>ERZ1643247.2222-NODE-2222-length-15839-cov-22.127534_pt1 | contig 15839 bp, 15 predicted proteins | sample MGYA00579264_ERZ1643247 | MGnify/ENA primary metagenome ERZ1643247 (study PRJEB29033, sample SAMEA4952262) | chicken gut metagenome | biome: Broiler Chicken; feature: Gastrointestinal Tract; material: Caecum | place: Ireland | collected 2018 | study: Broiler... | reverse complement strand
TTGCGAACAACGTCCCGTTTCGCAACACTTAACGCGCCTCGGCTACTCTGCATTTGTACCGACATTATAGAACATTTTTTATATATTTGCAAGCGGAACGGCGCCGTTTGCGGAATAAATTTTTTTTGCCGCCGCATACTGCGGGTATGGGACTTATTTTTCTCAGAACGGCGCTCATCTTTCTCGCGCTGCTCGCCGTGATGCGCATGATGGGAAAGCGGCAGATCGGGGAAATGCAGCCCTTCGAGCTGGTCATCACCCTTCTGATCGCCGAGCTTGCCTGCATTCCGATGGCGGACACCTCGATACCGCTTTTATACGGAGCGGTCTCTATCCTCACGATATTTTTACTGCACCAGATCATGCTCATCATCGATCTGAAATGCAAACCGTTCAAAGCGATACTCGGAGGAAAACCGTCGATCGTTATAAACAAGAGCGGCATAGACATAACACAGCTGAAAAAGAACAGCCTCGATGTTTCAGACCTCATCGAATCCATGCGGGGCGCCGGGTATTTTTCTTTCGACGACGTAGACTATGCCCTGTATGAGGCAAACGGCAACTTTTCCGCCATGCCCAAGGAAAAGAGCGAACGGGAAGGCGAGCCATCCGTTCCCCTTATCATTATAGAAGAGGGAAAATATAATAAGACAAACCTGGAAAAGATCCATCTTGACGAACAGTTTTTCGACGATATTCTGCGCCGACAGAATGTTAGGAAAAGGCGCAGCGTTTTTATTATGACGCTGGACGGAAACGGCAAAATTTATATGCAGAATTACGGGCAGGCTTACCGCTCCTTCCGCATCGAACTTCCGGAGGGCAGGTCATGGTAAAAACGATCCTTTCCGTCATCATCTCCGCTTTACTCATCGCATGCGCCGCCGCAGCAGAAAACTTTTTCGTGAACAATCAATTCGATCGACTGGAAACCGCACTGACCGCGCTCGAAGAAAAAGTGCGCGACGGCGACGCCGTACGAACAGACGCCGACGCGGTAAAAATGCTGTGGGACAGCGAAAAGAAAAAACTGCACGCCGTTATTCCGCATAACGACATTTCTTATATAGATTACTGGCTCGGCGAGGCGGTAAGCTATGTGGAAACAAAAAATTATGACGACGCCCTCTCGAAAATCGAAGTGCTCCTTACGATCTGCGAGCAGATACCCAAAACGTACAGCATCTCCTTTGAAAACGTTTTTTAACGGTTTATGTCAGACATAATACTGTTAAATTTGAATAAAAACAGTAAAAGCTATAAAACAGGAGGCGGATCGCACATGCGATCCGCCTCTTACGAGTTGCTTTATAATTTACAGCATTTTTTTGAGAAAACGCCCCGTATAGCTCTCCTCACACGCCGCGATCTGCTCGGGCGTACCCGTCGCCACGATCTCCCCGCCGAAATCTCCGCCCTCTTTGCCGAGGTCGATTATCCAGTCTGCGACCTTGATCACGTCGAGATTGTGTTCGATGACGATGACCGTATTGCCTGCCGCTTTGAGCTTTTGCAGCACCTGTATGAGTTTGTCTACATCGTAGCTGTGCAGTCCGGTCGTCGGCTCATCGAGGATATAGCAGGTGCGCCCCGTAGAACGTTTGGAAAGCTCCGTCGCCAGCTTTACGCGCTGCGCTTCCCCGCCCGAAAGCGTGGTCGCGCTCTGCCCGAGTTTGATATAACCGAGGCCTACGTCGTTGATCGTTTTCAGCTTGTTATAGACAGAGGTAACAGGTTTAAAAAACTCGCATGCCTCCTCTATCGTCATGTCAAGCACCTCGGCGATATTTTTGCCCTTGTAACGCACTTCCAGCGTCTCACGGTTATACCGTTTGCCGCCGCACACCTCGCATGGCACGAAAATATCCGGCAAAAAGTGCATCTCGATTTTAATGATGCCGTCGCCGAAGCAATGTTCACACCTGCCGCCCGACACGTTGAAGGAAAATCTGCCCGCCTTGTACCCCCTTTCGCGCGCGTCGGGCGTCGCGGCAAAGAGCTCGCGGATCAGCCCGAAAACGCCCGTATACGTAGCTGGGTTGCTCCGCGGCGTCCTGCCGATGGGAGATTGGTCGATGGCGATCACTTTGTCGAAATACCCAAGCCCCTCGCAACCGTCGCATTTGCCCGTAGGGATATGCGCGCCGTTGAGCTCGTTTGCCATAAAGGGATAAATGATCTCGTTCACGAGCGAGCTTTTGCCCGATCCCGAAACGCCCGTAACCGCGGTAAACAATCCCACGGGGATCTCTACGTCGATCCCTTTCAGATTGTTCTGGCGGCAATTTCTGACCTTGAACCATCTTCCGTCCGGCGCCTGCCTTACGGGAGGCACCTCAATTTTTCTCCTTCCCGAAAGGTAATCGCCCGTAATGGATCTCGGGCAGTTCATCACGTCCTCCACCGTACCCGCCGCCACGACTTCACCGCCGTGAACGCCCGCCTTGGGGCCGATGTCGACGATATAATCCGCCGCGCGCATGGTATCCTCGTCGTGCTCGACGACAATGAGGGTATTGCCGAGATCGCGCAGGTTTTTCAGCGTATTGAGCAGCTTTTCGTTATCCCGCTGATGCAGGCCGATGCTCGGCTCGTCGAGGATATACAATACCCCCGTAAGGCCGCTGCCGATCTGCGTGGCAAGGCGAATGCGCTGCGCTTCCCCGCCCGAAAGCGTGCCCGCACTGCGCGCAAGGTTGAGATAAGAGAGCCCCACGTTGCGCAAGAAGTTCAGGCGAGCCCTGATCTCCTTTAAAATGACGTCCGCGATCATATGTTCCGTTTGCGTGAGCCGAAGCGCGTCGAAAAAGGCATACAGATCTTCTACGGACATATCGCACAGTTCCGCAATATTCTTGCCGCCCACATAGACGCTTAAAGCCTCTTTTTTCAGCCTCTTTCCTCCGCAGGAAGGGCACGGAAGATCGGTGATGTAGCGCTCGATCTCCCCCTTTACCCCCTCGCTCTCCGTATTCTGATAGCGGCGGGTCAGAGAGTTGACAAAACCCTCCCACGCGATCTTATAGGTACCGTGGAAGTTGTACGCGTCGTACTGCATGTCGATCTTTTCCCCGCCCGAGCCGTACATGAGAATATCGTATTGCTCCTTCGGCAGGTCGCGCACGGGTATATCCATATTGATGCCATAATGCTTTGCGACCGCCTCGACATACATATTGTTCGTTTTCTGACTGTCCAAAAACCAACCGCCGACTTTTATCGCTCCTTCGCGGAGAGATTTGCTCTTGTCGGGACAGATGAGCGCCTCGTCCACGATCTGCTTGAACCCTAAACCCGAACATTCGGGGCAGGCGCCGTACGGGGTATTGAAGGAAAAGAGGCGCGGCTCTATCTCTTCTATGCTGATGCCGCAATCGGGGCAGGCATACTTTGTGGAATAGAGATCCTCTTTTCCGCCGCAATCGATCACGACCAGTCCGTCCGCAAGTTTTAAGGCGGTTTCCAAACTGTCGGTGAGCCGCTTCTGAATGCCGTCTTTCACGACCAGCCTGTCTACGACCACGCTGATGTTATGCTTGATATTTTTTTCCAGCCTGATGTCCTCTTGCAGATCGTAAACGATGCCGTCAACCTTGACCCTGGCAAATCCGCTTTTGCGGAACGCCTCGAACTCTTTGGTATACTCCCCTTTTCTGCCGCGAACGACGGGCGCGTTGACGAGGATCTTACTGCCCTCGGGCATCGCCATGACTTTATCGGCGATCTCGTCCACCGTCTGGCGGCGTATCTCCCTGCCGCATTTGGGGCAGTGCGGGATCCCGACGCGCGCAAAGAGCAACCGCATATAATCGTAAATTTCCGTAACGGTGCCCACCGTAGAGCGCGGATTGTGCGAAGTCGTCTTTTGGTCTATGGAAATGGCGGGAGAAAGCCCGTCGATAGACTCTACGTCGGGCTTTTCCATCTGTCCCAAAAACTGGCGCGCGTAGGAAGAGAGGCTCTCCACATACCGCCTCTGCCCTTCGGCAAAAATGGTGTCAAAGGCGAGCGTAGATTTGCCGCTGCCGGAAAGCCCTGTGAATACGACCAACTTGTCGCGCGGGATATGCACGTCGATATTTTTTAAATTATTTTCTTTTGCGCCCTTTACAAATATTTCGTCTTTCATTTTGCAATTACCTTTTCAGCAGCCTTCTTTTCAGCAGATTGATCGTGTCACGTATCTCGATCGCCTTTTCAAAATCCAACTGATTGGACGCGATCTTCATGAGCGCCTTCAATTTTTCGATCTCCGCGGGGATCTCCTCTACGGAAATCTTTTCTGCAGGCAGTTTTTTCTGTTTCTGCGTGATGGCGAGCGTACTCTTTACTTCCTTTACGATCGTTTTGGGAACGATGCCGTGCGCATCGTTGTATTCCTTTTGCGCCTTTCTTCTGCGGTTGGTTTCGTCTATCGCGCGCCGCATGCTCCCCGTGACCGTGTCCGCGTACATGATGACGCGCCCCTCCGCATTTCGCGCGGCGCGGCCGATCGTCTGAATGAGCGACGTATCGCTGCGCAAGAAACCTTCCTTGTCGGCGTCGAGAATGGCTACGAGCTTGACCTCGGGCATATCCAATCCCTCGCGCAGAAGGTTGATGCCGCAAAGCACGTCAAAATCGCCGCTTCTGAGCCCGTTCACGATGTCGATACGCTCCAACGTGTCGATGTCGCTATGCATATAGCGCACTTTCACGCCGCTTTCTTTGAGGAAATCGGTCAGATTTTCCGCCATGCGCTTGGTGAGCGTGGTGATGAGCGTGCGCCCGCCGCTCGCGGTCACTTTTTTGATCTCGCCCAAAAGGTCGTCTATCTGCCCCTTTACGGGACGCACTTCTATTTCCGGATCGAGCAGCCCCGTCGGGCGAATGATCTGTTCCACGATCTGCCCAGCCTCTTTTAGTTCGTATTCGGCGGGCGTGGCGGATACGCAGATGAGCTGCGGCACGCGCTCGTCAAACTCTTCGAAGGTGAGCGGGCGGTTGTCGTATGCGGAGCGCATACGGAAACCGTAGTTGACGAGGTTGGTCTTGCGCGAAAGGTCGCCGTGATACATCGCGCGGATCTGCGGAATGGTCATGTGGCTCTCGTCGATGAATACGAGAAAATTTTTCGGAAAATAATCGAGCAGCGTAAAGGAGGGCTCGCCGGGTTTTCTTCCGTCAAAATACCGGCTGTAATTTTCCACGCCGCTGCAATACCCCACTTCGCGCATCATCTCGATGTCGTACTGCGTCCTCTGTTCCAGCCGCTGGGCTTCCAGAAGCTTTCCCTCGTCCTGAAACGCTTTGACTTCGGTTTTCAGGTCGCGCTCTATCTCTTCTATCGCAGACATAAGTTTCTGGCTGCCCACCGCGTAATGGCTGGCGGGGAAGATCGCCGCGTGTTTGAGTTCCGCCGTGATCTTGCCCGTTACGACCTCTTCCTCACAGAGGCGGTCTATTTCGTCCCCGAAAAATTCCACGCGGATCGCGATCTCCGAAGCGCCCGCGGGGAAAATTTCCACCACGTCGCCCCGCACGCGGAAAGAAGATCGGGAAAAATCGATGTCTTTGCGCGTATACTGCAATTCGATGAGCCGCCTGATGAGCTCGTCGCGGGAGATCTGATCACCCGGGCGCAAAGAAAGGGAAAGCCTGAAATATTCTTCGGGCGCGCCGAGGCCGTAAATGCACGATACGCTCGCCACGACCAAAGTATCCGACCTTTCTCCGAGCGAAGCCGTGGCGGAGTTGCGGAGCTTGTCTATCTCGTCATTCACGGACATATCCTTTTCTATATAGGTATCCGTACTGGGGATATAGCTTTCCGGCTGATAATAATCGTAATAAGAAACGAAATACTCCACGCGATTATGCGGAAAAAACTCGCGGAACTCATTGCAGAGCTGCGCCGCGAGCGTTTTGTTATGCGCGATGACGAGGGTCGGTCTGTTTACGTTTTTGATGATATTTGCCATCGTGAACGTTTTGCCGCTGCCCGTGACCCCCACGAGCACCTGCGTGCGAATGCCGTCCAGCACCCCTTCCGTCAGTTTTTCAATCGCCTCGGGCTGATCTCCCGTAGGCTTATAAGGCGATACCAATTCAAATTTATCCATACTCTTTCCGTTCCCGCAAACCGCGGCGCAAAATTACAAACAAATGTTTATATCGTTTCTTATGTATTATAGCGCAAAAAGGCAGTTTTGTCAATGAATGCGCAGGGCAAAAATAAAATGCAATGAAGCATTGCATTTTACGAAAATATGCTTTTTAAGATCAACCCGACGACAAACGTTACCACCGCGCCCGCAACGGAGAGCCCGATCTTGAAAGCGACGCTCCGCCGCACCTGCAACCGCGTCCTCGGATACGCCTCGCCGTTCGCGTGCAATGTGATCACATACATCTTTTCCCCCTTTCTGTCAGACTCGATCAGATCGAAATAATCGTCCAGCTCAAGAGAGCGCAAGATCTTTTCAACCTTTTCCGGGGTATACTTCTTTTTTTCGGGAAGTATGCTCATGATCTCCATAGGGCTCACAAGGCAGCTCCCCTTGCCGTCGCACATTTCATAGACGGCTTTCATCACTTCGTTTTCCTGTTTGTTCAGCATAGCACATCTCCCGTATTACAGCGGCAACGCATCACAGCAGAAAGGCCGCCAACAGCCCCGCGATGAGCGAGCCTACGAGCCCGCCCGAAAACGCGCCGAAAAAGACAGCCCAGAACTTGCCCTTCTCCTTCCTTACGCTCTTTTCTTCCGCATATGTTTCGGCATACGTTCTGCCCTTGGGCAGAGAACAAAGACAATACGTGCCCTTATCCGCATAGCGGATATCGATGTACCCCCTTTCGCCGAGATATTTGAGCGCGTTCGCAAGGCCCGCCTCGTCCGTCTTTTCCCGTCCTTCCAGCGCGGAAAGCAGCTCGCCTGCTTCCATCACTTTATATGAACCCTCCGTTCCCGCGTTTACCGCGTCGAGCACGGCGGCGGTCAATTTATCCAACATATCTTACCCCGACGGCAAAACTGCCTGTTTCAGACTTTTACGGTACCATTATACCATTATCTTACCGATTTTGCAAATAATCATACAAAATTCAGATGAAAATGCGAAAAGCACTTTATTATTTGCAAGAGATATGTTATAATATTTAGGATATTTTGCATAACAGCAGCCGCACGGAGGCATCTCACTTATGAATCTTTTGGATCGTTTTACAAATTCCACGCAATTCAAAGATTATAACGACTTTTACAACAATTTCAAACTGACTGTTCCCGAGAATTATAACTTCGCATACGACGTAGTAGACGAATACGCGAGACTCGAACCCACAAAGCGCGCGCTCGTTTGGTGCGACGATCTCGGCGGAGAACGCATTTTCTCTTTTTCAGACATTAAAACGATTTCAGACAAGACGGCAAACCTCTTCCTTTCTCTCGGCATCGGCAAGGGGGATACCGTTCTCGTGATTTTGCAAAGGCGGTACGAATATTGGACGACGCTGATGGCGCTCGCAAAGATCGGCGCGATCGCGATCCCCGCAACGCATATGCTCATGGAAAAGGATCTCGTTTACCGCATGGAAAAGGCAAACGTGAAGATGGTCGTTTCCGTCAACGAAGACGAGCTCTGCGAAAATATCCGAAAAGCGATGAAAAAAGTACCCTGCGTACAGTATGCCGCCTGTGTAGGAAAACGGGAAGGATTTATCGACTTTACCGAAGATGTGCAAAAACAGAGCGCGGAGCTGTGCGTACCCTACAAAGCGGAGCGCCGCGCCGACGATACCCTGCTCGTTTACTTCACTTCCGGCACGACGGGCATGCCCAAAATGGTCGCATTGCCCGAACGCTACACGCTCGGGCACATCGTAACAGCGAAATATTGGCTCAACTGCATAGACGACGGCCTGCACTTCACTCTCGCCGAAACAGGCTGGGCAAAAGCAAGCTGGGGCAAATTGTTCGGACAATGGCTTTGCGGCTCGGCGATCTTCGTTTACGACTTTCACGGCAAATTCGAGCCGGAGGATCTTTTGAACCACGTTTCGAAGTACGGCATCACGACCTTCTGCGCGCCGCCTACCGTGTATCGCTTTATGATGAAGTCGGATCTTTCAAAATACGACCTTTCCAGCATCAAATACATGATGACCGCAGGCGAAGCGCTCAACCCCGAAATTTACAGACAGATTATGATGAAGACGGGGCATGCGATTTACGAAGGCTTCGGACAGACGGAAACGACCGTCGTATGCGGCACCTTTTCGCAGTATATGGAAATCCGTCCCGGTTCGATGGGACGCCCCTCCCCGCTCTACTACGTACAGCTTTTGAACAACGAGGATAAGCCTGTGGAGCAAGGCGAGACGGGCGAGATCTGTATCCGTCTGCGCGACCCGCAGGAAGGGCTGTTTTCCGGATACTATCAGGATCCCGATCTGACGGCTTCCGTCAAGTACGACGGCTATTATCATTTGGGAGACCTCGCCTTCTGCGACAGCGACGGCTACTATTGGTTCGTCGGCAGGAAGGACGACATCATCAAGAGTTCCGGCTATCGCATCGGGCCGTTCGAGGTGGAAAGCGCGCTGATGGAGCACCCTGCCGTGCTCGAATGCGCCATCACCGCTGTTCCCGACGAACTGCGCGGCCAGCTCGTAAAAGCGACCGTCGTTCTGGCAAAGGGATACGAGGCGAGCGACGAGCTCGTAAAGGAACTGCAAAATCACGTAAAAAAGACGACCGCGCCCTATAAATACCCGCGCATCGTGGAATTTGTAACGGAGCTTCCCAAAACCATCAGCGGCAAGATCCGGCGCGTGCAGATCAGGGAGCACGACACGCACCGCGATTGACCGGTATCGAGGCTTGTTCTCACAAATTCATGATTCAGCTCCTCTTCGGAGCAGCCGAAAGGCTGCTCCGTTTTTATTTGTCTTTTTCAAAATTTTTTACAGACCGAACTATTTTTATACGCCAAAGCCGCGCAGACAGTTTAACTGTCTGCGCGGCTTTTTACTTGAAAAATATGCGCGTATCCGATCAATATTCGATGCGGATCGTTTCCAAAATATCCTCGTTGCCGATCGCCGCCCCGCCGCCGAGTATGACCGCCATCTGCGGTTCGTCGGTCACGAACACGTCCATTTGCAGGGCATTGGAAAGGTAATCGTCTAACCCGATAAGCTTTGCCAGCCCGCCCGAAAGATATATGCCGCTGTGCCAGATCGACGCGGATACCTCCGCCGGCAATTTTGCGAGCACCATACCAGCGTATTCTACGATCTTATCGGCAAACACCTTCATGCACTCGTATACGTCGGGCGAAGAAAGCGAAACGGAGCGCGGCCTTCCCGAAGAGATGTCTCTGCCGTTTACGACCATACTGTCGTTATCGTTTTTATACAAGCTGCCGATCGTCGTTTTTATCTTTTCACTCGTCAGAAGTCCTATTTTCAGATTGAACGATTCGGCCACCTTGTCGATGATGTGGCTGTCGATATTGCCGCCGCCTATATTCAGCGAAACGCCCGCGATAATCCCGTCGAGCGAAAACGCCGCGATATTCGTGCTGCCGCCGCCGATGTCGATCACAAAAACGGGATTCGTTTCGCTGAGGGTAAGATTCTGCCCGAATGCGGAAAGAAACGGCACCTCCGCAAAACGCGTACTTCCGATCTTGCATGCCTCCGCAAGGCGGTAATATTTGTCCAAAAGCTCTTCCGACGCGCCGCACGGCACGGCGAAAACCACTTCCGCCTTTTTCGCACGGGAAGGCCCTATCTCTATTTTGTTCAGAAAATAGGACAACATGACCGCCGCCATGTTTTCGTTGACGATGTCCGCTTCAAACACGGGCGAAACGATGGTCGTGTATTCCGCCGTTTTACCGATGAGCTGTTTCGCCTCTTCCCCTATCGCCTTTACGGTGTTCGTGCCCGAAGCGACAGCTACGCACGAGGGTTCGGCAAGCACGATGCCGCTGCCGATCTTAAATATTTTTGTAACGGACGAGCCGAGATCGATGGCTAATTTAATCATTTGACCAATTTTTCCAACTGTATTTTTATTTCTTCTTCCGGAAGCCCCACGATATTCGTAAAACTTCCTTCGTACCTTTTAACGATGCGCGCGTCGTCCTGTATGCCGTAGCTGCCCGCCTTGTCCATCGGCAAGCCGCTCGCAACGTAGCTGCGGATAAATTCGTCGCTCAAAACATTGAACTCCACCGCAGAACGCACGGCGCCGCTCGCCCTGTACCCCGGCGCGAGCAGACACCAGCCGGTAAACACCTCGTGCGATTTACCGCTCAGCATGGAGAGCGTTTCCGCCGCGTCTCGCGCATTTTTCGGCTTTCCCAAAATGCGCCCCTCGAACGCGACCACCGTATCCGCGCCGAGAACGGCGGCGTCGGGGCAGCGCGCAAATACGCTTTCCGCCTTCATTATCGCGACCGCCTCCGCCGCTTCCCGCGGCGGGAGCCCCTCCGTATGCTCGTCCGCATCGGACGGGATCACCTCAAACGCCGGAAGAATGCGCGAAAGTATTTCCCTTCTCCTCGGCGAGGCGCTCGCCAACACAAATCGATTTGTCTTCATAAATTACGACGATTGCCGCAAAACAATTGCGGCAATTCTCTTTACAGTATTTCCAGATTTTTGCGGAAGGACTTTCTGAATTCCGCGTTCGCCGACATCGCGTCGCGGATCTCTAAAGACGCATCTCCGTCCACTTCCGTCTTCATGATGACGGAATCGCCCAGCACATCGCAGTTGATGCCTTTTACTGTGCCCGAACTGCTCCTGTCAAGGCTCTCCGCGATGCGGAGCATGACGCCGAGCTTTTTCACGGCGTCGAAATCGTCTTCCTGCACGATGTCTTTATATTTCGCCCAATCCGCCGCGTTGATGTCTTCTTTTTTATGACAGCCCGCAACAAACGCCGCCAGCACGATCTCCCTGTGCGTGATGCCGTACAGCGTCGCGTTGAGGATCATGTAACAGCTGTGCTTCTGATGATTGTAGAATTTGACGCGCGTACCGCAGTCGTGCAAAGTCGCCGCGACCTTCAAAATTTTCAGATACTGGCGGGGGAATTTATGCAGAACGCGGAGCTGCTTGAAAAGCTGTACCGAAAGGCTTACGACGTGCTCCACGTGCTTTTCGTCGCACTCATAATACTTTACGAGGCTGTTGAGACTGTATCCGAGAATATCGGAAATAGGCTTTTCCAGCGTGATGGGGAGCGCCTGATTGAACATGATGCCCTCCCGCAGGCCTGAGCCGCCGATCGTAAACGTTTCAAAGTGCATATAGTGTACGAAAGATTTGACGACGGCGAGCGCCGCGGGAAGAATATCCGCCCGCGTGGAGGAAAGCCCCTTGATCTTGCGCTTTCTGTCAAGGTCGAGCACCTTGATCATGTCGTAAATGGATTCGAAATCCTCTACGGGAAGATTGTAGTTATGCACCGTATCCAGCGGATATTTGCGCACGAGCTTGCTGATCTTGAATATATTGCGGAATGAGCCGCCGACGCCGATCATCTGCACGTCGGGCTCCACCTGAGAAAGCCATTCGATGTGCGTGAGCTGTTCGGTGAAAAACTCCTCCACTTTTTCCGCCTGCTGTTCGGGCGTGAGATTATCGTTCTTGAAAAGATCGGTAAGCGTGACCGCGCCGAAGGGAAGCGTTGCGTAATTGAGCATGTTCCTGCGGTTGTAATACACGATCTTAGTGCTGCCGCCGCCGATCTCCAAAATGATGCCCTTGGGGATATCCATGGAATTGATAACGCCACGATAGACGAGCGTCGCTTCCTCTTCCTCGCTCAGAACCTTTACCTTGATGCCGCAGGTCGCCTGGATCTCGTCGAGAAAACTGCGCTGGTTTTTCGCCCTGCGCACAGCTGCCGTCGCGACGGCAATGATCCTGTCTACCCTGCTCGCGTCGCAGAGCTTTTTGAACATTTTGAGCGTTTTGATCGTTTCCGCAACCCGTTGCGGCTTTAAAAATCCGTCCCTCTCCATATCCTGCCCGAGACGGACGCTTTCTTTCAGCTCGTCTACCACCATAAAATGACCTTCGCCGAACAACTCGACGATCACGAGCCTCGCTGAATTTGAACCCAAGTCGATAATGCCGATTTTTTCCACTTTGCTACCTCTTTGCAGATTATAGAACTCTCATCTTTTTCCGAGAAAACCCTATTTCTCTATTATAAATAAACCTAACTAAAACTATTATATCATTCTTTGCTCCGTTTGTACAGTCCCTTTTTCAGTTTTTGTGCAATTTTTTTCAAAAATAACGAATATTTTATTATAAAATGAAAATTAACGTTAATTTTGTCTTTACTTATCAATTTTGAAAGCTCGAATGTTAAAAACACACAAAAAACGCGGGAGCCAGGAATGTACAAAATGCACAAAAGCTCCCGCATATCATATAAAACGCCCCTGCTCAGCCGAGCAACAGCTTTTCAAGTTCCGCAAAACTTTTCACTACGGCAACGGCGCCCGCGTCTTCCAGCTCATGCGGCTCGGAAAATCCCGTATCGATCCCGATGCAGGAAAGCCCCGCCTCCGCCGCGCCGAGAACGTCGTATTTTCTGTCTCCCACCATGATCGCGCGCGAAAGTTCCTTTACTCCCAATTTCGCGAGAGCGGCCCCGATCACCTCGCTCTTTTTGGATCGCGTTTCGTCGAGCCTGCCGCCCTCCACAGCGGAAAAATACCCGTCGAAACCGTACCTTTCGAGGATAGAGCGCGCAAAAACTTCGGGCTTCGAGGTCGCAACGGCGAGCGTTTTTCCCGCAGCGAGAAGCTTATCCAGACACGCCCGTGCGCCCTCCACGGGTCTGCACTGCAATATCCCGGTATCGCGGTAATAGTTGCGGTAAACGGCTTTCAGGCGCTGCGCCTCTTCCTCGCTCATGCCGTAAAATTCTTTGAATGCCTGCACGACGGGCGGCCCGATGAATTTATAGAGTTCCTTGTCTTGACCGGCCGCTATACCCGCGCTTTCGAGCGCGGTGCGGATCCCTTTCAAAATCCCCTCGCTCGTATCGAAAAGCGTGCCGTCAAAGTCGAATAAAACATAGTCGGGGCGCACGGTCAATGCTCCTTTATGCAATGGCGGGGGCACTTTGCGACGCACGTCATACAGCCCACGCATTTTTTGTAATCGATCTCGGACAGGCCGTCCTTCATTTCGATCGCGCCGACGGGACAGTTTTTTGCGCAGACGCCGCAGCCGATACAGCCGTTTTTGCACAGCTCCATCACGTCTTTCCCCTTGCCGTGGTTGGAACACGCGATAAATACCTTTGCGTTCTTCGGAATGCGGCCTATGATATGTTTGGGGCAATTATCGATACATACCCCGCAGGAAATGCACTTTTCCTTGTTCACGACGGAGTAGCCGCCGTCGCCGAGTTCTATGGCATACTGCGGACATACATCGACGCAGGTCTTTTTGCCGATACACCCGACGGGGCACGCCTTTACGCCGCCCGCAATGATCTCGCAGGAAGCGCAGTTCCCGTAACCCTGATAATCGTATTTGTTATAGCAGGCGTTTCCGCCGTTGCAATGCACGACCGCAACGGTATCCTCCCCCGTTTCGCCGCCGCCCAACAATTCGGCGATCCTTTCTTTGTTCGCCGCGGGAGTCGCCTTACAGTCGGAAAGTTTTGCCTCACCCTTTACGAGCGCTTCGGCGAATTGTGCGCAGCCCGCCCTGCCGCAGCCGCCGCAGTTGGATTTTGCCAGCAAATTTTCCACCTGCCCGATGCGCTCGTCTTTTTTTACGGCAAAAACATTGGAACAGATGACGAGAATGACGCCGAAAACCAACGCGATGGCGAGCATGATGCCGCCGGAGATGAGAATTTGAACGAATACTTCCATATTTCTCTCCTTATGCGAGGATCCCCGCAAAGCCCGCAAACGCCATAGCCATGATCGCGGCGGTCACGAGCGTGATGGGAAAGCCCTTAAAGCATTTCGGGATATCCGCCCTGTCTGTTTTCAGCCTGACGCACGCGAGCAGTATAATGGCAAGCAGAAAGCCTGCGCCCGTTGCCACGGAAACGGCAAATGTTTCGATAAAAGTGTAGCTGTTGAACACCACGGCGCTGTTTGCCGTGCCGAGAATGGCGCAGTTCGTGGTGATGAGTGGCAGATACACGCCGAGCGCGCTGTACAGCGTGGGCGAATAGCGCTTGACGATCATTTCGGTGATCTGCACGAGGCTCGCGATCACGAGAATGAACGCCATCGTATAGAGAAATTCTATTTCCAGAGGAACCAGCACATAGTTGTACACCAGCCAGGTGAACACGGCGGAGACCGCCATGACGAATATGACGGCAAATCCCATGCCCGCCGCGCTGGAAATCTTTTTGGATACCCCGAGGAAAGGGCAGATCCCCTGATACTGCGACAGCACGATGTTGTTGGAGATCACCGCCGCAAACATGACGGAAATAATGGAAACTGTCATTTTTCGGGCACCTCCTTCAATTCCTCCACCCTGTCCTCCGCGAGAGGCAGCGCCGCACGCTTCATCTTCTCTTTGCGTTCGTTCAGTTTTTGTATGACGAAGTTGAACAGCGCCATCATGCAGCCGAATACGATAAAGCCGAACGCACTCGCGCCCGTACCCGACATTGCGGGAAACCCGGGGATCGCGATCCCTGCAAACGAGCCGCCTGCAAGAAATTCGCGCACGATACCAATGAGGCAGAGCGCCCCCGTAAAGCCGAGCCCGATGGAAAAGCCGTCTAAAACGCTGTACAGCGGCTTGTTGCAGGAAGCAAAACTTTCCGCCCGCGCCAGAATGATACAGTTGACGACGATGAGCGCGATAAAGGCGCGCATCGTGGAATACAGGTCGGGCATGAACCGCTGCATGACCATCTGCACGATGATCACGAACGTCGAAATGATCACGATATAACAAGGTATGCGCACTTTATCGGGGATCAGGTTGCGCAAAAGGCTGACGAACAAATTTGAAAAGATGAGCACGAACATCGTCGCGACCCCCATGGCGAACGCCTGAAAGAGAGTCGTCGTCATGGCAATGGTCGGGCAGGTGCCCAGAACGAGCACGAAGGTCGGATTGTTTTTGATGATGCCGCCGAGGAACGTTTCTTTGATCTTCGCTTTATCCATTGTTTTCCCCTCCCGCAACATTTCGGTTATAGTAGAGCACGACCGCATTGACGGCGTTCTTTACCGCATTGGAACTGTACGTCGCGCCCGAAACGCCGCTCACGGAAAGCGGATCGAAGTCCGCCAGGTCTTTGTCGTAAAACTCCGCGTAAAAATTCGCCGCTTCAAGCCTGTCCACAAAGGTGTCTCCGTTTTCGCCCGCCGCGATTTTATAGATCTTTGCGTCGCGGATATACACGTATACCTGAAATTCTCCGCCGTACTGACTGATCGCGCTCGCGAGGAAAGCGTGCACGCCGTCCGTTGAAACGGCATAATAGACGATGCTGCCCGAAGCGCCCTCCACTGCGGTCTCGTCTTCCACGACCATGGTAAACTCGCCCTCAGCGCCGCTGTCGGATTTGAAACCGTCCAAAGTCGTCTGCAACGGATCAACATAGGTAAAATGATTTACTGCGCCGAGCAGCAGCCCGCACACGAGGGCGATGCATGCGAGCACGGCTATACTCTGCACGACGGATCTCACTTTATCGCTCATGCCGCGTCACCTCCCGTTATTTCAAAGCATTCGAGGAGCATCTCTTTCAGCGCCGTGTTCGTGCGCGTGGCGCTCGTATCCGAGTCGGTAGAAAGATCCCCGTCGGAAAGCGCCGCGACCTCCTC
>ERZ1643247.2218-NODE-2218-length-15854-cov-41.034559_pt1 | contig 15854 bp, 15 predicted proteins | sample MGYA00579264_ERZ1643247 | MGnify/ENA primary metagenome ERZ1643247 (study PRJEB29033, sample SAMEA4952262) | chicken gut metagenome | biome: Broiler Chicken; feature: Gastrointestinal Tract; material: Caecum | place: Ireland | collected 2018 | study: Broiler... | reverse complement strand
TCAACCGGGTATCCCAGAACTGGGAGAACGGTGTGAGAACCCATATCTTTCTGGATGAGTTCCACACACTGCTGCAGCATAAGTACAGCGCAAACTTCTTTGACAGCGCTTATCGGCGGTTCCGTAAGAGAAACGCATGGACGACCAGCCTGACGCAGAACGTGGAATATGTGCTGGACTCCCTGACCGCAAGGACCATGCTCTCCAACTCGGAATTTATTGTCATGCTGAACCAGTCTGCCTCTGACCGGGAGCAGTTGGCGGAACTTCTCCATATTTCCGGGGAACAGATGAAATATATCACAAATGCCAGAGCCGGAAATGGGCTTGCCAGGATCGGCAGCGCCCTGGTTCCGTTCTATAACCAGATGAGTAAGAACTCTGAGATTTATAAGCTGATGTCCACAAAACCAGAGGACTTTGAGAAAACGTGGGGCAGTACGGGAGCTGACGTTACAGAATCATAATAAATAGTATGCTAAGCAGTCTGTGAGGAAAGAGATTTCCCGCAGGCTGTTTTCTAATGGAGGGATCATATGAAAACAATCAGATTTGAATCAAAGGAACACGAAAATTTCTTTTATTCCATGCTGAAAAGAACCGGGAACACGGACAGCTATCATCAGGCGTTTTTCTACTGCGTGGGGATTTCCGACACTACCAGAAGAAATGTGGATCGGATTTTTGACTTTACACAGGGGCATATCCGGCCGGAGGGCCTGCATGAAGGATGGCAGACAGGCGGCTCCATCCGTCTGACGAGGCTTGCTTTCAATCTCTGGAACGGATATGCAGAAAAGGGAGATGAGCGGATGTCCACTCCGTATGAGATATTTGACTGCGGGTACGCTCCTTACTTCTTTGAGGCGATCCGGCTGAAATATCCGGATTACTGCCGGGAACTGCCCGCCATGAAACCGCAGACCGCACAGAGAGAGCGATAGGAGGGAGCGCAGATGGAGACAGCAAGACAGACGGCGTTGATGGAACAGCCGGAGATCGTGGAACTGTTCCGGGTATTGGAAGGGAATGGACTTACAAAAGAGCAGAAGGAAGTGGAATCCCTTGTAAAGTATCTGGACGGAATGGAAGTCCAGTTTGGACAGGTGCTGGAGGAATTGCGGGATGTGAAGGAACAGTTATCCCAGATCCAGGACGGAGGCGTGAAAGCGTCCGTCCTGCGGATCGCGGAACAGGCACAGGGAAAAGTGCAGGAAGTGGGCGGACAGTTAAACACGGTGCGGAAAAATCTAATCCAGTCCGCAGGAAACGCTTTGCAGATCTATAAAGAGAAAGGAAAGGACGCTTTGCGGAAAGCCGTATCAGCCATGAAGATCCCGTCTGCTCTTGCACGGATACAGGAAGGGCTTCACGGGGCGGTGGAGAGCATGAACCGGCAGGCGGATAAAATGGAAGTTTTAAACGGGGAACTTCACGCCGCAGGCGGACACATCAAAAACGTGGGCAGGATTTTCCGGGGGAAAGAGCAGAAGAAAGTTGAACCACAGGCCACAGACAAGGGGATTACAGCGAAGATCCGCAAGTCATTTTTGACGATCAGCGGCAGGCTCTCCAGCATGGAGCAGACCACCGAGAATCTGTGCCGGCGTCTGGAACAGTTCGTGCAGAAGGAGGAAAAGAAACCGTCCGTGAAAGTGGAACTGAAAAAGCTGAAAGAGGAGAAGAAAATGGTTCCCCAGTTGCCGGTTCCGGTCAAACAGCAGGCAAGAGAATAAGGAGGAGAATTGCAGAATGAAACATCAGAAGATCAAAGGGAAATGGTATCTGGCAGGACTGGCGGTATGCGTCCTGCTTTTTGGCGTGTCGCTGTTTCAAGTGATCAGCCATTATGCGGGCGCACAGAAAGCGGAGGAAGAATTTACCAAACTGGCGGAGATCGTGGAGCAGACAGAAGATACGCCGGAGGAAGAACCGGCAGGAGAGGAGCAGGAAGTTATCTCTCCCTTAGAGCGGTATGCCGAGCTGTTTGCCATGAATAATGATATGGCCGGATGGATTCAGATTGAGGACACACCGATCAACTATCCGGTCATGTATACGCCGGACAACCCGGATTATTATCTGAAACACAATTTTTACAAGGAGTCCAGCGCTTATGGTGTTCCCTATATCGCAGAGCATTGTGATCCGATGGAACCCAGTGACAATGTAATCATCTACGGACACCACATGAACAACGGTTCCATGTTCGCCGGACTGATGAACTATGAGGACCGGGATTTCTATGAGCGGCATAAAACGGTCCGTTTTGATACGCTGACGGAAACCGCTGAATACGAAGTGATCGCAGTATTTAAGACCACGGTCTATGACGATACCGGATTCAAGTTCTATCTCTTTTCTCATGCAGAGACGGAAAAAGAGTTCACGGACTATGTGGAGCAGTGCAGGGAACTTGCCCTTTATGATACGGGAGTGACCGCCACATATGGAGATAGGCTGCTTACGTTGTCCACCTGCGAATATTCCAATACCAATGGAAGGCTTGTGGTTGTGGCTAAGAAGATCTGAAAATCCCATATCCGAAAGGAGGGCAGGCGATGGGAAGAACGATCAAAACCCGCCACGTCCAGAAGGATATCAAGGTATTGGATAAAACAGTGACAGCGGCGGAGCATATGAAAGGGGCCTATATCCGGACAAGAGACAACGCAGAACAGACACAGGTCAAGGAACAGGGAAATCCCGTAGGCTATGCCGAAGATCAGGTCATGGAAAAAGGGGAGCGAGCTGCCCGTGGAACGGTTCAACAGGCGGAAAAACAGGGGGAGAAAGTAATCCATGCTGTCCGGGAGCGGGGCAGGGTAGAAAAAGAGGCAGAGGCTTTCCAGGAGAAAAACGGAGATCCTTCCGCCTCTTCTTTTTCGTCCGGTACAGAAAAGACTTACCAGCCGAAAGAACAGATAAAAAAGCGGACAGGAGCGCAGACCGGGCGGACAGCCGGAAGGCAAGCCGCCGGAGGAAGGGAGACTGGAAAGAAAGGAGCGCAGATCCGGGAACTTCCAAAGCAGACGGTCAAGACGATTGACCGGGGAGAGAAAACAATCAAAACAGCTCATGCTTCTATAAAAACTTCCGGGAAAGCCGCAGTGAAAGGCACAGGCAGGACGATCAAAACAGCACAGAGAACAGGATACACTGCAATCCGAACTACGGAGGTTACTGCCAGAGCTGCAGGCCAGGGAGCAAGAGCAGCGGTTCTGACTACACAGAGGACAGCGGTTGTAGCAAGACAGGCGGCGATTGCCGCAGCGCAGGCCGCAAAAGCAGCGGCGAAAGCTATATCCGCCGCTGTGAAAGCTGTTATTGCGTCAACAAAGGCGCTTGTCTCCGCTATCCTTGCGGGCGGCTGGATTGTGGTGCTGATCCTGCTGATTGTCATCCTGTTTGGTGCATTGTTCAGCATGGTGGGAGGAAGTAATTCTAGTACCATTACACCTGTCAGTGCCGAGGTGGAGGCATATGAACCGCTAATCCGGCAGTATGCCAGACAGTACGGGATTGAAGAATATGTGGAACTGATTAAAGCAGTCATGATGCAGGAGAGCGGCGGCCAGGGAACCGATCCCATGCAGGCGTCCGAGTGCGGATACAATACCCGTTATCCCAATACACCAAACGGGATCACAGATCCGGAGTATTCCATTGATGTTGGTATCCAGAATCTTGCGGCCTGTCTGCAGGAGGCAGGCGTGGAAAGTCCGGTGGATATGAACAATATTAAACTGGCACTGCAGGGATATAATTATGGAAACGGGTATATCTCATGGGCGAAAGAAAATTATGGAGGATATACCTATGCCAATGCGGTGGAGTTTTCCACGATGATGGCAGAACGGAACGGGTGGAGCAGTTACGGAGATAAGGAGTATGTATCCCACGTACTGCGATACTACGTGTTTGGACGTATCCCTACGGGAACCGGGAGCCAGGCGATTGTGCAGGTGGCGCTGACGCAGGAAGGCAATGGGGGAGATATCTACTGGAGCTGGTATGGATTTTCCAGCAGAGAGGAATGGTGTGCCTGCTTTGTAAGCTGGTGTGCTGATCAGTGCGGATATATCGAGGCAGGTGTGATACCAAAGTTTTCTTTATGTTCTGCAGGTATGGAATGGTTTGAGAGCCAGGGCCAGTTCATGGATGGCAGCTATGTTCCTGCCACTGGGGATCTTGTATTCTTTGACTGGGGAAATGACGGGAGTGTGGATCATGTTGGAATTGTAGAGAGCGTGGTAGACGGAACAGTCTATACAGTGGAAGGAAACAGCGGAGATAAGGTGGCCAGACGGAGTTACCCGATAGGATATGGGCAGATCGTGGGATATGGAGTTCCAACCTATTAAAATAAAAGAACCAGGGGAAAGAGATTTGTTGCTATTTATTCCTCTGGTTCTTTAGTCTTACATATTGCCTTTGCTGTGCCTTCAATAATAGAAAGTTCTTTATCATTAAATCTGTCAAGGAGGGAATCTATTTGTCGGCGAAGAGTAGTTTTGTGTACTTTATCTTTAGAAAGCAGATACTGGTCAGCCGATATATCCAATAGTGTAATAATGCGGACGAATAATAAAAAACCAGGATATTGTCCTTCAATTTCTATTGATTGTAAATGTCTGGGAGTAATATCAAGTTGCTCTGCAAACTGTTCTCTTGTAAGGCCCTTCTGATTGCGAGCATTTTTAATTGCCAATCCCATTGGCATAAAATCAAATTCAAAAGTGTCGTTCATTTGCTCACCACCCATTTTTAGAATTGATATATCTATTTTACAGAAGTAAAGATTCTTATAAAACGAGATATAATTTCCTATAAAGAGAAATAAAATCTCTTACCATTTAGGCAAAGATATTGACATTAAATATTACATATGTAATAATTAGGGATGGGAAAATAAGACTCTCCAAAAGGAGGACACTATGAGCAGAAGAAACAGAAGAAGGCGAAAAAAGGGTAAAAGCAATAAAATAAAATGGATAGTAGGTGTATTTTTAGGAATATTTTCCTTATGTGTAATTTTGTATATAGCTGCACAATTTTTTCTAAGGAATCAAGGAAGCTCTCCAGAGGAAATATTGCTTTCTTATATGGACTGTATAGCTGAACAGAAATATGATGAAATGTATGGAATGATTGACGTTCAGAATTCCGGGGATATTACGCAGGAGGATTTTATACAGAGAAATTCTGCGATCTATGAAGGTATTGAAGTTCAAAACATGAAAATACAGATCACAGAGTATAACGAAAATGAGAAAACTGTAAAGTATGAATCTTCTTTTGATACTGCCGCAGGAACTGTAAGTTTTGAAAATGAAGCGGTTTTTACGAATGGTGAAGATGGTTATAAACTTGTGTGGGATGACTCGTTAATTTTCCCGGAATTAGGCACAAATGATAAAGTAAGGATTTCCTCTACGCAAGCTGAACGAGGCCAGATTTTAGATCGTAATGGCAATGTACTGGCAGGAAAAGGTACTGTTTCATCTGTGGGTATTGTACCTGGAAAACTGGAAAACAGAGATCAGTCAATTCAGGAGATTGCGGATCTTCTTGGGCTTACAAAGGAAAGCATTGAGGAGAAACTGTCAGCAAACTGGGTAAAAGATGATTCCTTTGTCCCGATTAAAACAGTTCCTAAAGTAGATGAATTAAATCTAACATCACTTGCTCCAGATGAAGAGATGCTTCAGGAGAATGAGAGACAGCAAAAACTATTGAACATTTCAGGAGTTATGATTTCCGATGAAGAAGTAAGATCATACCCGTTAGGCGAGGCGGCCGCACATTTGATAGGGTATGTGCAGAATGTTACTGCAGAAGATCTGGAAAATCATTCGGGAGAGGGATACAGTTCTAACAGTGTGATTGGCAGAAGTGGAATGGAGTCACTTTATGAAAAAGAACTGAAAGGAAAAGATGGATGTAAGATTTATATTGTAGATTCTGAGGGGAATGAAAAGATTACTATTGCGGAGACGATAAAAGAAGATGGGGCGGATATTCGCCTGACAATCGACTCTGATCTTCAAAAAGCATTATATGAACAGTTTAAGAATGACAGAGGCTGTTCTATAGCAATGAATCCCTATACCGGAGAAGTGTTAGCTTTGGTTAGTACTCCGTCCTATGACAATAATGATTTTATATTGGGAATGTCGGAGGAACAGTGGACAGCTTTGAATGAAGACGAAAATCAACCATTATATAACCGTTTCCGGCAGGTATGGTGTCCGGGTTCAACTTTTAAACCGGTGGTTGCAGCGATAGGTCTGAAAACAGGAACACTTGATCCAAATGAAGATTTTGGAAATGAGGGACTCTCATGGCAGAAGGATTCCTCGTGGGGCTCCTATGAAGTGACAACTTTACACGAATATGAGCCTGTCATAATGAAAAACGCACTTATTTATTCGGATAACATCTACTTCGCAAAGGCTGCATTAAAAATAGGCACGGATAACCTGATGAATTCGTTAGATGAAATCGGATTTAATCAGGAAATTTCATTTGAAATAACAATGGCAGAGTCTCAGTATTCCAATACGGATCGCATTGAGACGGAAATACAACTGGCGGACAGTGGATATGGTCAGGGCCAGATTCTGGTAAATCCCCTTCATCTTGCAAGCATATATACATCTTTTCTAAATGACGGAAATATTATACAACCTTATCTGCAGTACAGCGAAAATCCTGCGGGAAAAATATGGATCAATGGGGCATTTTCATCAGAAACAGTTTCACAGGTTATGGAAGGTCTGACGGGAGTAGTCAATGATCCAAACGGTACGGGATATACGGCGCACAGAGATGACATATTACTTGCCGGAAAAACAGGGACAGCGGAGCTTAAGGACTCAAAAGAGGATACTTCCGGTACGGAAATTGGATGGTTTGCAGTTTTTACTGCTGATAAAAATGTGGAAACACCGACCCTTATGATTAGCATGGTGGAGAATGTAAAAGGCATAGGAGGCAGCGGTTATGTTGTATCAAAAGATAAGGCGGTTCTGGATCAATATTTTTCCGAATAAAGGAAAAAATGTAGTGGTTTTATTGTTAGCTTTGTTGCTGTTATGTGTTGGCTGTAAACAGAACACAGATAGTGAAACAGATGTAGATAAAACAGAACAGACGATTTATGAAGAATCTGAAAAACTGGCAGAAACTTACAGAGAAATATATGAGACTGCAGTTGAACAAGGAAATTTAGATACTCTTGAGGTTCAGCAGGAGATAATAGATTCCATTGAGGATTCAGGCTATGCAGCAGTAGACAGAGATGATCAGATCAATATGGTTAATTATGAGCAGGTGGAAGATTTCTGCAAAAGGGCAGACGAAGGAAGTGAGGACCATGTTACGATTATTTCTCTTCTCGAAGAGGGAGATTTTGTGCGGTACGATATGGCAACAGAGAATGGAGAAATTGATGTAATTGTCAGTACATTGAGATGGGAGGAAAGCAAACCGCAAGTATGCTATTATCACGAATTTACTGCATATTCATGGAAGTATACAGAAAAAGGATATTTTTTTATTGAGGAATATCATCCACCGGGATATGATGGTGCGCCTGGAGAACTTGCTTTTCGGGTAAAACCTCTTGATCAGACATGCCGGGAATTATGCAGGAAATATGTATATCCGGTAGGATATGAGAGAAACAATCTGTTCATTACAGACTGGAATGAACAAGATTATTCCGCATTGGATTTTTATGACCTGTATGAAAGACTTTATTATATAAAATATGGAACCTATGTGCCCTATGAAGCATTTGAAGGTGCAGAGTATGAGGTGCCGGAACAAGAATTTGAAGAAGTGATCCAGAGCTATTTTCAGATTGAGAAAGAACAGATCGCAGCAAATACAATGTATGAGGCAAATGAGAAATCCTACTTGTATAGACCAAGGGGACTTCATGATTCAGAACAACCGTATGAACCATATCCAGAGGTTGTGGCATATGAAAAACAGGGAGACGGAACCCTTCGTTTGTTTATTGAAGCGGTATGGGAGCGGAAAATAACAGATCATGCAGTCACGAGTGAATTAGTTGTGCGTCCGCTTGAAGATGGCAGTTTTCAGTATGTCTCAAATCATGTTACAGGATGGGATGAAAATCTGGAGATTCCATGGTATACACCACGTTTGACAGATGAAGAATGGCAGCATTACTATGGAAACATCCAGAATGAATAGGACATTTTTGGAGGGATACATGGAAGATTTAAAATGGCTGCTAAAAAAATATGGCATTCTTTTCGCAATATTGATCTTAGTTATGATTTTAATCTGCATTATGTATAACAGACAGGAAGAACAAGAGCATATATTAGAAACAGATAGCAGCAACGAAACAGATCTTGAGAAAACAGAAAACGATAACTTATCAGAAGAAGAACGTTGGGCAAAGGGGTATGATCTTCCGATAGAAGAAGAAAAGAAGAAAGAAGCCGAGGCAGATTGCCTTGCGAGAATGGATAAGTTATCCGATATTTATAAGAATGCAGACAAGGGGGATGCCTCAAATGTGGTCCTGTCGGATGAAACGTTGGAACAAATGCAGGATGTAGTCAGCAAAAGCGGATATCCGGTCATAACTTCTGAAGAATACTGTACGATGAGTAATTATGAAAAAATGGATCAGTTTTTGAAAGATTGTTTGAATGGAGAAGATACTTCTGTTATTTTATACAGTCTGTCAAATAGTGGTGGAGCCTCAAGAAAAGAGTATATTTTTGACGGCTCAGAGATGTATCTATTAACTGCCGGAGCAGGATGGAATGACTCCTGTGATCCTGTTGTATCCTCTATATCTTACACAAGAATAGATGAATGGAAATATACAGAGAAGGGGTGGTTCTGTTATAAATTGTGTGTACCGGAGCCACCGGAAGTTACAGAGATTGTCGATGGGAGTGAGCTCATCCGGGTAATACCTTTATCAGAAGAGTACAAAGATTTGTCTGAAAAATATGTATATCCCTTGTGTTATCAGGGAAACAACATTTTATGCTCGAATTGGGATACTACAACTCTAAGGACACTTGACTACAATGGTGTTTATGAATACTTTTATAGAATGAAATATGGAGAACGTTTAGATCCGGGCAACTATACAAATGGAATCCCAGCAGCGGAATTTGAAAGCGTGATTATGGAATACCTGCCTGTGACAGCAGAAGAAATCCGGGAATGGGCAGTGTATGATGAAGAAACACAGACCTATGCCTGGGCAAGTCTTGGGTGTGGAAATTATAATCTCTCTTATTTTGGAACATCTGTGCCGGAGGTAACAGGTTTACGGCAAAATGGAGACGGCACTATAACGTTGACTGTTGAGGCTGTATGTGAAATGGTTATTGCGAATGAAGCAGTCATTACTCACGAACTTACGATACGGATTGATGAAGATGGAGATTTTCAATATTTAGGGAACGAGATATTGGATGATGGAATCCAGAATATTCCGGAATATCATTATAGAATAAGTAGCGGTAATTAATAACGTGTATGCCTGCAATTAAACAGGAGGTACAAATGAGCAGCTTTGGCCTAAAAATATTAGCTTTAATATTGATGGTTATTGATCATATAGCGCAATTTCTACCAGGAATGCCAATCTGGATGCATTGGATTGGACGGTTGGCAGCTCCCGTTTTTATCTATTGTAGTATCTGGAGCTTTACATATACCACAGACAGAAAGAAATATTTTCTGAGACTTTATCTCGCGGGAGTTGTCATGTCGTTTATACAATGGGGCCTGAATATTCCAAACAATTTCTTTCGCTCCTTGTTTAGCCTAATGGTTATCCTGTACCTGATTGAATGTTATCAAAAGAACGCAGATTTTGGAAAGAAATTTGTTGTTTATTTATGCTGGCAGATTGGAACGATTGGAATGTGTGTCATCCTGTTATCAAGTTTCTTTTTGCCAGAGACGTTTGTTGTATATGTTCTGACATCAATCATGGGAAGTATTTTTAATTTGGAAGGTGGACTAATATATGTTCTATTGGGTGTGATTTTTTGGTTATTTAGAAATCAAAAGAAGAAATTAGTAATGGGATTTTGCATATTTGATATAATTCTATTTGGATTAACGACAACATCCATTATTTCTTTATCACTTGGATGGTTACGTTTTCATTTTCCAATATTGACTATTCCGGTAGAAGTTTTTGGATATCTGTTGGATACGATTATCGGATTGCCACCTGTTGAATTAGGTGGTTCTATGTGGATGGAAAACTATGAATGGATGATGATAGGATGTTTGCCCCTTTTACTTGTGTATAACAGAAAAAGGGGCAAATCAATAAAATGGTTCTTCTATATCATATATCCGGTTCATATCGTCTTTTTCTGGTGTGTTGGAAGGTTGTTATAGAGCATAGTCGCATGAACATTTATGATACAGTAAAGAGGTGACAAACTATGGACAGAATATCAGACGCAAACGGAATTATTTGGTTATTTCTTGGAATAATGCTGTATTGCTTACTTACAGTAATATTTACTTTTGGAGTATGGGCCAATAGTGAAAAAATATCAAGGTTTTTTTATCCTGCAGGTGTTATAGCAACTATCATAATTTTGTTTTGTGATATGGAAATTGCCTTTTTTTCTGCAGCATACGAACCTGCTTTAATACATTTTTTGCTGTATGGAAGAGTATTTACCATAATGGGCGTTGTTATGCTTTGTGTAAGTGTTATATTTCAAAAAAGGAATAATAAGATCATGCGAAATATTTTACTTAATATTTCAACGATAGGTAGCTTAGTATTATTTGTTTATTTGGTACAGATTAAATATTAAATACAAAACAGTTCAAATTTATAGGAGATAGAAATGCTAAAGAAATTTTTGATTGTAACAATATTTATAGTTGTTATAAGTATTTCATTGTTTGGCGTTGTAATCCCTCTTGCAAATAATCACTATGCAAAGCAGGTTGAGAAAGAATTACGAGAAACCCCTTTGCCAGAAAGAACAGAGATTATTGATTCAGTCTCATTGGCAGGAAAATTAGTCGGTAATGGAAACGGTGTGCAATATTTTGGCGCAATTTTGTTGAAAAGTAAACTATCATTGAATGATTTGGAAGATTATTATTCTGTTTATCAGAAAAATGAATGGTCATATGTAGTTGAGCCGCAAGAAAACCAGAGCATTACAGTGGTAGAGCATAGCAAGATAAGTTTTTCAGAAATGGTTGACGATGAAGCATACTATATTGTTTATTCATGGGGAGATGGACCGGATTTATTAGAAGAACTTGATTTTCGAGGACATTAAGTAAGTGAAAATAATAATATCTCCGCAGGAGTGATCCGCGCGGAGATATTGTTATTACTTCATGTTTTTATTCATAGTATCATTAAGTATTTCTATAGCGCCATTAGAAAAATTGATTTTACGTTCGCTGAAAGTGTTACTTTCTGATTTCAAGGTAACATCAGCAATCGCAAGTTGATCGTTTTCAGAAGGAGTTTGGCCGCCCATTAATGTTGTCCATTGAATATCAATATTTTCCTCTGTAATTGGTTTATCATAATTCACAGTATATTGAATCGGTTTAAAAAATCCAGAATTAGAAGATGTATTTACTGTGATCGTATTATTATCATTTTGATAAACTTCCACAGTATAGTAAACGATATCCTTTTCTTCTGTTACATATTCTTTGTTGGGGGATATCTGTTCTTGTAGAATCAGATCATCACTCAAAAAGTCTGTTTCGATATTATTTGATTCTGTGTGGGTGCATCCAATAAGTAAAATACACAATGATAGAATTGTTACGAGTAGTTTTTTCATATGCTTTTCCTTTTCTGAATCATAGATTAATGGCTGTTTATAGGCCCATGTATTTGATATTTATTGTTGCCAGAGATCTAATTGTGACAGGATGGATAAAGTCATTTTTGCTGCGTTGCTTCCAGTGGCATTGGTTTCAGATTGAATATTAGTGGAAAAGAAATAAGTATTATCAGGTGTTTCTATAAATCCTATAAACCAGCCGTTTCTATCCTGTCCATCTACACGTCCGGTTCCAGTCTTCCCATAAAGAGTTCCGGCACCAGAGGCGGAAAGGCAAAGACTATCTTTCACAGTTTGTATATTATCGGGATCAAAGTCAAAAGTGTTCTGATAAAAAGCGTTCAATAATTCTACTTGCTCCACAGGAGAGATCTTCAGGGAGGACTCCATCCAATAAGAGGATAGATCGGCGGAAGTATCCTGATTTCCGTATCCGATTTCCTGTATGTAGGATTGAATCCCATCTTTGCCGATCTGATCATCAAGAGTCTCAAAATACCAATTAACAGAACCGGACATTGCTGTTTGTAAAGTCTGATCCTGTTCCCATATTTCAAAAGGATAATCTTCATAATTCCATGAGATCAGGGAATCTTCTGGTGTAATAATGTCCTCTTCAAGAGCAAATAATGCATCATAAATCTTATATGTGGAATCTGGTGCTGTTCGTGTTGTGGCCATATCCATATTGTAAAGGCTCCAATGATCGCTGTTTAAATTGTATAAAACAAAACTTCCGTCATACTGTCCAAAATAGCCAGACAGATCTAAAGTTGATATATCCTGTCCGGAAGTATCCCAATGATATTTATTGTCAGCCGCTGCATATGAAGTCAGCAAGGGAGTAATTCCTATAAACATTATGGCAGTGACAGCAAAAAGGGTAATGCTCCGTATTCTTCTAAATGAAGAAGGCTTTTTGTAAGTTGCAATGTTAAGTATGCGCTGTTCCAACTGTTTTATGGTTCCCCCGAGACTGCTTGAAAAAGGGAAAGGGGAAAGAGAAATCTTCTCCGCAAAATTGATCAATGTAAATCCATAATCCTGATAAGAATCAGCATCCAGCATATTCAATACAGCACTGTCGCAGGCAACCTCACGGTCATTTCTCATAGCTCTTGCAGCAAGCCAGACGAACGGATTAAACCAATAGAGAATTCCTGACAATAATAACAGATAATTAGAGATATTATCTTTATACCGATAGTGCTGCAATTCATGGAGCAGCATATAGCGTATCTTCTCAGACTCATAATCCGAAATCAGGTGGATTGGAAGATAAATACGTGGTCTGAACAATCCAGTGATAACAGGAGATTTCAAAAAAGCTGTACTGTAAATTGGAATCTTTTTTGCAATATGCATTTCTTCTAAGCATTTCTTATAAAGTTTTCGTACTTTGCGATTCTGTAGTGGCAGTGAAGAACGTTTTACCCTGTACAGACGGACAGAGGACTTCAAAACTAATAGAATCATTGCCAGAATACCGATGATCCAAATCCCAAAGAGCGTCATTCCGATCAGGGAGGGGGTTCTACTGCTGACAGATATGGTAAAATCATTCATCCAGTCAGAGGCTGTGTCAGGCGAATTCAATGGATTTATTGTATCAACTATATTGCTTCCGGTAGTAGCTCTATTCTTAGAATGAGCAAACCAAGAATAAAGAGAGAATATCTGGTCAGACCTGATCGAAATGAATGGAGCTGCCATAAGGCACATAGGCAGGAACCACAGATTATATTGTGCCCTGCTTGTCAGATGAGTCTTCAATATTTTTTTTATGGCAAACAAAATACCGATCATGCCGCTGATCAATAAATTGCAGATCAAAAAATGTATGATAAAGTCAGTCATAGAAACCATCTCCTCACTTTGAGTTTTTTGAAAGAATGGAACGTAAATTGTTGAGCTCTGTTTCTGATAAATGATTGTTTTCTAAGTACGCCGAGAGCATTGCGCTGAAATCCCCGTTATAGAAACGATTCAGAAACGAGTTGCTCTGCTGATTGACATATTCATTTTCTTCTACCAGAGGGGTATAGACAAATACGCGCCCCTGTTTCTCGTAAGTCAATGCGCCCTTTGTCACAAGACGTTTTATAAGAGTCTGGATTGTTTTTGCACTCCATGAGGTAGTCTTCAAAAGTCGCTCCGTAATTTCATTTGTATTGATCGGGGTAAATTTCCATACAACTTTCATAACTTCAAACTCCGATTCTGAGATATGAGGTAATGCGTGCATTGTTAGACCTCCTTTTATCTTACATATGTAATAGCAATATTATAAGCTAATATAAATATCATGTCAAATATATAGCTTGACTTAAAATCTTACAAGTGTAATAATACATTTAAGATGTACGTATATTAGGGATGTGATAATATCGGTAAAGTAATGATTATTTCATTTCAAGAATCTGAAGATGTTCTCATCAATAAAATATTATCTTTGATAAAGGATGAGAATAACTCTACACAAATTGTAAAAGATCCGGAAACCGTTCTGTCGTTTCCCGGATTAACAATCTATCCATATCAATATAAGATAATGAGAAAAGAGGAAAAAATCGAATTAACACGAGCTCAATTTATAGCCATGCTGTTTTTTGCACGACATCCAGGGCAAGTTTTTAGCCATGATTACATTTATGATGCCGTACATCAATATCTTGAAGAATCGGAGACTACGAATAATACTGTTTATTGTTTAATACGTAATCTAAGAAAAAAGATTGAGCCTGATCCCAAGCATCCGATATATATTCATACAGTTCGTGGTGCTGGATATAAGTTTGAACCACTCTTAGTGAAATAACACGAAACATTCCTCTGAAAGTTTTTTGCGTTTTACGTGCAGTACACGTATATATAAGTAAACAGTATAAAGGAGAGATTGACTTATGATTAAACGTATTAGGATTCCCGTGGATCACGGTAACGGCAACATAAAAACTATGAATACAGTATTTAAGACGGGGATAAGTGTCAGTGATCTTGCACCAGGACGCGGAATGGAATATCTGGAATACAACGGGAAATTTTACCTATCCAGCAATCGTCGAATTCCGTATCAGCGCGATAAGACGAAAGACTCCCGTTTTTTCGCATTGACATTAATGGGGATTGCTAAGGAACTGGAATTAAATAAAAATGTACAAAAGGGGGATATCGTGCAGGTACAGATGCCGATCGGTCTTCCGCCGAAGCATTTCGCAGAACTTTATGAAAAATATGAGACATATTTCCGGTGGAATGGAGAACTGCTCCATTTTCGCTATAAGGATACTGATTATCATATTTCCATTATAGATGCGCGGGCGTTTCCGCAGGATTATGCAGCCGTAATGCTCTATCACAAAGACATTGCTATGTATCCGCGTACAACTGCTGTAGATATCGGTGCATTTACGGGTGATTACCTGATGTTCCGTTACGGAGAAGTAGATATGGAATTCTGCGACTCTATGGAGATGGGGATTATCAGTCTGTATAATCGCGTGATTACAAGTATTCGGGCAGATTACGATCAGCTCTTAGACGAGATGGATATTGATAATATCATTCAGGGCAAGTATGACTTTTACGAAGGAAAGATCGTACAGGCTGTTCTCGAGGAAGTGCAGGCATATGCAAGAGATCTGCTCTCCAGTCTGCGTGAGAGAGGGATAGATCCACAGTCTACATATATGATCTTTCTGGGTGGCGGCTCCATTCTCCTGAAACCGTTTTTAGAACAAACAGGTATGTTAAATCGGTATCGGTTTATCGAAGATATCCATGCCAATGCGAAAGGTTATGACTGGCTGTATCAGCAGGGAGCGTGATCGTATGACAGCAAAAAAGAAGCCCTACTCTTTTACCATCGGATTCAATGAGAAAAAACCTGATCATGTCCGGGCGGCTCAGATTCTAAATGAACTGCGTAAAGGGGAAAAATCAGACTATATCGCCAGATGTATCCTGGCCTATGAGGGGGAAAAGGCAGAGTCTGGAGAG
>ERZ1643247.2216-NODE-2216-length-15859-cov-21.344786_pt1 | contig 15859 bp, 18 predicted proteins | sample MGYA00579264_ERZ1643247 | MGnify/ENA primary metagenome ERZ1643247 (study PRJEB29033, sample SAMEA4952262) | chicken gut metagenome | biome: Broiler Chicken; feature: Gastrointestinal Tract; material: Caecum | place: Ireland | collected 2018 | study: Broiler... | reverse complement strand
TGAGTAATCAAAAGGAGAGTAACTCAAAGGTGTTACCTTATGAGTTACTCTCCTTGGCATAATAAGTGGTGGTGAGCGTCGTCTTGACGCCGTTGACATACGTCTGATAGCTGTACTCGACCGTTTCCGTGCCGGAAAGTTCAAGCACTTCCTGCGCCTCCGAGCGCAGCACTTCGTTGGCCTCCTCGTTGGAGGTATGCTCCATGATGGTCGCCATGCCGCCCGCAAAGTCGCTGCGGGAGAGGTAACCGTCCAGCATGTTGCCGTCGCCTGCGGTCACGTCGTCCATCGAATTTTCTGCCACTGTTTCGTCGGAGTCGCGCGCGCCGGCATTCTCTTCGTTATAGATGATCGTCTCGGACAAGTTGACGGACACGGAATCATATACCGCATTGTCGTCCCCCGCATTCTGCGACCAGCAGTGCGCGTTGTCCTGAATGTTGAAATAATAGGTACCCTGCTCCAAAACATAGCAGCCCTGGCCGAAGTTATCGTACGAAGCGAGGTCATCGACGTCAAACTCGATGGTCACTTCCGCACTCGCGTTCGGCTCGAGGATATCCGTCTTGGCATAGCCGACCAAAACGACCTTTGCCTTTTCCAGTCCCCTGCCGCGGATACCGAGGGAGGAATCCTGATTATACGGCGCTTCCATGTACAGCTGCACGACTTCTTTGCCCGCGACGGTGCCCGTGTTGGTGACCCGCACGGTGACGGACGCCTGTCCGTGCGCTTCCAAAGAGATATCGGAATCGACGATCTCCTGCGAGAAGGTCGTATAGCTCATGCCGTAGCCGAAGGGGAACTGCACGACTTCGTCATAGCCGGATGCCGTGCCGTTCTTGAACTGGATGGAGGAGAAGGCGCTCGAATCGAAATAGCCCTCCGCATCCGCCGTTTCATAGTAACGGTAACCGACGTAGATGCCCTCTTCGTACTGATAGAAGGTCTGCCCGCTGGTATAGCGGTTGTTGTCGGTATTGAAGAAGGTCGGGTTGGTGCTCACGTCGTACGTGTATGTATCGACCAGCGCGCCCGAAGGATTGTACCGGCCGCTGAGCACAGCCGCAGCGCCCGTGATGCCCGCTTCGCCCGGATGGCCGATCCACAGGCAGGCATCGATGTTATAAGCTTCCGAATCGATAAAGCCGAGCTCCATCGCCGCCGCCGAATTGATCAGCACGATGGTATGCTCAAAATTTGCCGCACAGAACTCGAGCAGATCCTCTTCATCGGCGCTCAGTTCAAGGTAAGTCGTACCCGTCATCGTGCTGCCGTCCCCGTCGTAATCCATGGAAGGGGAAGCGCCCTCGGCGCCCGAACGGGCAATGGTGACGATGGCGTAATCGGTGTAGCCGTTCTGCAGGATCGTACCGGACGCATTGTGATACGTCGCGATCGGGAACTCGTGGACGCGGCTGTAGCTGGTCCAGCCGACGCCGGCGGGGTCGGTCGAACTGACGCCGCGCGAACCGCCGCACTGCTCAGCCAGCCAATTCCAGGCCTCCTGGTTCACGTCCAGTCCGGCCTCCGTCAGGGCGGAATCCATCATCGTGGTATTTTCGTCGTCTGCGCCGCCGGCCGAACCGGTGCCGCCCTCGACGTAGTTGTACGACATGGCCCCGAGGACGGTGACGCCGGTACCCTGCGCCAGAGGCAGGATGCCGTCATTTTTGAGCAGCACGGAGCCCTCCGCACCGATCTCGACGCTCACCTCGTACCCTTCGGCATAGCAGTTATCGCCCGTGATCTCAAATCCGTCTTCGCTGGTGTTGCCGGCGGAATCGTCCGCATCCGCCTCGGCAGCCCACACACTCGACGCTGCGACCGAGCTCGTCAGCAAAAGTGCGAGGGCGAGCAACAGAGCGCAGACCGTCTTTGCCCATACGGGCATTGCCTTGATCTTCATGTTTTTGAATTTTCCTCCATGATACTATTTGATACACAGATGGGTTTTCACCCGGCCCGCCGCCCAAAGGCAGCTGAATAGAAACAAATCTTCCTCCTTTTTCCGCGTCGCTTGCGGCCTCCCGCAAAACTCGCCCCTATCTTAAACGACATTCACGCGACTTTCAAGAATTTGTTCATATCTGGTCAAAAATCGCCCACATCCTGTCTTTTTGTCACAAAAAAAGAGCGGCTGCATCCGTTTCCGGATGCAGCCGCCTGCAAGATTCTTGAATTATTTCATGCGCAATGCCTTTCGATCACTCGCTCCTCCGCCGGCTGCATGACGCCGGGCTTTCGGTAAGGCAGCACCATATTCAAATTGAATATATCTCCCTCGACCCTGTAAGAGAGCGCCCCGCCGTATTTTTCCGCCAACATGTTCATGGACCGCACGCCGAAGCCGTGATTCTGTTTATCCTCCTTATGGGTGACGGGCAGCCCCTCTCCGTCCAAAACGACGGCATAACTGACATAGTTTTGCAGATTGATGCTGTAAAACCCGCCGATCGCGTGCATGGTCAGGCCGATGACCCTCTTTTCCGGATCGTCGATCTGCTCCACCGCCTCGATCGCATTCTCGATCGCGTTGCCGAACAATGCGTACAGGTCGTACGGGTTCATGTAGGAGAGACCCGTACCGTCTGCCACGCAGGTAAAGCGGATATTTTTGCTGCGGCACAGCAGGCTCTTTTCCGTCAAGATGACGTCCAGCGCGCCGTTGCCGGTGTGCATGGTACAGTCGTAGTTATCGACGACGCGCTCGATCTCGCCCATCAGCGCCTCGTCGATCTTGCCCTCGCGGTGAAAGTCGCGGATCTGATGGCGGAGATCGTGGCACTTGATGTTGATCAGCTCGATATTCTCTTTGGAAACATTGTATTGATGCACGCTCTGCTCCAAGAGCTGTTCCACCTTTTCGTTCTTGCGTTCCAGTACGAATACGCTGAGCACGCTGTACTGGTAGAACAGGCCGAGGATATTGCAGGTCAGATCTGCCAACTGGAACGCCGTCTGATTTTGTTCCAGGTCGTTGGCGATCAAATTCAGCAGAACGCAGGCCGCCAGCATGATCACGACGATCGGCCCGATCTTGCGCAGGTTGATCTTATCCAGCGTCTCGCTGTCGACGCGGCGCAAAAAGAGCAGCCACACCACGAAGTATACGGCGCCGAGCAGCAGAAAATGGCTCAGCAGGATCCACCAGTTCCAGGCTTCGCCCGCGATCTCGCCGCGGATCAGCCGGTCGATGATATAGGAGCCGTGCTGGATGAAGTAACTGGCCGCGCCGACATACAGGGCCTTCCAGAGAGACATCTTGAAACAGACGAGAAACACGCCGATGAGCAGGGCAAACTGCAAGAGATACCCCGTCAGTCCCTGCAGGATCGAAAGATCCAAATTCTGAAAGATCTGCCCGTTCAGCCGAGAAAGATAGTAACTTGCGACGACACAGACGGCGACGGAGACCGGAAAGCGCACCCAAAACAATTTGCGGCGAGGGAACCGGGCGACCGTGACCAGCCCGATGAGCAGCATGTCAAAAATAAACAGGCTGTTTATAATGAACCACATGATCTGCTGCATCTTCCGTCAACCTCCCCCGTAAAAATCGGCGAGCGCCTGCAAAAAGGCTTTGCGCTTATTGCGGCTGATGCGGAGCACCTCGCCGTTCGCGAGCACTGCATCGCTGTCGCGGATCTCGCGCACAAACCGCAAATTGACGAGAAAACAGCTGTTGCAGCGCAAAAATCCGCGCCCCTCCAAAAGCTGCTCGGCGCCCTTCAAACTGCCCGTCACCTCGATACTCCCCGAATCGGTATGATAAATGACGAGATGCTCGATGACTTCCACATAATACAGCTCTTTCACGCTGAGGCGGCGGACCGTGCCGTTGCAGGGCAGCGCAATGTACTGATCTCTCTTGTTTTCGAGGCGGTTCAGCGCCTTTTTCAATTTGAGCGAAAATTCTCCGTACTGCGCCGGCTTTACGATAAAATCCTGCGCCTCCACCTCATATCCCTGTACGGCAAACTGGGCCATATTGGTGACGAAAATGATCATGACTTCCGTATCCTGCTTGCGCAGGCGGCGGCTGATATCCATCCCGTTCACATCGGGCAGCTCGATATCCATGAAGACGATATCGACCGTCTTGCTGTAATCCGCTAAAAAAGTCAGCGCGCTCGTATAGACTTTACTCTCAAAAACGATATCGTTTTCCTGTCCGAACCGCGTGAGGAACGTCTGCAGCCGCTGCGCTTCGGCTGGTTCATCTTCCACGATGATCGTCCGATACATTTCTCTCTCCTTTCCCCGCTTTTCTTTAGCATCGGCGGCGGCGAACGTGTACCATTTCTGCTTTTGTTCTATTATAAGTCATAAAATGCCTTTTGTCAAGATGCATTTTGAATGCTTTTTCCGCCCGTTATGCCGCACAGAACGACCTTTCGCCAAGGCGCCTCCATACAGCGATCCGGCCCGTAAGCCTTACAAACCGGCCGGCCATCTTCCTCGCTCATTTCCTTTCCGTCCGCGGATCAGGCCCGGATGAACGCCCCGTATATACGCCGACAGGAGCCCCGACGGGACTCCTGCCTTTCCTGTTGTTCGGTTTTGCGGCGGGCAAACAAACTCCGCCAGGGAACGCACAAAATCGATGGATTTACGCCTCCTTTGCGGGGCGGACGGTGAGTTCGGACACGTCCACCTCGTCCGGCTGCGAGAGCGCGTATAAAACGGCGTTCGCGATCGCGGAAGGGTCGAGCCCGACATTCTCGTAAAAGGCTTCGACCGCCTTTTTGGTCTCCGACGGCGCGACCGTATTCAAAAGTTCCGTCTTGATCGCGCCGGGGAAAACCGTCGTCGTGCGGATGTTTGTTCCCTCCGCCACCGATTCCTGCCGAAAGGAATCGAGCATGGCGCGCACGAAGTGCTTGGTCCCGCAATAGACAGCGTTGCCCGGCACAGGCCGCGTGCCCGCGACCGAGGAGGTGACGACGATATGCCCGCTCTTCTGTTCAATAAACGCGGGCAGAACGGCCGCCATTGCGTTCAGCACGCCCATGATATTGATCTGCACCATGCGCGCCCAGTCGTCCGTTTTCAGTTCGGACAGATTGCCCGCAGGCATGATCCCCGCGTTTGCAAACAGCGCGTCGATCTTGCCGTACTTTTGCTCGGCGAGCGCTGCGAGCGCCTGCATATCGGAGAAAGAAGATACGTCCGATTTCAGATATGCCGCACTTTCGCCGATTTCCGCAGCCAGTTCTTTTAACCTGTCCTCCCGCCTCGCAGAGAGGACCACCTTTGCGCCGTTTGCTGCGAGCACTCTCGCCGTTTGGGCGCCGATCCCGGAAGACGCCCCCGTGATCAGAACGACTTTGTCTTGTACATGTTCCATAAAACGCCCTCCTGAAACCGAACCCGAAAGATCCGCTTTTTATTTTTTTGTATTGTTCGCCGCAATGATGTCGCGAACGGTCACATTTTTGTTGATATAGCGCGCATTGGGGTTGACTTCATCGACACTCATATGCACCGCCCTGTGCGGGCACAGCTGGATACAGGCGAGGCAAACCTGACAGCCCTCCCGCCTGTGTACGGCCCTGCCGTTTTCGGCTGCGATACAACCCGCCGGGCATACTTTTTCGCACAGGCCGCAGCCGATGCAGCGATCGTCCACTGTGTAGGTGATATTTTTCCAGCATTGATCCGGCCGTGCCTTGGTAAAAGCCACATAGCCGCGGTAGATCAGCCTGTCCCTGAGCTTGACTCTTTCGATCCGCTTTTTTCTCGCCCGGATGTCGTCCGCTATTTTTTGGATGTGTTGCTCGAACTTTGTATCGATCTGTCTTTCCTTGTCCATATCGAAACCGGGCAAAAAATTATCGGCCATGCGCACGGTGCGGAAATAATCGAGCTTTTGTCCGCATTCCGCAGCAATCCCGCGCATAATATCCGACGCCGCGCCGGGACTTCGGCCGTACGTCATGACAATAAAAAAGTAATCGGTATCGAAGGCTGCCTCATGCAAAAATTTGCGCACCATATCAGGCGGCTCGCTGCCATAAACGGGGCAGACAATGCCTATGCTCTCGGCCCGGAAGCGCATTCCCCCGCGCATTGCCTGCGGGATGCTGACGAGCTGTTCATCGCCGAGCATCCTCGCCGCCTGTAAACTGTTCCCCGTTGCCGTAAAATAAAATATCATCCCTGTCTCCTTTTTAAGTTTGTGATCTATGCCCGAACAGCCAGCCCATGATCTCTTTGTCATATGCGACCAACCCTCCCCCGCCATGCTGATCGGAGGCCCCGGCCGCATCGAAATAAGATTGCTCTTTGATATCCAATACGACAAGTTCGGAAATTGCCGCCGCGGAGAGCCCCTCCCCTTCATACAGAGAAACGATTTGGCGATAAGTCTCCGAAATGCGAGAAGAGCCGTAATATTCGTCTTCCTCCCCTATGACAAAATAGACGGGGGGGCGGCATTCTGCAAGCGGCGCGATATCTCCATCCCAAACCGAACTGACGTGCAGGACTGCCGTAAACAGTTCGGGGCGTTGTTCCATGACGAGCGAAAGCGTTTCCCCTCCGCCCGAATAACCGTTGGCATACACCTCGCCTTTATCTATGTTGTAATTTTCGATAAAATACTCTGTAAGGGCGACTGTCTGAGCCGCAGAGGTACGGCCCCAGTCGCCGAGCTGCGGCGCAACCACGATCATATTTTCGTTGTAGCGCAAAGCCTCAAACGCAAACTCTTCCGAGCGCAGATTCGCCCCTGCGCCGAAGCGATACAGCCCCTCGTAACCGGGCAGCGTGACATACAGAGCAAAAGCCCGCCTTCCGTCATAGTGTTCCGGGATATACAGATTGAAATGGATGTCGCCATTCCCTTCCGAATGATAGATGTTATCCAAAATAAATCCGCGATAGGTTTGCGTCCCGGCTGTGACGGCGCCGTCTTCCCGCAGCCCCTGCGACGGCGGCAGCGCTTGCGGCGGGGATTGCAAGCCGTGATCCTGTAACAGACTCCGCGCGCACGCTGTAAACAGGCAGAGGCTGAAAACGAGTACGCAGAACACGGCGATCCCGTCTCGGATCGATCTCACTCTGTAGCCCATTCTCCGATTTTTTTAGCTCCTTCCAAAAAGGCATCGAGCGCATCTTCACATGCGCGGAAAACTTCCGTTTTATATTCCGATACGGAACGGCGAATGCTGCCGAGGTCCATGATGTCATCGATCTGCCTTTTGAGCAAATCTTTATCCGAGCCCTCACAGGTCAAAAAAACACATACTTTCTTTTCTCTGCCAAGTTTATACTCGCGGTACCGGTATGTACAATATAATCTGTCGAGAAAAAGAACTGCTTGCGCCGCCATATAGTTGTAATAGACCGGAACCGCAAAAAGAAGGGCATCCGCCCCGTGCATTTCCGCAAGGATGGCCTTCATGCCGTCATCCTGTACACAGATGCCGTCTCCGGCACATCCTTCACAGGCAAGACAGGGAGAAAGCGAAACGTTGCGCAAATAAACTGTATCCGTCTCTACTCCCATCGCCGCAGCAGCCTTGCCGGCCGCAGCGAGTATTTGATCGCCGTAGCCGTTCGCCACGGGACTTGCCGAAATCAACACGATCTTTTTCATGTAAAGCCTCATCCATGAATAAAATTTGTATAGACAAAGCGGACCTTCTCCGGCTGAGGTATCCCCTCCCTGTCTGCCGCCGCGCGCACGGCATTTGCGTTTTGAACGAACTGACGATAGAACGGGTCGCGCGTGCCGTAAGCGTAAAACGCGGGAGGTAGATCGCCCGCGCGCAGCGTTTCCACGTCATTGTCCGAAACGGACAGCCTGCCGTAAAAGGAATAGATATGCCCGATGGCAGAGGCCTCTGCCGAAACATAGTCGAGCGAATCGGGGACATAGCTTTCATCCGTCTCCGTCGGCAGCCGATACCCGTCGCTGTGCAAGAGAAGTTCACCGCAGAGTATCCCGCCGGCCGAAAATCCGACCACGGCGATGTCGTCCTCTGCAATGCCGTAGGCATGCGCATTGCTCCGCACATACCGAACGGCTCGGGCTAAGTCGAGCGCGCTCACCTCCTGCGAATACGGACGCAGGCGGTAGCTGACGACAAAGCACTGATAGCCGAGCGCTGAAAGTCTTTCCGCCACATCATACCCTTCGCTGCGCATACTGCGGAACTGAAAGGCGCCGCCGGGGCAGATAAGAACTGCGCCCTTGATAGCGCCCTGTGCGGGGTAGCTTTCGATATAGGGGATAAAATCATCGTCATCGGCACTCGAATGCTGATTGCTTTGATTATAAGCGGGTACATTGTTCTCGTTCCATAAGAGGATCGTCTGCCTTTCGTTCGGTGCCGGCACGGCGATGTCCGCCGTAGGCGTATTCGCGTCGGGAACATTTTCCCCTCCTTCGGGCGGCGGCATATAGCCGCCGTCTTCTTCCGCATTCGAACCGCTGGTGCCGGAGGAGGGAGTCTCTGCCGAAGGCAGACCTCCGGCAGTCCCTGTTCCGCCGGACGGCACACTGCCGCAGGCAGCGAGCCCAAAAGCGCCGACAAAACAAAGGCACATTGTCAAAACAAATGCAAGCGCTCTTTTCATCGTGCGGCCCCTCTCGTCACGCAAGAATGCCCAATTCTTGCAGCCAGCTTGTCACATCGCTTTCGGACGCACTGGAAGGGAACCGGTGCCCCTCGAGCCAGTTGCCCGTACCTGCGAGCTGCGCGAGGAGTTGGCCGCTCTGCCCGAGCCCCGAGCTGGACGAAGTACAGAAGGGGATCACCGTTTTGCCCGTAAAATCATTTGCCTCGACAAACCCGTTGACGGGCCATGCAGCAATCCCCCACCAGATCGGATAGCCGATCAATACCGTATCGTATTCCGCCCAGTTTTCCACCGTTGCCGAAACAAGCTCGATATCCCGCAATTCCGGATTTTCATATTCCTGTACGACGCGGCTGTTCTCGTCCGTCCAACGCAGGTCGGCCGCCGTGTATGCATCGACGGGCTCGATCTCAAAGATATCGCCGCCCGCAGCGTCTGCAATATACCCGGCGACTTCCTCGGTATTGCCGGTCGCCGAAAAATATACGACCAGGATATTGCCCTCTCCGGAAATCGTTCCTCCCGTCCCGCCCGTTTGGCCGTTTTCGGTATTTCCCGCGCAGGCGGAAAGCGCCAACGACATCGCACCGATAATCAGACTGAACAGGACGACCAAAAATCGTTTCATACTCTTTCCTCTTTACCAATTTTTCTTTGCGGTATCGCTCGTCTTGCCGCGGCGCTCTTCCACCATACGCACGAACATCTCCACGGTTGCGGGGTCGGTGTGCGAGAAGAAGGACGACTGTTCTCGGTCGAGCGAAGCGATCTCCTGCATATCCGCGTCGGAAAGTGCAAAGTCAAACACGTCTTCGTTTTCCTTCATGCGCTCGATATGCGTCGACTTCGGGATGACGACGATCCCGCGCTGAATATGCCAGCGGAGCATTACCTGCGCCGGCGTCTTCCCGTATTTTTCGCCTATTTTCACGAGGACGGGATCGGTAAAGAGTCCGCCGCGTCCCTCGCCGAACGGGGCCCACGCCTCGTGCACGACGCCGTACTTCTTCATCCATTCATGCGCCGCTTTCTGCTGATGATGCGGGTGCGTTTCCACCTGATTGACCATCGGCTTGATGCGCGAAAAGGAGCACAGATCCACCAGCCTGTCTGGCAGAAAATTGGACACGCCGATGGCGCGCAGCTTTCCTTCCGCGTACAGCTCTTCCAAAGCGCACCAAGCGCCGTAATAGTCGGAAAAAGGCTGATGCAGCAGGACGAGATCGATATAGTCGAGCTGCAATTTGCGCATGGATTCAAGCACGGACTTCCGGCATTCCTCATACCCGTAATGCTCGATCCAAACCTTTGTCGTGATGAAGAGTTCTTCGCGCGGGATACCGCTCTTTTGGATCGCTCTGCCCACTTCCTCTTCATTGAAGTAAGACTGTGCCGTATCGATATGGCGGTATCCCACGGAAAGGGCGTCTGAAACGCACCGTTCGCACTCTTCCCGCGTCACTTGATAGACGCCGTACCCGAGCTGGGGCATTTTCACCCCGTTTGCCAGCGCAATCCATTCCATAAAACATATCCTCCTTTTGATTTACGGCCATATTGTAGCACATCTCTCCGCAAAAGGGAATCTCCGATTGGTTTATTGTATCAACTTTAAGTTTATACAATGGGCAAACGGAGAGCCGCACGCCCATGGGCGCGCGGCTCTCCGTACAAATCTTTATTCTGCTGTAATGCTGCTCAAAAGGTCGATAAACTTTTTGACCAGCGTTGTCGGATGCGGCGAATAAAAAGCTCCGAACGGGACGGAATCCTCCCAGTCGACGGGGACGAGCTTTAACAGCGGATGCACATCTTCCCACCCCTCTACGGTGATGATGGGAAGATTTTCCGACACGGCGCGGTTGTAGGCGGAGATATTGAACATTGCAAAGTCTTCCGTCCGTACCCCCTCCCGTTCGAGTTTATCGCGCAGGTTGTCGATATAGACGTTCCAGCCGCGATGAATAAAGAGTACTTTGCGGTTCTTTAAACTTTTTGCACTGATCTGCCTTTCGGCACTCAGTGCATGCGTGACGGGAACGGCGAGGAGGATTTTTTTGTTGTACATATGCGCCGCCAGACAGCCGCGCTCCTTCAAAAAATGATCGTCGTACAGCCCCGCGACGATGTCGATATGCTGGCCCAAATTTTTGAGGATCTCCACCGAATTGATCGGATTGTTTTCAAACGGGATGAGCTCGATCTTCAGGCTGGGCATACGGCTCTGGATCTGCGACCAGATGTCGAGGATAAACTTGGCCGGCGTCATGACCGAAGTGCCGATGCGGATGGACTTCCGGTATTCCCCCTCATCGATCTCGCGCGCCTTTTGCGCCGCGCGGTCAATATATTCCAAAATATAACGCGCATCCGCACAGAAACTTTCCCCCGCCTTGGTGAGGCGCAGGCCGCGGTTGGTACGCTCGAACAGCGTTGCGGAAAGTTCCCTTTCCAAGGCATTGATCTGCTTCATCACCGCCGTCGGCGTAATATACAATGCATCCGCAGCCTTCGTAAAGCTGCCGCTCTCCGCAACTTTTAAAAATGTTTCCAGCCGTCCGTCAAACATACCGATCCCTTTGTATTTACTTTGAGTACATGTATTATAACAGATAAACGGCGATCGGTCAACCAGCCTGCGCGGCTGAACATAAAGAAACGGAACGCTCTCCCTTTGTGAATAACCGGCCGGTCGACTCCTGTCCTCTGCCGAATTTACAGGAAAGGCCGCAAGAGCGAGGCGGCATCGGCGGAAATCGCATTGCCTCTATCCGCCGGGGCGAGGCTGCGTTCATGCCAAATATGATCATGCCGACAGCTGTGCCGGCGCAGCCGAAATCATGACGGTAAAGCTCCCGCTCTGCGACGCAAACAATTCGATGGCTCCGCTATCCAGTCTACCTACGGGGATCAGCCCGTTCGAAAAGCGGAAATCCCTGTAAAAGATCGCGAGGTTGCCCCATGGCGCATACACCGTGATATCTCCCGCAGAAGGCGTACAGCTTTCCGGCGCATCCGACAAGTCCCATGCCTCTGCACCGTCCGGAAGATAGGCGATCTTTTCCGTGGCATTGTAATCGGAAAATTCCAGTGTAAGGGGCAGCCTCGAATACAGGTCGCGGGCGACCGAATGATCGTTCAGCGTGCCGTAAACAGTCTGCCCGCCGATCGTGAATCCGACGCGAAGATCGCCCTGCAACATGCCGATCTCCTCCAACCAGTCCTCCACGCGCGACTGCGCAGAAGAGAGCTGCGACGACGTAAAATGCAAATTTCCGATCAGGTGAACGGAAGGATATTCCCGCTGCAGCGCGCTGAAAGCGCCGCTCCCCGCGGAGGAAGCGCTGGTAGAAAACGTATAGACATCTTTTCCGGTAAAGTCGTAGCTTTCCAAAAATATCTGAATGATGCGGGGCGCAATCCCGTGCCAGATGGGATGCCCGATCAATACGGTATCATACTGCGCAAAATCCTGTATTTGGTGCGCAATGGCCGGGCGGCAGTCTTCCGCTTCCTGTTCCCGATCCGCCCTGCCGCCGGTGTAATATTCGAGATCTTCCGCCGTATAGGGATCGGCCGCCTCGATCTCCCACAGCGCGGCTCCTGTCCTTTCGGCGACGATCGAGGCGATCTCTTCCGTATTCCCCGTTGCGGAAAAATAAGCGACGAGGATATTTCCAGGTTCCCCTCCGTTCCCGCCGCCGGTACCGTTCAAATTGCCGATCCCGCCGTCATCTGCCGGCGTTGAAGGCGCACAGCCGCAAAACACAAGGGCGGCCAAACACAGGATCGCGATCGCTGTCATCCATTTTTTCATGTTATCTTTCTCCCTGAGTCTCCCTTTCCCCTGCGATTTTACGGATCACTTTTGCGGGGTTTCCCGCAACGACCATGTTTGCAGGAACATCCTTTGTAACGACGGCCCCGGCTCCGACGACCGAATTTTCGCCCACCGTAACGTCGGGCAGAATGACGGCCCCCGCCCCCACCCAGACATGATCGCAGAGCACGATGGGTTTGGAGGTGATCGTCCGCCGCTGGGAGGGCTCTATTCCGTGATTCTCCGTGATCAGGCAGACCTTCGGGCCGATGAAGACGCCGTCGCCGAGCACGATGCCGCCCCTGTCCATAAACGTGCAGGCGTGGTTGATAAATACGTTTTTCCCCACGCGGATATTTTTGCCGAAATCGGTGTAAAAGGGCGTCCACAGCTGGAAATCCTCCCTCACCCGCTGTCCCGTCAATTGGGAAAAGAGCGCGCGTATTTCATCGCAGCCGTGCACCTGCGTGTTCAGCTCCTGCGTCAGCCGCTTGGCTTCCCGGATGATCTCCTTGATCTTACAATAGTCCGGATCGTCGCAGGAAACAGGCTCTCCCGACCGATCCCTTTCCAAAATATCTTTCACGGCCCGCTTTCCCCTTACTTCCTGCCAAAGCTCATGCATTTGCCCAAAACATCCCCCGTAGCGAGATATTCATAGGTCGGCATCTCGAACAAAACGGGTTTCAGTTTATGGTAATCGATCTTCCCCTGTTCGTTCAGAATGCTCTCTTCTGCATAGGTATGCTCGATTTTCAGGATAAAACTTTCAAACCCTTCCGTTTCGTACACGTCGTCGACCCGACATTCCATGGAAAGGGGCGACCGGGCGATCACGGGTGCGCCGGCCGCGCCGGCCGTGACCTCGAACACCTCCGATTTATCCGTTCGGTTGCCGCTGACGCAACCGACATAATCCGCCTTTTCGAGGAGCGCTTCGTCCACGAGATTGACGGAAAGGACTTTGTTTTCCCTGATGCCCCTGTTGGTGTAGTGCGGTTTTGCCAAACTGATCAAGATGCGGTCATGCCCGATAATGCCGAGATGCCCCACCAATACCCAATTCGGCTTTCCTTCCACATACGCTCCCACGACCGCGAGCGGCGTGGGATAAAGCCCGATCACCGAGCCGATGTCCTTCTTCATAAAGATACCTCCTGTGTCTGTTTTTCGATCTCATGGATCAGATAATCTATATGGGTGATCCGCTTTTCGTCTCCATGGATCTGCTGGAGCAAGCCGTCCCTGTATCGGCGGAGCAATTTTTTTTGCGCGGCAAATTGTTTTTCTTCGCCGAAACGGAAAAATTCAGAAATATCGCCCGGTTTGAACCCCAGCTCCGCGAGCATCTCCTCCGATACCATAACCCGTTCCTCCCAAAAAAGAAATGCGTAAAGACGTTCTGTCCGTCTTTACGCATGTATTATATCACACCGGCTATACCATGTAAAATACTTATTTTTTATTTTATATTATGCTATTTGATTATGGATTTACTATGCTTTCGCAACTCATAATTCGGCATAATTTCAAACTCCTTTTTATTTTTTAGATTATTCGGACGTTCCGCAGAATAGGGTTACCCGTTCGCTGCCGCATAAACTTGCTGCGAAACTTGAAAAAACGTTTCCCGCGTATATAAGCCTGTTTCTTCGCCTTTTCGGTCGATACCCGTTACAATGAACGCGCTGCCGTCGTCGCTTTCGTAAACCGCCACGATACATGCAGCGGAAAACAATACCCGCAACCCATGCACTTTTTCGGTGAACTCGACAAAACCTTTCATCTCAATCACCCCGCAATAGATTTCAATTTCGGAGAAAGCCCGTCAAAACCGTCAAACAAGTCTTTTTCATCGGCAGGGTTGCGCAGGTTTTCGATTTCCCGCAAGAGCATTTCCTGCTCCGCTTCCAAATCAATAATCCTGTCGCAAAGCTCTCGTTTCGTCCATTTCTCGAAACGAATATACTTTTCCTCCTGCGGCGGTTCTTCTGCTTCAAGCGTTTCCTCGTCGTTCTGTTGCGACGTCGCAACAAGGCTCTTTTTATACTCCCGTATCCGCTTTATCGTCCAATCGGACTGTATCGGCTTTCGTTGTTCGGACGTGAGGGGCAGCAACTCACATAACTGCGAATAGCTATAAAGCTCCCATTCCTTTTTGAAACCGCGTAGCCCGTCGCCGAACTCGTCCACGATGTTCATGAGACGGCTCACCTGCGTTTTGTCCAAACCGAATTCGTCGTAGCAATACGCAAAAAAACATTCTGCGCTGCAATTATCGACTATACCCGAAACACCCAGCTTTTCACGGTCAAATGTCAGCCGATACAAATTGCTCGAATATAGGGCAATCAGATGAACGCCAAGCCAAAAGAAATTTGTTTTAATTGTTTCTAAATCTTCGCGGATTTTTGCGGCGTATCCATTCAATGCGTTCCATTCTTCCAAGCCCTCGCAACCGTAACGCCCCATAGACCGCTTATGCGTAAAATCAATCATATGTCACCTCGTAAAACAAAACGGGGCTGTTTCATTCAGTTTTCCCGATTGAAACAGCCCCGATATTTCTTTTATGCTTTCGCGTTCGCCTGCACAGCTTCCCGTTCAGCCACAAACCGCAAATAGCGGATATAGTTTTCCAATATAGCCCGGTCGCTCGGTCTGCGCGTTGTCAGCGGGAACGTCCACTCGAAACCATCCTTTTCCACAACTGCCGAATACGTCCAATACTTCGTCGTTCTGTTCGTATTCTCATCGAAACGCTCCGCTTCCTCTGCTCGAAAAAGAACTTTCTTCACGCCGCCATCAAACAACTGTTCCAGCATTTGATACCCGGCAACGTCTTTATCCCCGCGGACTTTCAAACCGACTTCCGCAACCTGTCCGCAGAACACGGCGGGGAGTACATATTCCCAATACTTCTTGCCGTCCGATTTGTTGGTGTACGGCCTGCGGTAGATATACAGCGCGGGCAGTTCTGCTTTCGATTTCTTTTCCGCGGTTTCTTCCGTATCGTTCCCGTCCAAACCTCGTTCAAAAGCTGCTTCCGCTGCGCTTACTACTGTGGTCGTCCGTTCGTCCTGCTTCCTCGCTTCCGCTCTGTTCCGTTGCTTCGGCTTTCTGTTCGTTCTCAACTACATTCTGTTCTGTTCGTGCCATTTTGCTGCTGTTTCTCCTTTGCGTATGGTCGCCACCAAATTAAAATAACGTGTTAAAAACACAAAGGCCTAACAGCCTACGGCTTTTAACACGTCAAGTGTAACATAACAGTTTTTTAACTGCTTTTTCTGTTTGCCCCTTGTCAACCAATAGATTCTATGATATAATAAAAAAAATTATTGATTTAATATTTGCTAATTGCATCATAAAAATAATATTTAAAAAAGGGGGCTGCTATATGCCACGATCACAGAGCAAGGCATAAATACTCTGTACGATTCCTTCACCTAT
>ERZ1643247.2215-NODE-2215-length-15864-cov-28.337466_pt1 | contig 15864 bp, 16 predicted proteins | sample MGYA00579264_ERZ1643247 | MGnify/ENA primary metagenome ERZ1643247 (study PRJEB29033, sample SAMEA4952262) | chicken gut metagenome | biome: Broiler Chicken; feature: Gastrointestinal Tract; material: Caecum | place: Ireland | collected 2018 | study: Broiler... | reverse complement strand
TCCGCCATCGATTCTTTTAATGTTCCAAATGCATTTTGGTGGGCGCTTGTTAAAAGGAGTGTGAATTTTTATGAAATCACTTAATAAAACGGATGATGTTGAGAAATATAAAAATTTTGGAATTCTTACACAGCCTTTTTTAGATAAAAACTATATTTATGACAAAGTTATAACTGACTTAGAGCATAATCAAAAAGATTTAAAATGTGGATATTTTTTAGCTAGCCTATTCATGTGGATAAAGAAAGAAGTAAAATATTCGCACGAAGAACAAATTCAGAATTTAAAATTTACGCGCACTGCGAAAGAAATTTGGGAAAGTAAAAAAGCAAGTGGTTGCACTGATTATGCAATTCTATATGCAACTTTTGCAAGAACGCTTGGAATTCCCACCACAATTTTGCACACGGCAGAATATGACTGGTTGCAAAGATTGAAGAATGGCGAGGAGAGTTATGTTCATTATGGGCATACTTTTTGTGAATGTTATTTTAATGACAGTTGGGTATTAGTTGACCCAACCTGTGAATATATAACAAAAACCTACAACCCAGAAAAGTTAGAACTCCCATACAAAATTGCAGGGAAAATTGTTTATATACCTTATTTTCGAGGGTTAGATTTAGGAGAAAAACAAAATGTTGAGACCCATAATAAAAAAATGGATAAATTGTGCAGTATGTTAGAAATATAAATCAGTTAGGTTAATTAAGGAGAAGATGTGTTAGAGATAGAATTTAAAACGGACAAAGAAATATTAACAAGAGCAATGATATCAAAAAATGCCATGCCGATGGATTTTGCAAAATATTTATTTCAAAAATATCGAACTTCATATTTACTTTTGCAAAACAATTTAATGGAAAAGGAAATAGATGACAATCTCCTTTTAGAATTAATGCAACAGAAGTTTTTTGAAGAATATATTAATGAAGCAAAAGAAAATTTGTTGAGAATGCAAGAAAACTGGCAAACCAATAAAGACAAAATTAATATGTTTCTTGATAAAATCTTTAAAAAGAACTTTATTTTAAAAACCACGGCTTTTATTGTGCCACCAAATTTAAATCGTGGCATAAACATTGGCAACAACCAATTTGTTTATGGTCACATTAATGGCTTAAATGACGAAAACTATGACTTAGTATATCTCGTTCACGAGGCCTTGCATTCGTATTTTAAAAATGACATTATTTCGCACTCAATTATAGAAAAAATAGCGGACATCGAGCTTGCTAAATTTTTAAATAATAATGAGTTATCCTACGAATGTCACAACTTCACCAAAACTATGCATATTAAAATTTTACCGTTTTGGAATCTATATCTAAACAAACCTGATGACTTGATAAAGGAAGAAAACAAGCAACAAAATATTATCTATGATATTGACTCTTTTAAGTGCTATGAGAACGAAATAAAAGAAATGGATATCGATGCTTTCGTCCAATTTTTAAAAAGGTTTAATTTATATAATAATTTAGATTTAACTTGTCAATATGTTTTAAAGATGAATAATTAATAAAATTTTCGAAATGTTTTAATTTAGCGCGAAAAAATTTTTTGTGAAAGATATATAAAAAATCTTAGGCGAATCTGCCTAAGATTTTTGTTTTCTATTTTATTAAGCCTCAGCGTCAGTGTAGTTGATGTTGTTGATGACTGTTGCTGTTGCCACGCCTTTCCCTTGGATGTATGCGGTTAGTTTATATTCAGCGCCGTCAAATGATTCGCTAATTTCATTAACATCACCACTTGCAATGTAGGAAACAAAGTAATATGTTAAAGGATAATCTCCTGCTTTGTCTCGGTCTGTGTTGTAAACAAGGCTATAACTATTTAGCTCACCATTTTTGTAAAGTCGATTTACTGACAAATCGTTTTGAGCCATTCCGTCATAGTAGAAGCCGACCATTGATTTACCACCTGCCTCATTGTAGGTTAATGTGTATTTGCCATCTTTAAAACTAACTGAGTTTGTTGTGTCAAAACAAAATGCCACATTTGAGAAATTAATTGTTTCAACAGCAGAAACGGCATTAAAAGCTACTGCTTGTCCATTAAGCTTAATCACGTTTTGCCCTGCTGATTCAACAAGAACTACTGGTGCAGCCATATAGAGCTTGCTGTCATCAAAATAATAAACTCTATCTTCAATAAATTTGTTGTTTCCAACAGAAAGTGGAATGGTTTCATCCTTTTCATAAATCACAGTGCCAAAGCCAACGCTTGTTAAATCTTCAGCATTGCTTACTGTTCCAACTAAAATATAGTAATTGGTGAATTCTGGCACTTCTGCCATGGCCTCTTTCACAGTGTAGTGACCTTGGTTGTTTGTGTTTCCTTCGTCAACTTTTGTTAATTTGTCTAAAACATTATCTTGCATAATTTCAAGAACTTTTTCCGCGTCCGCTTTTAAAGTGCTTGAAACATCAATGCTGATTGGCGTCTCTCCAGGGTCACCACAGCATGCCACCAAGCCTAGACTGCCTAGCACCAAAAGAATAACTAGCGAAAACACAGTTGCAAATTTTTTAACTTTACTCATAGAAACCTCCTTTTTGTTTCATATTTATATGATAACACATTTTCTCTGTCATTTGTCAAATGATTTTCAGCATTTTTTTGAAAATATTTTAATTTTTTTGATTTAGTGGTTAAATTTAGGGTTGAAGTAATAAAAAAATCTATACCTTAATGATACAAATTTGTTATTTTTAAGTCAACTGATTGAAAAAAAAGACAATCAAAAAATGATTGTCTTTAGTGCTAACTCTGGGCGGTAGTCATCAGCTATCACGGGTTAGCGATAAATAGCTTTTTATCGTTAATATGATACACCCAATTTCTGAAAATGTCAATAGCTTAAAGAAATTGAATATGTTTTGGAGAATCCCTTATACATACTTTCTAATACTTTTTCATTCAAAACAACTTACTTCATACTCTTTAAAATAATGTATTAATCTTGACAAATGGTTATTTTGAATGTTATATTTAAATATATCATAAAACTTAGTTTAGACTTAACAATAGCACAGATAATAAAGATGGCTTAACATCTTAGCGCTAAGAGTTTAGACTTTAAATAAATTTTATAATCACATATGGCAATTATTTTATTAGAAAAAGTCAATAACAAGGAGAGGGAATGATTTCGGATTGTAGGTTATGTGGTGATTTGCCTAAGCTTAGTTGCGATACCATGAAAAAAGGTAAATCTAGAATTTTAGTCCTAGGAGAATCGCCAGCCAAAGATGGTTGGATTGTGAGTGGAAAAGCATTTTATAACAAAGACGGCAAACTGCAGGCAACGGGAAAAGTTTTGCAAAAACTTCTTAATTTGTGCGGTCTTGACATTGAGGATATCAATTTCACTGAATGTTGCAAGTGTGTTATCACCGACAGAAGTAGGTTGCGCGCGTGTATGCTTAACTGTAAACCTCTTCTTTTTTCACAAATAGACAAATTTGATTGTGACATCATTTTGCCAATGGGTAAGTTTGCAAGTGAAATTGTTTTAAATCAAAAAATTGATAAATTCAAAGATTTTGTTGGTAAAGAATTTCTAATTGACTTTGGAAAGAGCACCAAAAAAGTTATACCCATTTACCACACCTCACCGATAAATCCCTTATGTTTCAAAGGCAATGAAATGATTTTTAAAAATCTTAAATTTCACTTAAATCAAAACTAAATTTAAGCGTTTAAATAAATTGAATATATGAAAAACCTTCTAGAGCACGTTATTGCCATAGAAGGTTTTTTACAAAACTTGTGATGAAACTTAATCTTCAAGTGCTGGATTTCTTTCTGCATCGATTGTCACTCTGTCGTTTGCCTCCATATACATCAAACTGCCGTTATAGTAGCCTGTGTATTCTCCTTCTTCGTCGCCAGATTCAATCGAATTATCAAAAACAAACTCGGAAATATAACCAACAGGAATATCTGGTTGAGTGTCGCCTTCAACAAGCCTTATCCAATATGAATGACCTAAAATATAGTCAAATTCCACAGATAGTTCACGAATAGACTCCATTGTCAAAACATAGTCGACATAACTTGGGTTCGACGAGCCATCAACATGGTCGCTGTCACCAATTCTTAAACAAAATGTGTCGCCAGTTTGATATTGCAACTCGGAAAACAAATCGATAACTAATTCTTCTCTCACGGTTTCAAGTGTTAACTCGCCATAAGGCACTACTGTGATTTTTACAATAAGCGTTCCCCTGTTTGAAGAGCCGTATGAATAATTTCCATTAACAAATTCCATTGTGAGATAGGTCGTCCCTGCATGAATTTCAAAGGGATTAATTTCGATAACACCCTTAAGAATTTCGCTTGAACCGCTTGATCCGTTTATGTTTATATCAGTTATTGGCTCAAAATTTATTGCCGTGTCAGGTATAACATTTTGATTTGAAGATGTGATGGCTTCGTTTATAATTGTCATACCTTGTTTCTCTGCAAAAGTTATGTTTATATCTCTTGTGTTCCCATCAAATGTTCCGTCACCATCTTCTGTTATTGTGTATAGGTTACCATCGTCGAGCCAAACAAACTCGGTTGAATGAACTTCCTGCAACCTACTTGTTTGCACTGTTACAGTTACATTTTCGGCTGGCATTGTGAAAGAAAATGTTCCATTATAGTTTTCTTCGCACGAAATGCCGTTTTCAAGCACATCTTCAATCACCAATTCATCATTTAAAAGCGTGACAATTAAAGTGACTTCTTGCCCAAATTCTGCAACCTCTTTATCACTTTCAACAGTGTAGTCGGCTGAGGTTGGCGAGGTTATATTATAAGTTGTTGGCGCTGGTTCTTCTCCGCAACAAGCCACAAGAAAAACACCCGACAAACAAAGCATCAAACTTAAAAATGTTGTTGATAGAATTTTTTTCATATTTCCTCCTAGTGTATTATATATCTTCTTTATAAAATTTGCAAGTTAATTAATTAGATATGCGCGTATTGCAAAAACGCGAAATCAACTTTAATTTTTAAAAATAAAATCTAAAATTAAGAAAAAATAATAAAAAAATCAATTTTTTGTCTGTTTTTTAGTGTTTTTCGCGTATTTTTTGTTTTTAAAATATTTTTAAAGTTTTTAATCATGATAGCAAAAGGAGGTGTTTATGAAAAAGAAAATTTTACCAATTATTGCTTTAGTTTTTGCTTTCATCGTTCTTTTAACAAATTCAACAAATGTTGCAGTTGCAGAAAATGGCGAGAAATGTTTGAAGATTTATGGCTCTGCCACAAGCACACTGACGCCAGACCAAGCAGAAATCTGCGCCGAGATTGAAACTCTTGATATAGATAAGGTGAAATCAAAAGATGACAACTTTGAAATTTTTCAATCAATTATTGACGCGCTTGGAGAAGAAAAGGAAAAACTGACTCTTAAAAATTTCACATCCTATGCAAGTTTTGATTACGCGAACGGCAAAACACTTCTTGGCTATTATTCCATCACAAACTTCGCTTTAAAATTAGATGATGTTTCATCTGTGCAAAGTTATGTTGATCTTTTAACAGAAAATGGCGCGACCGTTAAAAACATCAACTATTCACTTTCAAATTATGATGAGGAATATAACAAAACGCTTCTTCTTGCAGTGGAAAATGCCAAGGAAAAAGCAAGTGCACTTGGAGCTGACAGTTTGGAAATTAAAGAAATTAAAGAGGAAAACTCTTACTCGTCCAACTATCTTTATCGCACCTATTTTGAAGGCTCACTCGACTATGACGTCGCGGGAGAAATTGTGGTTTGTGCCAAGGTTGTTGTGGAATTTAAATAATTGTTTTTTTGTAAAATATTGCAATTTTATTAAAAATGTTTGTTTTTCCTAAGTGAATGTGTTATAATGGAAATGTTGAAAAATATCAACACAATAATTTCAAATGAGGTAGGATATGAACACTAAGGAAATTGACAATATTAAAGCAGTTATTCACTACGCCCTTATTAGAATTGGCTTTAGAGTGGACCTTGTTGGTTTTAATTATTTAAGTTATGCCATTGAAATTGCCATTTCTCTTCCAGAAGAAACTAGAAACCTATGCAAAGGAATTTATGCGCTTGTGGCAAAAAAATTCAACACGCCAGGCTCTTCAAGCGTGGAAAGAAGCATTCGCCACTCAATTGACAACACCTATCAAAACAAAACCTTCATGGAAATTAACGAAATGTTCAACATGAACATTTTTTCACCAAAGGATAAACCAACCGCTGGCGAACTTATTAAACTTATTGCAGAATACTACAACCTTGAAATATACAAAAAAGATATGTTAAAAAGTTAGCAGTTCTTGCTAATCTTTTTCAATTTTCGTTTAAATTTCAAAAGCGTCTCGCTTAGTGTTGTAGTATTTTTTTGCGCGCAAGCATTTTTCCACATACTCTTTAGTTTCCTTAAAAGGTATTTTAAGATTGTTGTTCTCATCAAAACAATCGTCGTTTGATAGCCAATTTTTGACATTTGTTGGACCTGCATTATAAGAACATAGCACCAAAACTTCATCATCAAAATCATCAAATAAAAGCGAGAGATAATATGTGCCAAGCATGATGTTGTCCTCTGGATTTTTTAGGTCGTAATCGCCATATTTAAGTTTTTTGGCAAGGTATTCTGCGGTTGTTGGAAGAATTTGCATAAGCCCTTCCGCTCCCTTTGCAGAAACAGCAACAGAGTTAAAACTGCTTTCACTGTTAATGACACTGGCAACAAGCACTGGGTCAACCTCAAATGTTTGAGATGCCACCGCAATTTCATTTTGATATTTTAATGGAAAAATTTTGGCGTATAAACAACTAACACCAAAGAATGCAAGGAAGATGAAACAAAAAACAAAGAAAAAAGACAAAACATATTTCATGCATTTATTTTATGAATTTTTACAGTTTTTATGTAAGCAAAACCGCGAAAGTTTTGCTTTTTTTAATTAGGTTTGAAATTGCAAAAATATTAAATTTAACTAAAAAATGATAAAAATTTGTTAAAATTAATGATTTTTTTATATTTTTTTCTTATTTTTTGCGTTTTTTTAATATTTTTATTTTTTCATAACCTTTAATTCTTATTTATTCTCGTTCCATTTAGCGTGGAGTTCATAGAGTAAAATCCGACCTGCGTTTTTCCTGCAAGCGCTCGTGCTTTGTCATAAAAGTCGCCTAAAAATTTTACCGAAATTCCACAAGTTCGCCCAAGCGCCATGGGCGTGTTTACAATGGCACAGGGAATATGATTTGCACGAAGTGTGTTTGCAAACCTTAAAGTTGAAGAACGAGAATTAAAAACTGCAATTATATAATTCATAATCATCCTCTATGCACAAAAATTTCCCCCTTATCATTATATTAATAATAGGAAGTATGTGATAAGATTATTATGTTTTTTAAATAGTTAAAACAGTTTTTTAAAGGATATTTATGATATATTTTGATAATTCTGCCTCCACTTTAATTAAACCAAAATGCGTTCAGCGTGCGATTTCTAACGCCATGATGTTTTACACTGCAAACCCTGGAAGAAGCGGACACAAAGAGGCAATTAAAACCGCACTTGAAATTGAAAAAGTTCGGGAAAAAATTTTGAACCACACAAACGGTGACACGGTCATATTCACAGGAGGATGCACTCATGCGTTAAACCAAGCGATAATTGGCTTTGTGCAAGAAGGTCATGTTGTTTGCACAGAAAATGAACATAATTCGGTTCTGCGCCCACTTGAGCATCTTTCGAAAACAAAAAATGTCACCTATTCCATTGCAAAGCAAAAAAATAAAGGGTTTTTGGAGTGGAACGATATTGAACCTCACATTAAAGATAACACTAAACTTGTTATCTCTAATCACATTTCTAATGTCAATGGCGACATCGCTAAAGTGGAAGAAATCGGGCAAAAATTGAAAGAGAAAAACATTGCTTTCCTTGTGGATGGAGCGCAAAGTGGCGGGCATTTCAGATATGACATGAAAAAAATGGGAATTAGTATGTTGGTTTTTGCGCCTCACAAGGGTTTTTATTCTGCACAAGGTGCTGGCGCACTTGTTTTAAACGGCGAAATTGAACTTGAGCCTTTAATTTTTGGTGGAACTGGCACAAATTCACTGGAACTAAAACAACCAAAAGAATATCCAGAACGCTTGGAGAGTGGCACACTCAATTCGCCAGCAATAATTTCGTTTGGGGCGGGAATAGATTTCGTGGAAGAGAATTTTGATGCCATAAAAGAAAAAATGGAAGATTTGACCACCTATCTTCACTATGAATTATCCAAACTTCCAGTGGAAATTTACACAGCAACCGACAACACCTTTGGTGTTTTTGCCTTTAACATTCCAAATATCCCATCAAATGAAGTCGCTAACCTTTTGAATGAAAAATATGACATCTGCGTTAGGAGCGGATACCACTGTGCACCCAAAAAGCATGAAGCACTTGGCACACTGGACAGTGGCGCAATCAGAGTTTCGTTTTCACTTTTCAATACTTTTGCCGAGGTAGAAAAATTAATAGGAATTGTGAAACATATATTAAAAGAAAAGAAGATGATTTAAAATCTAAAAATCAGTTTAAAAATTGAATAAAAAATATGTAAATATTACAAATATAATTTTCTATAAAAATAAATATTAAATTGAAAAAAATATATAATTAATAGATAATAAAAATTTTAAAAATTAAAAAATGCTTAAAAATCTTTGTAAAAACGCAAAAAAATGCTTAAAAAGTTGAATTTTTAAGCATTTTTTATTATTTTTCTATTTATTATTTTTCTAAATAATTTTTTCTTTTTCTTCTTGTTTTTGGTGAGAAGCCTGTTCTAATCAAACTTTCTGTGATTTTCTGACCGCAAACAGAATAGTCATAAGGTTCTTTCCCATTCAAGTTTATTTCAATTGGCTCGCTTTTTGCGTTTTTAACAACGCAGTCAAGCATGATTGTGTTGCCTTTAACTTTAACCTTTCCGTTTATTGTTGATTTGTCGATGGTGGCACGATCTGAGGCATAAACATCGCCTGTGAGTATACTTTTGTTAACTAGTGCCTCGCCACTGATTTCTGCCGTTCCATCGCTGAAAATTGTTGTTTCGTGAACTTTTGCACTGTCACAAACATAGACCTTTCCAACAAGTTTGGAACTTGAAACAAACGCATCTTCTGTCACCTTGCTTCCCATTGTGAGTGATGCAACAAGGCTGTTTTCATCCACCCAACAAGTGCCATTCTGCGAAAGAGCAAACGGTGTTATGTAGCCACCTTTTTCGCCAGCCTTGACCTCTATGCCTGTTGCACTGTTCACAAAGTTTTTCATGGCAACAACACGATGCAGAACCACTTTTTGTCCGTCAAGAGTAAATTCCAAAAAGTCGTTTGTGTTTAACCTATATTTGTCCATATTTCCCCTTTATTTTTCGCCAACATACACAAGACGCTTACAATGCTCGCAAGTGATAACTCCCTTATCTTTAATCTTGGCAATCGCCGCCATTGGAAGTTCCATTCTGCAACGCCCACAAAAGTTTTTACCCTCAAGTGGAACGATAACTGGGAAGATGTTGTCGCTTCTTCTTTTCTTATATTCCGCCATAAGATTTTTTTCCACATCTTTTTCTAAAACTTGCAAGTCTTTTTGCAAGCGTTCCTTCTCTGGCTCTAAAACTTTTTTCTCTTCGTCGATTTTGGCTCTTATTGTCATAAACTCGTTGCGCGCTTCATCATAGTGCTTTTTGGTTTTATTAAATTCTAAAAGCGTGGAGTTGATTGCCTCGGCATACTTTTGAAGTGATTTTTCAAAATAGTTTAAGTTATTCAAAATTTTGCCCTTAAGCGAAGTTAATTTGTCAACATCCTCTAAGGTTATTTTGTCTAAATCTTCCTTCATCAAATTTTCAAACGCCTTGTTGTTTTGTTTGAATTTTTCTTTTATTTCCTCAATTTCTTTTAAAAGTGTGTTTGCTTTGTTTTCAAGTTCGTTAGATTTTGCCTGCGCTTTTTTTGCAATCTGTTGAAGTTCACTTGCCTTTTTGCGATATGGGCTTGCAACTAACTTCTGCTCCACACGATATAACTTTTCGTCTAACTCTTGATATTTAAGTAAATTTGTTAAATCCATATTCCTCTCCTATTATTCCACAAAATCTGCAAGACGCTTACTGCGATTTGGATGTTTAAGTTTTCTGAGCGCTTTTGCCTCGATTTGTCTAATTCTTTCCCTGGTCACAGAGAATTCTCTGCCCACTTCCTCCAAGGTCTTTTGCTTACCGTCCATAAGGCCATAACGCTGACGAATGACCTCTTGTTCGCGAGGAGTTAGAGTGTCGATAACCGCAAGGAGTTGCTCTCTAAGTAAACTTTGCGATGCACTTTCAATTGGCGACTGCGTGGAGTCATCCTCGATGATGTCTGCCATTTTTCCGTCGTCCTCTTCGCCCATTGGTGTTTCAAGTGAAATTGGGTCTTGGCTTGTGCGCTTAATTTCCAAAACCTTTGCCACACTAATTCCCATTTCGCTGGCAATTTCTTCAATGGAAGGCTCGCGTCCAAGTTTTTGCATAAGCGTTCTGACAACTTTAACATACTTGTTGATTGTTTCCACCATATGCACTGGAATTCTTATCGTTCTCGACTGGTCTGCCATCGCCCTTGTGATCGCCTGCCTAATCCACCAAGTTGCGTAAGTGGAAAATTTGAAGCCCTTGGTGTAGTCAAACTTGTCCACTGCTTTGATAAGCCCTAAATTCCCCTCTTGAATGAGGTCGAGGAAAGACATGGAAGTTTTACCGACATATCTTTTTGCCACGCTGACAACAAGCCTCAAATTGCTTTCACATAAAACACTTTTAGCGTGCTCGTCACCTTTCATCGCACGCTCAGCATACTCCTTTTCTTCCTCCATGGATAAAAGTGGAACTTTGCCAATATCTTTAAGATACATCTTCACAGGGTCGTCCACATTTGGAAGCATGGTTATATCAGCGAAATTATCTTTCAAAAGGTCCTCTTCTGAAGATTTAATCACTTTTACCCCTTTCTTTTCCAAGGTCTGCAAGAATTTTTCAATATTCTCTGCATTTTCGCCCACTTTAAGCATACTAAAATATACATCGTCGGCATTGATCGAGCCTTTTTTCATGGCAAGGCTTGTTAATTTCTCGCACATTAACTGAGCCTTTGCTTGATCAATCTTATCTTCTGACATAAAATACCTCCAAATTTTTTGTTTTCAAATAAACGGCAATCTTGCCTAGTTCTTTTGCAATTTCCTTCCGCTCGTCTAGGTCCTTGCAATTTTTAAACTTCTCGTTAAGTTCTCTTTGCATATTTCGCCACTTTTCTTCTGCAACCATAACCAAACACTCATTAAAATATCTTTCCTCCACACCTTGAAAGAGGCTGAAATTAAAGTTTATCATGTTCATAAGCATTTGGTCGTTCGCCGTTTCTTCAAAATCATAGAGCGATGACAGTGGCATATTTTTATCTATTATATCCAAATATCGCTCATTTCCTTCTAAAAGTTTGCGATAGTCGATGTTTTTATTGACATAATCTTTATGATGAAGCATACTGGCAAGAAGAAATAACTCTGCTTTGTTGCTTACTTGCTCGATGGAAATTGGTGTGTTTTCATTTGGTTTGCTTGCAATTTGCACGCTTGTGCCAAGGTCACGCCTTAAAACCTCGATTGGAATGTTAGTGATTTCTCGCAATTTTTCAAGATACGGCTCTTGTGCCGACTCGCTTTCCAATTTTTTAATCTCGGCTAAAACCGCTTTAACAAATTTTCCTTTTTGCTCGGGTTTAGATAAGTCAAAATTTTTTAGATTATACTCAATCAAGAATTGCATATATGGAATGGCGTCATCAATCATCTCTTGAAGTTTTTCCGCACCCAAGTTATTTAAAACTTCGTCTGGGTCTTTTCCACCAGAAAGTTTAACAACTTTTAAGTCGACATTTTCGCCTCTAAACATCTCTATGGCACGAAGTGTCGCCTTTTCGCCCGCGCCGTCATTATCAAAACACAAAACAATGTTGTTTGAATAGCGTTTAAGTTCGCTGACATGGTCTTTTGTTAATGCCGTTCCCATGCAGGCGACCGTTTGTTTAAATCCGCCCTTATGCATGGCAATAACATCCATTTGCCCTTCCACCAAAATGATGTTATCTAAACCGTGCTGTTGTTTATATTTTTTTAAAAGGTTAATTCCAAAAACAATCTTACCTTTTTGAAAAACCAAAGTTTCGGCGGTGTTTTTGTATTTAGCAAAATCGGTTTTTTCAAGCGCCCTTGCACTGAAACCTATGCACTCGTTAAAGGCGTTGAAAATTGGAAACACAAGTCTGTTGGCTAAAACATCAAACACTCTTCCATTCTTCTGCCCACAAATTCCCGCAGAAACCAATTCATTATCGGTGAAACCTTTACCGTGAAGATATGTGACGATGTCCGTCCAATCTTTTGAATAGCCAATTTTAAAATCTTCAAGTTCTCGTCTTGTGAACTTTCTCATCTTTATGTAATTCTGCGCCACAACCGCATCTTTGTTATACAGATTCTCTTGATAGTGCTTATAGGCATAGTCCAAAGCAGAAAGAAGCCTCTCTTTAAATTTCTGCCTCTTTGTCACTTCCTCTGTCGGCTTTAAGTCTGGCACTTGCATCCCAGCCTTGTCCGCTAAAAACTTCACAGCATCATAAAACTCGATGTTTTCCATTTTTTCCACAAACTTAATAACGTCGCCACTTTCCTTACAGCCAAAGCAATAATAAATGCCGTCCTCCGCGTTTATGGAAAACGAAGGTGTTTTTTCGTTATGAAAAGGACAGCATGCCCAAAAACGCCTACCTTTTTGTTCTAGGCGTAGATAATTGGATGCAATGCTAACCAAATCATTTTTCCTTTTAAGTTCTTGAAGCCACTCAACAGAAAAACCTTTGCTTTGCAATATCCTCTCCTAAAAATCCCTTTTACCCCTATTATACGATAAAATTTCGCGTTTTCCTCTTTTTTAAAGCAAAAAATGCCCATATTTTCGGACATTTAGTTATCATTATGTAAGTTTAGTTGCAAAATTTCATCATAATCTGTGCAAAAATTCATTTTTACCCGTAAATTCTAGCATATTTTCCATATTTTGTCAACCTTAAAAACAATAAAACACCTATGAAAAGGTGTTTTTTGTGTTTTTATTATTTAAAGTTTTTCGTTTTAGTAAACTTCTTTTTCTGCCACTTTGTTTTTGTCTTCAATTTCCACAACAAGCGCTTCGGTGGTTAATAGTGTGGCAGAAACAGAAGCCGCATTGATGAGTGCCGAACGCGTCACTTTGGTAGGATCCAAAATGCCTTTTTTGATTAAATCGCCATATTCATTTTTCAAAGCATCAAAACCATAGGCGGTTTTATCCAAATTTTCATAGATTTTGTTAACAACAACTCCGCCGTCAATACCCGCGTTCTCTGCAATTTGTCTGATTGGCTCTTCAATCGCTCTTAAAACTATGCTTGCGCCAGTTTTTTCGTCGCCGTCAAGGCTGTCAACAAGTTTTTGAAGTGCTTTTGTGGTTTTCAAAAGCGCCACTCCGCCTCCTGGAACAACGCCTTCTTCCGACGCCGCTTTTGTGGCAGAAAGAGCATCTTCAATTCTAAGTTTTTTCTCTTTCATCTCAACTTCGGTTGCCGCGCCAACTTTAATAACGGCAACTCCGCCAGAGAGTTTTGCCAAGCGTTCTTGCAGTTTTTCTTTGTCATAGTCGCTTGTGGTCAGGGCAATTTGCTCTTTAATAGATTTAACTCTTGCTTTAATTTCTTCTTGTTTTCCAGCGCCTTCAATAATGGTGGTTTTATCCTTATCAATTCTAACCATTTTTGCTCTGCCAAGGTTGTCAAGCGTTAAAGATTTAAGGTCGAACCCAAGTTCCTCCGAAACGAAATATCCGCCTGTCAATGTGGCAATATCTTGAAGCATTGCCTTCCTCTTATCTCCAAAACTTGGTGCTTTAACTGCAACCACATTAAGCGAGCCTCTAAGTTTATTTAAAATTAAAGCGGTTAGCGCTTCGCCTTCCACATCGTCGGCAATGATAAGCATCTTCCCACCAACTTTCACAAGTTGTTCTAAAACTGGAAGAATTTCTGCCATGGTGGAAATCTTTTTGTCGGTAATTAAAATGTAGACATTGTCAAGTTCTGCGGTCATCTTCTCGGTGTTTGTGCACATATATGGAGAAAGGTATCCTCTTTCAAATTGCATACCTTCAACAACTGAAAGTTCTGTGTGCATGGTCTGACTTTCTTCCACTGTGATAACGCCATCAGCGCCCACCTTATCCATGGCCTCTGCAATAAGTTTTCCCACTGTTTCGTCGCCAGCAGAGATGCTTGCCACCTGTTCAATGTCTTTCGAGGAAGAGATAGGTTTACTTATCTTCTTTAATTCCTCCACGCAAACATCAACTGCGCTGAAAATACCTTTTTTCAAAATGATTGGATTTGCGCCTGCTGTGAAGTTTTTAAGCCCTTCGCGAATGATTGCCTGAGCAAGCACGCAGGCCGTTGTTGTGCCGTCGCCAGCAACATCATTGGTCTTAACGGAAACTTCTTTAATGAGTTCCGCTCCCAAATTCTCAAATGGGTCATTAAGCTCAATTTCCTTGGCGATTGTGACGCCGTCGTTTGTGATAAGTGGAGAAGCAAATTTCTTGCCAAGCACCACATTCCTGCCCTTTGGACCCAATGTGATTTTAACTGTGTTTGCAAGTTTGTTAACTCCTTGCTCTAATGCTTTTCTTGCGCTTTCGCCTTCCAAAATTTGTTTAGCCATATTTCCTCCTATTTCTCCAAAATTGCCAAAATATCGTTTTGTTTAATCACGATATACTTTTTTCCTTCGTATGTGAACTCAGTTCCACTATACTTGCTGTAAATAACCTCTTGCCCAACTTTCACTTGCATTTTAACCTCTTTGCCGTCCACAATTCCGCCTTCGCCCACTGCCATAACTGTGGCGATTTGCGATTTTTCTAAGGACGCAGTTGGCAAAATAATTCCGCTTTTTGTTTCCTTATCCGCTTCCTTTGGAAGAAGAACAACTCTATCAAAAATTGGTTTAATATTCATAAATATCATCTCCTTTTAACATATAAAAGTATAGTTTCAAATGAAAAAAAAGTAAAGCAAATATGCCAAAAAAATAGAAAATCTTGTCGAAGGAAATCGACAAAACTTCATAATTTATTTAGCCTCGCTCTTTACTTACGCATATTTTAGAAAATTCGCCAAAAATTTCTGGCACGTCTTTTAAAGAATAATTTATGGCGTTATTCATTCTGGCGTCATATTCTTTAAATTGTTCGTCTTTCCAAAACACACCAATCGCCTTGTTTGTTTCCTTGATTTCGGTTATTCTAAAATTGAAATAAGAAGAAAGATTTTTGAATTTCTCTTCTTGCGTCCAGTTTGGCGAATCAAGCATAGATAACCGCAAATTGTTTTTCACATTGATGGCTTTAAATGGCAGGTCGTCCTTTCTTTTTGTGGAAGAATAGTAGCCAAGATGTGACAAAAACTCGTTCATGTCAAATTTTAAATCTCTTAGGAACCTACAAATGCTGTTTTTGATAAGCCCACACTCCTCGCGCGGATAAAGATTGGTTTTTTGTTCAAAAAATTTGGCAAAATCGTGATTTTTCTTTTCTAAATATAAAAGCGCGCCAACAAGTTCCATATACACATAGTGGAGTTTGTCAATATTCCTATTCGCACGCTCCAACGCATGAATATTCCCCACATTAACATCATCAAATGGACCTTTAAGCATAAATCCTCCACTAACATTTATGCCT
>ERZ1643247.2213-NODE-2213-length-15878-cov-4.458826_pt1 | contig 15878 bp, 14 predicted proteins | sample MGYA00579264_ERZ1643247 | MGnify/ENA primary metagenome ERZ1643247 (study PRJEB29033, sample SAMEA4952262) | chicken gut metagenome | biome: Broiler Chicken; feature: Gastrointestinal Tract; material: Caecum | place: Ireland | collected 2018 | study: Broiler... | reverse complement strand
ACACGCAGCAGCAGATGGAGTAGTCGTCTCCCCAAACCGGCTTCATCACGTCGTCGTTCTCATACTGGACCGAGGAGGTCTTGATGGAGATGCGGGCGGCGTAATCCTTGAAGGTCTTGGGCAGGGCGGAAGAATACAGCACCGTCATGTTGGGTTCCGGTGCGGGGCCCATGTTTTCCAGCGTGTGCAGGAAACGGAAGTCGGTCTTGGTGACCATGGAACGGCCATCCATGCCGATACCGGCCACTTCCAGCGTGGCCCAGACGGGGTCGCCGCTGAACAGCTGGTTGTAGCTGGGAATACGGGCAAACTTGACCATACGGAACTTCATGACCAGATGGTCGATGAGCTCCTGGGCTTCGGTCTCGGTGAGCAGGCCGCGCTCCAGGTCGCGCTGGATGTAGATATCCAGGAAGGTGGACACACGGCCCAGGCTCATGGCGGCGCCGTTCTGGGTCTTGATGGCAGCCAGGTAGCCGAAGTACAGCCACTGGACCGCTTCCTTGGCGTTGGCAGCCGGCTGGGAAATATCATAGCCGTAGGTGGCGGCCATGGCCTTCATATCCTTGAGGGCGTTGATCTGCAGGGCGATCTCTTCGCGCTGACGGATCACATCATCCAGCATGGTGCCGTCGCCGCAGTTTGCAAAGTCGTTCTGCTTTTCCCGGATCAGGAAGTCGATACCGTACAGTGCCACACGACGGTAGTCGCCCACAATACGGCCGCGGCCGTAGGTGTCAGGCAGACCGGTGACGATGTGGCTGTGGCGGGCCTTCTTCATCTCGGGGGTATAGGCATCAAAAACCGCCTGGTTATGGGTACGGGTATACTGGGTGAAGATCTCGTGCAGCTTGGGGCTGGGCGTATAGCCGTAGGTGGTGCAGGCCTGTTCCGCCATCTTGATGCCGCCGTAAGGCATAAAGGCACGCTTCAGGGGCTTATCGGTCTGCAAACCAACGATCTTTTCCAGGTCTTTCAGTTCCGGATCAATGTAACCGGGGCCGTAGGCCGTCAGGCCGGAAACCACTTCGGTTTCCATATCGAGGACGCCACCCTTGGCGCGCTCCTCTTTCTGCAGGACCTGCAAAGCGCCCCACAGCTTGTTGGTAGCTTCGGTCGGACCGGCGAGGAAGCTCTCGTCGCCGTCGTAAGGCTTGTAGTTTTTCTGGATGAAGTCACGAGTATTGACTTCCTCTTTCCAGATGCGGCCTTCAAAGCCTTCCCACTGTTTGAAATCTGTCATAAACGCACTCCTTCTAATGGTTCCTATTCCATATATGGTGTTGACGCAGATACTATAATACCATATCCCTAAAAAAACACAAGGGGTAAATGTTTGATTTTTTGTCCGTTTGTTTCATACCATATAAAAACAGTATGGTTTCATAATTTGTTACAGCATCACTTTATGCAAAAGCCCCTGCTTTCCTCCTTTCCGGGGCTGGAAAAAGATTTGCGAGGAAGTTAGTTTTGTCTAACCTCGTTTCTACAATAGCACACCCTTATTCCCTTGTCAAGTCCCGCAACAGCAAAGGCGGCCGCTTCCCTGCCGGAAGCAGCCGCCCTCTCATTTTCAGAAAAACAAAAAATGATACGTCTGGATAGGAATATTGTACGATACTCCCTGCAGCATCAAGACCAGGAAACAGATGCCGCTGATGATATGCCACATCAGCGCCGCGCCGCAGAGCAGTACTCTCACGCCAAGATGGCCCGCCCGGTCCCCGCCGCGCCAGTCTGCGCAGCTGCGCAGCCACACTGCCAGCGATTCCAGCAAAAAGACCCAGAAACAGATAAACGGGCCCCACCAGAGATTGGCGTGGTACAACCGCTCACCGCTTTCTACCAGCAGCAGCGCCTCTGCCATGGCAATGCAGAAAGTCAGCAGGCTGAACCGATAACGGAAAGATTTCCATGCGCGACGGCCAAGCAAAACGCCCACAGCCCCCACAAACACGAAAGACCGCAGCAATCCAAGGACGCCCGCCTCGTTAAACGGTCCCCACAGCATGGCGTGACGGTCAAAATCCACCGTAAAAATCAGCTGCATCCCACTGTCTGCATCGGCAAACAGAACGTTGGCCTGAACCAGGCACAGTGCGATACTGGGCAGAACACTGCATCCCATTATGAACTCCTGCCGGAAGTTTTTACCACGGGTGCGGACCAGATCAGCAATCAGCAGTACCAGCAGCGCAGGTGCAAAAGCAAAGACCAGACTGGCTTTAAAGCTGGTAGCCACCGTGAGCCAAAGGGTATAAACCAGCCAGGCCCGCAAATCCAGTTTACCGGACATGCCGCGCCAGGCCCGATAAAACGCCAAAACCGCCAGCAAGGCAAAGGGGGCCAGCATAATGTAGGTGGTGTTGTGGTAGACCGTGCTAATAATCGTTCCCTGATACCAGTATCCGCCGCGGGGCATCCACACAGCCTGTGCAAAATACACCACCAGACTGATCAACAGCCGGACCGGACGCTGCAGCTGAGACAGTGCCTCCCGCAGACCGCAGGCAAACACCACAACCGCTGCCAGATGGAACAACGCCAACAGCCACGCTATGCCCCAACGCCCCGCCAACGCATAAGCCGGACCAATGAGCAAGGAAGTGGTGGAATAAACCATTCCCTTTTGCGCAAAAGCCAGATGCTGCCCCAGATCGGATGTATAGGGATCAGTCCCTCCGCCGGGCGAACACAGTTGCTGATAATGCAGCCAGGCCATGGCAACCGTAAAAGCGGCCAAAGCCGCCAACGTAACCGCCCAAAGAACCCGTTGTTTTACCGTTTTGGTCAAAAAATCGCCTTCCCTTCCGGCGGCGGACCGCCATAAAATCGGGATATATGGCAAAAAGCCGTATTTATTATGATACCATACCCTTCAAAAAACACAAGTATCCCCCCAGTTTTTGGGCATAGCCACCAAAAGCAACCTATGAAGCTGCGTTGTTTTTTGCTTGCCAAACGTACCGTTATCCTGTATAATAGAGCCTGTTCTGTATAAACAAGATTTGACACTGTGCGGTTTCACGATGCTGACAAAGTACCTGTATGTCTTTTTTATCTCCATGGTGCCGCTGCTCGAGCTGCGCGGTGCGATTCCGGTAGGCGTAGGCTTGGGTCTGCCCCTGTGGAGCGTTTACATCATCGCCATCATCGGCAATATGCTGCCTGTCCCCTTTATTTTCTTCTTTGCCCGTAAGGTGCTGGAATGGGGCGCGGACAAGCCGGTCATCGGCAAGTTCTTCACCTTCTGCCTGAAGAAGGGTCACAAAGGCGGCGAAAAATTGAAGGAAAAGGCCGGCCGTGGCCTGCCCTGGGCGCTGCTGCTCTTCGTAGGCATCCCCCTGCCGGGCACCGGTGCCTGGACCGGCACCCTGGCTGCCAGCCTGCTGGACATGGATTTCAAATCCAGCGTCCTGGCCTGCATGGGCGGCGTTCTGTTGGCCGGCTGCATCATGGGTGCGCTGAGCCTGGCAGGTGTTTCCGCCCTGGGCGCTGTGGTGGCATAACTCATTTTTTGAATCCGTTTACAAAAGGGAACCGACTCTGCCGAAAGGCAGGGTCGGTTCTTTTTATTCTTCACTTTTTGATGCACGACACCGCCTGACCGGACGGACATATTTCCAGAAACGTGCACAGTCATGGTAAAAGTAAAACACACGCCCCTGCATTTTGTCCAGTTCATAACCGGTCGCGGTATAATCAAAATCTCTCATTGCTTTTTCCATTTTAGCTTCCACCAAAGCATTTTCGGTGCAAAAATCAAAGGGACCATGCTCAAAAACCAGATACGTTCCCGCTTTCACCGTCATCAACTGCATACCTGCGGGAACCGGTCCTATATACGTAACCGGAAGCCGAACACCATACGCTTCCGCCAGGGGAATCCCCCAGCTGCAAATTCTTCCAGTCGGTTCATTGATAAACGCCATGACCTGCCCGCTACTGCTATCCATTCCCTGTCCACCAAGGTCGTCCAGTTTGCCCGGAATACTGTCCAACAATCCGCACACCGTTTCACAGTCCTGGCCGGGAATTGTGCTTTGTTTCTGCCAGAAATCAAAGTAACCGATACTCTCATAATTCCGAATATGGAGAAACTTGTGTTCGGGAATCTTTACAAAGTACGTTTTGATTTCTCCTGCGGATGCCGGCACAATTTTCCCACCACACTCCAGTAAATAACAGTCAAACGGTTTGATTACGGTACGCAGCGCCACCGGCACCGGGTTGCGCCGATACACGCTGGGGGTAACACCGTAGGCTTCTTTGAAGGCACGGGTAAACGCCTCATGGGAAGAAAAACCATATCGCAAAGCAATTTGCAAAAGACTTTGAGATGTATCCCGGAGGTCTTTCTGCGCAAAAGCCAATTTCCTGTGGCGCATATAATCCCGAAGCGGCATACCGGAAATTTCCTTGAATTTTCTTGATACATAAAATTCCGAATATCCCAACTTTGCAGCCACGTGATGGAGTGTAAGAGACTCATCCTGCTGATTCCGGATGCACAGATCGATCTCCTCAACCAATTCCTGAACATGTTTCAACCATTCATACACAGATATCCACCTCCTGTACCCCAGTATACCAAACCGCAACTGTTTCCGCTTGATTTTAGTTGCCCACTTGCCCCATATAAAAACAGGACCGCTGGATATCGGCGGTCCTGTTACTTTACATTTATGATGGTTTGACTTCTACTGAATCAGTCCACCGGCTTCATCGTGGGGATTTTTCTTGGTTTCACTGTGCCACGCTTCGTAGCGCTTCACGGTACTGTTTTTTCAACAGACCCCGTCATTCATGATGCCCTGTAATGCTTCGTGATTCTCGTATATTTGCTGTCAATTTGCTGTCATTTCAAGAATTTTGCTGTCAGACAATTCGGCTCTCCAAGCCCTTCTCAAAATACATTCCATGTAGCAGCCAATCGTTCAAACGATTCCTGTTTTTTCTCTTCAGTCGCCTCGGCATAAATATCCATCGTGGTCTTGATGTCCTTATGTCCCATGACCGACTGAATGACCTTCAGGTTGGTCTCCTGTTCGCAAAGCCTTGTGCAAAAGGTATGCCGAAGATGGTGCGCAGAGAAGTCCGGCAGTAAAACTGCTTCCCGGTGCTCCCTCTTCGCTCTGATTTCCTCCGTGGCATTATAATCGGAAACGATCCTTTTAATTGCCCGGTTGACAGACTGGGGATTGGGAACATTCCCGAAGCGGTTGCAAAAGATGAACCCGTGCATTCCGTCAATCTCCACATCGTTCCAGCCGTTCTCCAGCTGTTCTTCCCGCAACATTTCAAACGCATCCTGCACAGAGTCAAGCATTGGAATGGTACGCTCACCGGCTTTTGTTTTCGGCTTTGAGATATGTTGGACAGAGGTGCGGCTCTCCCCTACCGGATAGTAGACCAGGCTATGGTTGATATGGATCACTCTGTTTTCACAGTCAATATCTTCCCAACGGAGGCCCAGCGCTTCCCCGATCCGGCATCCTGTACCCAGCAATATGGTGAACAACGGCCACCAGTGGAAGTACACCGGATGGTTGGCGACATGTTCCATAAAGGCCCGCTGCTGAGCTACCGTCAGAGCGTGGCGTATTCCGTTATGTTGGTCAGAATTTTTCTTAACCTCTGCCAGTACCCCATCTGTGGGATTGTTCCGGATGATGCCATCACGAACCGCCAGCTGAAACGTCGGACGCAAAAGCGTATGGATGCTTTCCAGCGTATTGATCTGCATCTCTTGCTGTTGCAGCAGGCAGTTATAAAACTGCAGTACATCCGAGAAACGTATATCCGCGATCTTCTTGTTGCCGAAGGTGTTTCGGACAAAGCGGTCATACATATACAGATAGTTGCTTCGGGTTGTCTGCCTGAGATTGGCTTTCAGCTTCATATACCGGTCAAACACGAAGTTCACCGTTGCTTTTCCGGCAATATAAATATCCAGACCGTCCAACTGGTTCTTGGTTAACTCTGCTTCCTTTTCCCTGAGTGTCACAAGGTCGTTTGCATAGATGTACTTGCGCCGTCCAAGCGGATCTGTATAGCAGTAGGAATACCGCTTGTCGGAACTTCTCTGCATCTCTCCTTTTCGCAGGGCCCGGCCCCGCAGATCTTTTCTTGTCTTTGCCATATCAATTCCTCCTCAAAAAGGAGAAGGGCTCGATACTACTCACGTTTGGATATAAGTTTTTCCAACGCTTGCAAGACAACTTCTGTCACATTCATTCCATGGCGTTCAGCGTAAGCATAGATCCGTTGATACAAGGAATCATCGACGCGAACACTCAATATTTTCTTTTTCGGGTGTTCGCTTTTTGGTCTTCCCATATCTGCCATACCTGTTCTCACGCCTCTCTGTCTATAGGATACTTTTTGTATGACAAAAAGTCAAGAGTGTATCGAGCATTTTCTTTTCAGCCTGCTTGTAAAATCAAGCAATGTGAAAGGTTTCCAGATAGTCCTCAAAAATCTCGCAATTCACCAAAGCGAGCTTATCAATTTTATAAACCGCCTTGGATTCTTTTGCCAGAGCCTGAAACTTTGTCAAACCCATGCTATACTTCTCTGCCCCTTCCTTGTAGCGGACAATTTTTTTGGAAGCCTTCTTGGCTTTCTCAACATCTTTTCGTGCGTATCCCATGATCACTTTCCCTTTCTACCTCGTATCGGTATCGTTCGTTATTGGAGTTCTTATTTTGGATTTTTGGTAAGTATGCAACAATGCAAGGAGCAGCAGCGACGCGCCCTTTTGCATGGTTGCCTTGGTTCATGCGTTCAGCTGCCAGTACCACTTGTCACCCTTGCGGACGCTGCGGATGTTCAGCCTGCCTTTGACCAGATTCACCGTCCGGTCCTGAATGCCTTTGTTCTTGAAATGCTGGATGATCTCCTGATTCGATACAGGCCCCTTTTTCCAGCAACCGGGGCAGTTCTTCCTCCACCTGCTGTTGCTTGGTGGGGGCTTCCGGCAGGCTGTCGCAACCGTTCAAAAGAGTTTCAGCGTCCTCGTCCAGCTGACGCAGCCATTCCACATGGTCACTCAGCTCAAACAGCAGCGCCGGACCGGCAGCGGCCAGATTGCTTTTCACCGGCACCAGTACCCGTTGTGTAAGCGAACGCTGGTACCGCGACGTACTGGACAAGTCCTCAATAAGTGAGCCTCTTGATTCCAAATCGGAAGTAGATTCTGATTTTTCACTCAATAAGGAAACCGTGCTTGAATGGTTGCGGCGGTGGAGCAGCCGAATCTTTTCCGACAAACAGTCGAAAGCGGCAGCAACGGCACCTTCTTCGGAAGAAGATTCTTCCCCATTTAACGTAGAGCCGCAGGCTAAGCCTACTTCTGTGCACAGACAACGCACAGCTTCTCTGCAGCGGGACACGATACTGGATCGATTGCTCTCTATGGACCTGCAGGAGTATATTGATTATCTCCGTAAACATCAGAAAAACATCTGGATGGAAGAGAGCTACCCTTTGGGGATGCTTGTGTTTGCAACATTGGATCTTCCCTGGACGGAACTGGCGCAGGAAGCGAAGGCTCTACTTGACGCCAACCGGGATGCAGAGATGCCCATCAATCCAGATCTGTTTTCTACCACTGATTGGCGGCATTATGTAGCACCAGCTCCTTCTCCTGCGGCATCTGCAGCAGAAGTACACACAATAGCTGATGGTCTAGCTCACCCGGAGAAAACCCTCTATTGTCAGGTGGCTGAACTCTATAATAAGGTACAGGATGCTCTGCAAGATTACCCCGCTATGCAGAATCTGCTAAAAGACTACTGCACCCAGACAGCTTCCGATTTCTATCATCAGGCTTTGGTAAAGCTGAATTATATGGCGTTTCCGCAGGAAGATCTGGATCTGATTATAGAAAATAAGTTTGTAACGGTGGCCCAGCGCGAGCTGAACAAGGCACTTGCTTTGGAAAGTGCCGCTGAGTGTATCGAGCGCTATCTGGATTCCTGGCCGGAACCTGATGCCGTTTTGGTACAATATGAAGATTCCGATGACAGAGAATACTCCGCTGCCGCCTATACCATTCTGAAGTTCCTGTGGGAACAGCTGAAAGGATTGTCTGATTTCCAGCCCGGCCTGTCCGATTTGGTTGATTTCACTTTGGCGGCTGCCGATACTCAGCCTAACAAAGATGCTATGCAAAGATATGGTGATGCCCTATTAAAGGCGCACAATGAGCGACGCCAACGGGTCAACCCCAAATTCCGTGTAAACACCATTTGAGGTGCGAATAGATCAAAAATCATTCGGGGCAGTAGCCGGGAAAATCCCGTTACCACCTTTTCAACAACATAACGCCAGTGGGGGCGGATATCAAGAGCGGCGGAGCTGTTCATCTTGCCCTTGGCATCCGGGCTTCGGCGGTGTTACTCGGGCATACGCTCGGCAAAGTAGATGGCCATCTGAGCGTAGATCAAGATCCAGTCCCGCTGCCGTCCAATCCGCTGGTAATATCCATCATGGCAGATACAGCATTTTCAGCAGGCTGTCATCGGTGGGAAAGACGGACTTGGACTTAATCACCTTGCGCAACTGGCGGTTAAAACCCTCAATGGCGTTGGTGATATAGATTAGCCTGCGCGCCTCCTAGGGGTACTTGAAATAGGTGCTGAGATTGGCCCAGTTACCCCGCCCGGATTGGGAAATTTTCGGATATTTCTTGCCCCAGCGTTCCCCAAAGGTGTCCGACTGCCTGCTCATCCACGGCGGCATAGACTGCCTTCAGATCGGCTATATACTCTCTTATTGGAAACTACCCGAAGGGGAGCACATTTTTATGGTGGGCCATCCTCTGTTCATCCGGGGGCTTCCTGCGGGGCACGATAAGCCATCCCTCTGCAAAAAGTCCGCCTGCATTTTCCTCCCCGGTACAGCCCGTGCCCGTTCCCCCGGAAACCCGTTTGACAGAGGCGCCCCTCATCGAATATCATTAAAAAAGAATCTGGCACAACGGGAGGAATCGGAACATGGCTGTTTTTACCGACCGTCAGCGGGTGATTCTCGCAACGCTGCGCAACTGCGGCGGATGGGTCACCGGACGGGATCTGGCCGAGTCGGCGGGGACGAGCCGCCGCACCCTGCAAACCGACATCAAGAGCATCAACCTTGCCGCCGGGCATCCGCTGATCAGTTCCAACAACCGGCTGGGCTACTGCCTCGCGGACGAAATCCCCGAATTTTCCACGCCCCAGACGGTGGTTCCTCAGGGCCAGTGCAGCACCGCCAAGGCGCTGCTTCTTGTGCTGCTCTTTGAATCGGACTATCTGCACATCGAGGAACTGGCCGACCGGCTCTTCATCTCCCGATCCACCGTCAACGCCCATCTGGCCCAGGCACGGCGGATTGTGGCCCGCAACCGGGAAGCCCGGCTGGTGGTTTCGCCCCGCCGGGGGTTGTGGATCGACGCCCGGGAGGACACCAAGCGGCTGTTCTGCGCCAAGCTGATGAACGAGGACCTGGACTATGCGGCGCTGCTGCGGATGCCCCGGATGGCCGGACTCTCCCAGTTGGAAAAAGAACTGCAGCAGGCGCTGCCCCGGATCTTCCTTGCCGAAAATATCCTCATCAGCGGGCAGGCTTTCCAGTATTTCACCCGCTTCCTCGCCATCAGCATCACCCGGTCCCGCCTGGGGATGGTCATGCCCGAGGCTGCGGAGGCGCGGGAATCCTCGCCCTTTGTCTGCGAGCTGAACCGCCAGGTCGGGCTGCGGACGGGCTACCAGTTCAGCGTGGCGGAACAGGAACTGATCCGCCAGCGGATCCACGAACTGAACCTCATCGCCAAATACCCGGTGCGGGACAAGGAGATCCTGCGCGCCCTCTCGGGCTTTGAAAAAAACCTGCAGCAGCTGGGCATTCCGCTGCGTTTCCGGCCGGAACTGCGGCGCAACCTGGGGGACCACCTCAAACGGATGTGCCGCCGGATCCTTTCCCGGCACAACAACGTCGGCCAGTACACCAAGGAGATGTTCACCGCCTATCCGCTGGCGGTCCACCTGATCAAGACCTGCCTGGAACCCCTGCTGGGCATCGAGATCCCCGACTCCGAGATGGACTGCCTTGTGATGTACGTCGCCTCGGCGATGGAGGAGCTGGGCAAGAAGATGGACATCCTGCTGGTCAGCAATGCCAGCCCCGCCGTTCTGTACACGATCCAGCAGAAGATCCGCCGGATGGACGAGGGGCAGATCGGCCGGATCGAGGTGCTGCCCCGGTACGCCTACGAGGAGGACCGGCAGCGGTATCTCGACCGGAACCGGATCTATCTGACCACCGAGCCGGCCCTCTCGCTACAGACGCCGGATTTCCTTGTCCTGTCGGTGTTTCCCTCCGCCATCCAGCTGGGCCAGGTCCGCCGGGCCATCGAGGCCCAGTCCCAACAGCAGCGGCGGGAACGGCAGGACGCCATGGCGCGCAGCTACCCAGTAAAAAAAGAACCGGGCGGCTGCGCCTTCTATGAGCAGGAGCTGCTGCCCCGCCTCGGCGCCGGGCAGCGGAATCTCTCCGCCGTGACGGTGGGCGACAACCTGCTCTGCGTCATCGAACACGGGACCGGCGGCTGCTGCGAACTGCGGTATTTCACGATGGAAGCGCCGCTGTATTACCGGGGCAAGCGGATCACCAGCCTGCTGTACGCGGCCTACCGGGGCGGCGAGGAACCGATGCCCTTTTTCGCCTATCTGCGCGCCGTTCTGCGCAAGGCCCTGCGCTGAAAGATACAGGTCATTGCGCCGCTAATAGCGAAAAACAAAGTGTTTTTCTTTGGATGATTTCCTCCTATAATAGAGACAAAGCTGCAGCAGAAATCACAAAACTCTGTGTATTGGAGGAGAAAATATGGCAAAGGATTACAAAAAGCTGGGTGAGAATATTGTGGCCTCTCTCGGCGGACCGGACAACGTGGCCAAATTGCTTCACTGCGCAACGCGGCTCCGCTTTACGCTCCAGGATACCGGCAAGGCAGATCTGGAAACGATCCGCAGCATCCCCGGCGTTATGGGCGCCGTCACCGCACCGGACGGCATCCAGGTCATCATCGGCAACGACGTGACCAAGGCCTACGATGCGATCATCGCGGAGTTCAAGTTCAGCACCGCGGCCTCGGTGAAGGAGAACCTGGACGAAAAACAGAATATCGGTTCCCGGATTCTGGGCGTCCTCTCCTCGATCATCGGCCCCGCCATCCCGCTGATCATGTGCAGCGGCCTGATCTCGGCCCTGCTGATCCTCCTGACCAACTGGTGCGGCCTGAGCGCCGAAAGCTCTACATACACCATCCTGAACATGGTGGGCACCGGCGCCCTCTACTTCCTGCCCATCCTGCTGGCCTACACCTCGGCCAAGCGGTTCGGCTGTGATATCATGATCAGCCTCTTCCTCGGCGCGCTGCTCATCAGCCCCACCATGCTGGGCTTCGCCGATGCCGGCGGCTATGTCTCCCTCTTCGGTCTGCCGGTCAAGGCCGTCAACTATTCCTCCACGCTGATCCCCGTCATCCTGACAATCTTCGTCTTCAGCTATGTGGAAAAACTCGTGGCCCGGATCGTCCCCAACGCCATCCGGTTCGTCTTCCAGACCTTCTTCAACATCGTCATCATGGTGCCCATCGCCCTCTGCGTCACCGGCCCCATCGGCAGCTACTGCGGTGACCTGCTCTGCGCTGCCATGACCGCCATCAACACGGCGGCCCCCTGGGCTTCGGTCCTCGTCATCGGCTGCCTGACTCCCGTCCTGGTCCTGACCGGCATGCACCTCGCCCTCATCCCCCTCGTCATGACCTCCTTCGCCACGGTGGGCTACGACAATATGCTCTTCGTCGCCTTCATCGGCATGAACTTCTCCCAGTTCGGCGTGGCCATGGCCTGCCTGCTCAAGAGCAAGAACCCCAGCCTGAAATCCCTGGCCGGTTCCTGCGCGCTGACCGCCTTCCTGGCCGGCGTCACCGAGCCCACCCTCTACGGCATCTGCGTACGGATGAAGCGGCCTTTGTACGCCACCTGGATTACCTGCATCGTCAACGCCATCTTCTGCGCCATCTTCCAGATCCGGGTCTACAGCTTCGGCGCCCCCTCCTTCTTCACGATGCCCATCTTCCTGAACCCCGACGGCACGATGAACAACTTCTATTTCGCCATCGCGGCGGCGATTCTCACCATCGTGGTCAGCTTCGCCTCCACCTGGCTGCTGGGCTTTGACGACAGCTGCTACAAGGCGGAAGAAGCCGCCTGAAAAGAGGAATTTGCATGAACGGAACACCCCTGAACCGCGTGGAGCAGCTGGCTCCCGACCTTTGGATGATCACCGAAACCGACAGCGTACACTGCTATCTGCTGCTGGGGCAGCAGAAGGCGCTGCTCTTCGACATCGGCTACGGGTATGAGGACATCATGCCGCTGATCCGCCAGATCACCGACCTTCCGGTGATGCTGGTCATCAGCCACGGCGACCCCGACCATGGCCTGGGCTCCAACCATTTTTCCGATGTCTGGCTTCATCCGCTGGACTACGGCAAGCTGCTCTGCAACGATACCACCGAACTGCGCCGCCGGGCCTACGAATACCGGGTCAACAAGGCGCCCCAGTTCAAGCCCTACATCGACGCCCAGACCTTCCTGCACACCCGGATCTCGGAACACACCCGGCCCCACTTTCTGCGGGAGGACGACCGGATCGACCTGGGCGGCAAGGAGCTGGAGGTCATCCACACCCCCGGCCACAGCTACGGCCACATCATGCTGCTGGAAAAGCAGACCGGACGGTTGTTTTCGGGGGACCAGCTCACCGAGCACAACATCTGGTATTTCATGAGCGCCGACGAGCAGGCGCCCTTCGCCCAGGCCATCCACAGCATGGACAAGCTGCTGGCCCGGGACAGCGAAATCACCACGGTGCTTTCGGCCCACGGCAAGGTTCCCATTGATCTGAGCTACGCCCGGGATCTGCGGGAATGCCTGACGGAAGAGCTGCCCCGCACCTACCGGCAGGACCAGCCCTTCCACTCCTTCGTGGGGGACGGCTGGCAGCACTTCTACAAGACGGTCAACCTGATCTATTCCGACGCACGCCTCGGGGAATATCTGGGGCATCCCGTCCAGCGCTGACCGCACAACAAGAAAGGAAGAAAACAAGATGGGTTTTCGGAAAGATTTTCTCTGGGGCGGCGCCATCTCCGCTTGCCAGGCGGAGGGCGCCTGGGATGCCGACGGCAAGGTGATGACCTTTCCCGAGGTGATCCAGGCCATCGACCCGTCCCAGCGCAAGGCGATGCGGCAGGCCTGGGTCACCCAGCAGACGATTGACGAGGCCAGAACCGCCCCCACCGCCCGGTATCCCAAGCGCTGGGGCATCGACTTCTACCACACCTACAAGGAGGACATCGCCCTCTTTGCCGAGATGGGGTTCTCGGTGTTCCGGTTCTCGGTGCAGATCGCCCGGCTCTTCCCCGACCTGGAACAGCCCGAGCCCAACCCCAAGGCGCTGGCCTTCTACGACAGCGTGGTGGAGGAGTGCCTACGCCACCACATCGAGCCGCTGATCACCATCTCCCACTTTGACCCGCCCATCGCGGTGTGGGAACAGTACGGCGGCTGGTCCAACAAAACGCTGATCGGCATCTACTGCAAGTATGCCCACTGCCTCTTCACCCGGTACCGGGGCAAGGTGAAATACTGGCTCACCTTCAACGAGATCAACATGGCCCTGAAAGCGCCCTTCAAGACGCTGGGCATGGTCTCGGGCGAAGGCGCTGACTACGAAAACGCCCGGTGGAACGGCATCCACAACCAGTTTGTGGCGTCGGCCAAAGCCGTGCTGGATGCCCACCGCATCGACCCGTCCTTCCGCATCGGCTGCATGATCGCCGACCTGGCCAGCTACCCCTATTCCACCGACCCCAACGACGTGGTGGCCAACCAGACCTTTGACCAGTTCAGCAACCTGGGCTTCCTGGATGTGATGGTCAAGGGGACCTACCCCTACTTCTACGAGAAGTACTTCGAGCGGCAGGGCATCCGGCTGCTGGACAGCGAGGAGGAGCGCCAGCTACTGCGCCAGGGCACGGTGGATTTCGTGGGATTTTCCTACTACATGTCCTTCCTCACCGCCCAGTCCACCATCGGCAAGCAGATGACCGGTGGCAATATGTCGGGCGGGCTGAAAAACGAAAAGCTCACCGCCACCGAATGGGGCTGGCAGATCGACCCGGTGGGGCTGCGCTATGTCTGCAACCAGCTCTATGACCGGTACGGCAAGCCGCTGTTTGTGCTGGAAAACGGCATGGGCGCGGTGGAACAGCCCGACGCCGAGGGCAAAATCCACGACGACTACCGCATCGCCTATTTCCGGGAGCATCTGCGCCAGCTCAGGCTGGCCGCCGAGGACGGTTGCGACATCCTGGGCTACACCACCTGGGGGCCCATCGACCTGATCTCTTCCAGCACGTCGGAGATGAGCAAGCGCTACGGCTTCATCTATGTGGATCAGGACGATGCCGGCCACGGAACGGGCCGGCGTCTGCGCAAGGACAGCTTCTACTGGTACAAGGATGTCATTGCCCACAACGGGGAAAATCTCTGAGAGAGAGGCAGCCTTTTCCCGCGGGCGCACCCGCCAGAAAACAACATGCAAAGGGACGGACCTGTCCGGTGGACGGGTTCGTCCCTTTTCTGCATCCGGCCGTTTGTCCTACTTTATTGCAAAGGCTCCTTTTGCCAAACCTTTACCGGGATTTTGCAGCGGTATGGTTTCGCCGGGGCTGGGCGATGTCAAACGGGAGCGGTTGAACGGTGCCTGCGGACTTTCCAGTTCTGGATTGCCGTTTGGTGGGCCAACTCTGGTGACCCAGATGCGGTTATCAAGGCGCAGACGGAAAGTACCGGCCCTTTCGGGGCGCTGGTACTGCTGCAGGTTGGCCTTTCATGCGTTCTTCGAAAGTAGTCAAAATTCCATTGGGATTCATAGTCGTTGTCCTTTCTGTGGTGGGTTGGTTATCGTTCTTTTCGGTGGGCGGCGCGCTGCTGCTCCCGGTCGTTCAACAGTTGTATGTTCTCCCGCATACGTTTGACACGGGCAGGGATTTGCTGGGCGGTTTTCAGCTCCTTTCTGGTTTTGGTGATCTGTTTGGTCAGTTCCTCCTTTTCCGTGTGGAGGGCCTCACACTCGGTCGGGTCGCGGCATCGGCGCAGACGATTGCGGCACTTGGTGCGCCGGGTTTCCAGATCGGCCAGTTTTTGCTCTTGTTCCGATGTAAAAGCTACTACGTCCTCTGTGGTATTCAACGAATGCCGTTCCAGAAGATGCAGCTGCTTTTCAATTTCCGCCCAGCGGCGGTAATCCTCCCGCATGGCCGGATGAGGCGGGCGGTAGTTGGGTGTTGTGGTAGCATCGTTGGCAGCATACTGCAGCACATCGCTCAGATCGTCCTTACCTGCAGACAGACCGGTCAAGTCCGGCAGACGGGTCTTTTCTTCGTTTCCGGCATAGCGTATGACCGCATCCAGGCGCCCTTTCACGGGCCAGATCTTGGTGACAGCCATATCTTCTTTTCTCACTCCTCCTTCTGCGGCACGGTAATCGCCCTCTGAACGGCCAGCAGAGTGTCCAGAATCTCCCGCTGCACCTCCGGCGTGTTGTCCTTGTGGTAGAGGGCGGTGAGGGCATCCAGCACCTGCCGGTAGTCGGTGGTGGGCAGCTGGCGGGGTATCTGATTACGCAGCCGCATACGGATATATTGGGAGAGTGTCAGCCCGCATTGGGTGGCTGCCTGTTCAAACAGTTTCTTTTCTTCCGGCGTTACCCGGATGTTCATCTGCACGTTTCGAGTCAACATAATTTCACCTCCATATAGC
>ERZ1643247.2209-NODE-2209-length-15895-cov-3.740909_pt1 | contig 15895 bp, 15 predicted proteins | sample MGYA00579264_ERZ1643247 | MGnify/ENA primary metagenome ERZ1643247 (study PRJEB29033, sample SAMEA4952262) | chicken gut metagenome | biome: Broiler Chicken; feature: Gastrointestinal Tract; material: Caecum | place: Ireland | collected 2018 | study: Broiler... | reverse complement strand
ATTATACCCTCCGGCCACGTAATTGCCGATAAAGTCTCCCCGGATATGGTCTATAACCCTGCTGACCGTCTGAGAGTTGCCGTCATTATAAACGGCTCCGCCATAAGCGAACGTTCCCCCGGATACGTAGTTTCCGATAAAATCTCCGCTGATGCCGCCGATATTTCCCCGGTTGAATATTGCACCGCCGCTGCCGGCATAGTTACCGACAAAGTTTCCGCTGATATTGTCTATCTGATCCCTGTCGTCATTATAGACCGCACCGCCGTACCGGCTTACGTGGTTGCCCAGAAAATTGCCGCCGATGCTGCCGACAGTACCGGCATTATAAAAGGTTCCGCCGTCCTGACCGGATTGATTGCCGATAAAATTACCGGCAACGTTTTCGATCCGGCCGCCGTTATAGACAGCTCCGCCATAGCCGCCGGTGGTGGAATTAGCAACAAAATCACCGGTAATCTTGTCAATCGCACCGTTGTTATAAACGGCGCCGCCGGAAACGTTTGCGACGCTGCCGACAAAATCGGCATCGACTTCCCCGGACAGGGACGACTGCCGGGTATCGTAAACTTTTCTGCCTGCCGGACGAACATTGTCATATTTAAAATATTCCGTCTGCTTGTTCGGCAGATAAACGGCAACGGTGTCCGCATCGAATTTTTCATTTTCCCCGGCTTTTCTCCAAACGGTGCTTCCGGTAGTTGAAAAATTTTCCGGCTTCAGGATAATTTTATAATATTCAGTCGTCAATTTTCCTTCAGCATCCGCCTCAGGCTTCGTAAAACTCCAGTCGTTTTCCGTCCCTTCCGCACAGTCGAACACCTCTCCGGAATTTGCCGCTTTTTGCCTTAACTCTTCAAACGCCGACGTCAACGCCGCCGCCTTTGCCGATGAACTTAAAAAAGTGCTTGTCAGAAGCACCAGCCCGATAACAGATTTTCCAGTCATCCTCAGTCCTCTATAACAGTTTTTTGTCATATAAAAAAACGTTCATTTAATTTGCCGTTTTTACCGTTTTCAGTATATAATAAAAAGATTAACAAAATATATCCAATTGATTATTCTTCCGACAAATTTTCATCTTCGGCAGTATTGCGGCGAAAACCTGCGTTCATACGGCCCGCCGCTTCCGCAAAACAAAAAGCTCCGGAAACTTTCCGGAGCTTTGTAAGCAGTTTTCGCACCCAGCCTTCAATACATGGTCGACAGGACGTTTTTGAACTTGGGCAGGTTGTCAAGCGCGCTGCCGGTACCCTTAACCACACAGGCCAGCGGATGTTCGGCAATCGAAACCGGCAGTCCAGTCGCATTGCGCAATACCTGATCAAGGTTGGAAAGCAACCCGCCGCCGCCGGTCAAAACAATACCCTTGTCGACAATATCGGCAGCCAGTTCCGGCGCGGTGTTTTCCAAAGCAACCTTAACCGCTTCAACAATCTGCGCTACCGGATCGGCCAGGCCTTCGGCAATCTGGCGTTCGGTAATGGTAATTTCCTTCGGCACGCCGTTCATCAGATCGCGACCGCGAATCTGAATGCTGCGTCCCTCGCCTTCTTCCGGCGGGCAGGCTGAGCCGATTTCCTTTTTGATGCGTTCGGCAGAACTTTCACCGACCAACAGGTTATGGTTGCGGCGGATATAAGAAATGATGGCGTCGTCCATCTTGTCGCCGCCGACCCTGACCGAACGGGCGTAAACAATGCCGCCGAGAGAGATCACGGCTACTTCGGTAGTACCGCCGCCGATATCGACCACCATGCTGCCGGTCGGTTCGGTTACCGGCAGGCCGGCACCGATCGCCGCAGCCATCGGTTCTTCAATCAGACGGACTTTGATGGCGCCCGCCGCTTCGGCAGATTCCTGAATAGCGCGTCTTTCCACCGCCGTGGAGCCGGAAGGAACGCAGATGATAACCATCGGCGAGGCAAACGAACGGCGGTTGTGAACCTTGCGGATAAAATATTTGATCATTTCTTCCGCGATTTCAAAATCGGCAATAACGCCGTCGCGCAGCGGACGGATCGCCTGGATGTTGCCGGGGGTGCGTCCCAGCATCTGTTTTGCTTCGTTGCCGACCGCCAAAACCTGTTTTTTGCCGCGGACTTCTTCAATCGCCACGACCGAAGGCTCGTTCAGCACAATCCCCTTCCCTTTGACATATACCAGCGTATTGGCGGTTCCCAGGTCAATCGCCATGTCGGAAGAGAATAAGCCCATTAATCTTTGCCACATAATGTTTTCTCCGGATTTTTCTTTATGATTAACTTGCTTTTTATATCATTACGCAAATTTCTGCAACATATTATATTGCTTTTTAACATCATTTATGAAATCCGCCTGCCCGGCGTAACAGTCCGGCAAAGTAACATCAGCCTCAAGCTTGTTGCGAAACCAGGTCAGCTGGCGCTTGGCATATTGCCGGGTGTGCAGTTTGGCGTTTTCCGCCGCTTCTTCAAAACCGGTTTCGCCGCGAAGATACGCCGCCAGTTCCGGCACCCCCTTCGCTTTCATTACCGGCAGGCTTTCCGGCACTTGGCGGGCAAGCAGGCCGGCGACTTCTTCCAGAGCGCCCGAAGCCGTCATAATGTCAAAACGCAGATTGCAGCGGCGGTCGAGCACGGCTTTTTCCGGCAGCAGCCTGATTGCCAGAAAACGCGCTTCCGGCAGTTTTTTGACCATCGGCCGCTTAAACCATTCGGCAATCGACAGGCCGGTGGTCATAAAAATCTCGAAAGCGCGGCGCACCCGGGTGGCATCGGCCGGATTGACCAGGGCGGCGCCTTCGGGATCAACCGCCGACAGACGTTCAAACAGAGCGCCGACGCCCTCGCCGTTCACAATTTCCAGCGCCTCCCCGCGGACGGCGGGATCGACTTCGGGGATCGGCGTCGAACCGTTGATCAGGTTGTCCAGATAAAGACCGCTGCCGCCGACGACCACGGGCGTCCGGCCGGCCGAAAAGGCTTTGCGGATTTCCGCCGCCGCATCTTCCAACCAGGAAACCACGTTGCCGTTTTCCTCGTCTTCCAGATATTCGTATAAACGGTGAGGCGCTTTTTGTTTATCTTCGGCCGAAGGGGCGGCGGAAATGACCGGAATCGACTTATAGACCTGACTGGCGTCGGCATTGACGACCACGCCGTCAAACGTCAGCGCCAGATCAATCGCCAGCCGAGATTTTCCCGAAGCGGTCGGCCCGCCGATGACTATCGCGAGATTTTCCGGCACTTGGCTTCCTCCACCAAAATCCGGCACAGTTCGCGATAACTGCCGCCGGCGTATTTAAATTGTTCGGGCACCAGCGAGAGCGGCGTCATTCCCGGGTTGGTGTTGATTTCCAAAACCACTACGCCGTCTTTCTCGTTATAACGCATGTCGGTGCGGGAAACGGTGTTGCAGCCGAGCGCCCGGTGCAGCTTTTCGGCATACCGGAGAGCGGTGTTGAAAGCGGCTTCGGGTATTTCCGCCGGAATGACATGCTCGGTCACGCCATCGGTATATTTTGCCCGATAGTCGTAAAAACCGCTTTTCGGGCGCATTTCCGTCACCGTCAGAGCCTTGCCGTTTAAGACGCTGACCGTCAGCTCTTTGCCCTCGATATATTTTTCAACCAGAATTTCGCGTTCCTCGTCGGCATAGTCAATCGCTTGCAAATCCTCCGGTGTGCGGACGATATAAACGCCGACGCTCGAACCGTCGCTGACCGGCTTGACCACATAAGGCATGGCAACCATGGTGCCGTTCTGCCGCAGAGCGCGGAAAGTCGTTTTTTCGCCGAACGGCACCTTAATCCCCGCCGACTGGCAGATCCATTTGGTCAGATCCTTGTCCATTCCGACCGCGGAAGCTTTCAGTCCCGAATGAGTATAGGGAATCTGCAACAGGTCCAGAAGCCCCTGGATTTCGCCGTCTTCGCCCCAATTGCCGTGAAGCGCGTTAAACACCGCGTCCGGCTTTTCTTCCCAAAGCGTTTTGATCAAAGCCGCGGTATCGGTCAGATCATGCTCGATCACCTTATAACCGCATTCGCGCAAAGCCGCAGCCGCCCCCCGGCCGGTCACCAGGCTCACTTCCCGTTCGGCCGAAAAGCCGCCCGCCAGCACCAAAACTTTCTTTGACATTTTACGAAAATCCCTATATTAAAGTAGTAAATCCAGCCCGGAATATAACAAAAAAATTTTAAGAAAGCCACAAAATTGATAAAAAAATTTCTGGTTGCCGCCCTGACCGCGGTTGTGTTCGCTTCCTCCGCCGAAGCGCTCAGCGTCAAACACGACTTCACCGCTTTCGTCGGCCCGTTCAACGCCAGCACCGCCGAATTTGAATATACGCTGACAAAAAAAAGCTACGCCGTCCGCTCGGTGGTGCGCACCAACGGCACTTTCGGTTTTTTGTACCCTTTTGCGGCCAACTACTACACCGGCGGCAGCATTTAGGGCGACAGGCTGGAAACTTCCGCCTGCCGATACACTTCACAGTCACCCTTCAACAAACGCAGCAAGGTAATGATCTATAACGAAGACGGCCAGCCGGTTTTTGCCGTCAGCAGCAAAAACGGCAGGGAAAAGAAAAAAGAAATCGAAGCCACGGCCGACAGCAAAAACACCACCAATCTGCAAACCGTGCTGGCCGCCATTGCCCGGCAATACAACCTAGTGGGCTTTTGCGATTCGCGGATTCCGATTTTTGACGGCAAACGCCGTTTTGACGCCATTTTCCGCGACGAAGGAAAAGAAGAGATAAAGGCCAACGAATATTCCGCCTTTGCCGGCCGTGCCGCCAAATGTTCAATGTATATCGACAAACTCGGCGCCGAAGGCGACGATCTGCTGTGGCAGCTGTCTTCCGACCGGCCGATCTATTTTTGGATTCTGAAAGACGCGGCAAGCGGCGCGCCGTTTATCGCGCGGGTAAAAATAAACGAAACCCCGCTCGGGGAAATGAACGTTTACACCACTAAAATCGAGGTAAAAAAATAATGGTTTCAGAACTTTTGCTGCCGGCAGGTTCGCCGGTCAAACTCAAAACCGCGATCCTTTACGGCGCCGACGCGGTCTATGCCGGCACGCCGGACATGAGCCTGCGCACCCAGTCGCAGTTTTCGCTCGACGACATCAGGGAAGGCATTGACTTCGTTCATGCCGCCGGCAAAAAAATTTATCTGACGCTCAACCTTTACACTCACAACAAAGATGTTGAAAAACTGCCGCATTTTGTCGACACCTTAAGACGGCTTAAGCCCGACGGGGTACTGATTGCCGATCCCGGCGTCTTCCTTTACTTAAAAGAACACGCGCCGGAGCTGAAGCGTTTCGTTTCCACCCAGGCCAACATCTGTTCCTACCAGACAGTCAAATTCTGGCAGTCGCTCGGCGCCGACCTGTGCGTTCTCGGCCGCGAAGTGTCTTTTGCCGAGATGGCGGAAATCCGCAGACAATGCCCCGATATCATGCTTGAAACCTTCGTCCACGGGGCAATGTGCATGTCTTATTCCGGCCGTTGCCTGATTTCCAACTTCCTTGCCGACCGCAGTGCCAACCAGGGCAAATGCGCACACTGCTGCCGCTGGCACTACCGACTGCACGTACGCCTGAAAGACGGTACCGTCCGCGACCTCAACATCACCCCGGAAAACCGCGGCATGTTCGAATTTCTGGTCAAAGAAGACTTCCGCCCGGGAGAGCTTTACGAAATTATCGAAGACGAACACGGCGCCTACATCATGAACTCGAAAGACCTGTGCCTGATGCCGCGCTTAAACAGCCTGCTTGACATCGGCATGCATTCGCTGAAAATAGAAGGCCGCAACAAAACCGAATATTACGCGGCGATCACCGCCCGCAGCTACCGGCAGGCGATCGACGACTATCGCCGCGATCCAAAAAACTGGTCGCCCGACCGCTATATGGACGAACTTTATACCCTGCAGAACCGCGGCTATTGTCTCGGCTTTTATGACGGTCATCTGACCAACCTCAGCCAGAATTACGAATATACCCGCACGCTCGGCGACTGGCTGTTTGCCGGTTCGATTGTCGAATGGCAGGGAGACGACATTATTTTTAAAGTGCGCAACTATATCAACGGCGGCGAATTTATAGAATTTCTGGTACCCGGCTCGCTTGAAAACGTTCGCTTGGCCTTAAACGAGTTTGAAGACGCAGACAGCGGGGAAATCACCCCGCGGGTTTCCGCCGGACAGGGCAAGAAAATCCGCATTCCCGCCGCGGCTTTCGGCCGGTCGGCGGAAATCGTCCGGGAAAAGCTGCCGCAATACACGGTTGCGCGCAAACCGGCGGCTTTGCAAACCGACGCCCGGGAAATGCTTGACCGCAAAAAGGAAGAATTTGCCGCCCTCTGCCGGCAGGATTGAACTTTCAAGGAAAATTCCGCCGGTCGTTTCAGACCCGCCGTTCAAATTCGGTCTGCGGCCGTTCGCGTTCGCGCCGGGCGGCGCGCATTTCGCGGGCGGTGTCGTCCAGCAGTTCGGAAATCATCTGACAGTCGCGCCCGTCGCCGTATGTGCTGCAATCCGCCTTGGCCCAGGCTTTTTTCAGAAAAGACTTTTTCACCGCGGCATCACTCTCGCGCCGGGCCTGTTCGACATAGGCGGTAATTTCGGCAATGTCTTCTTCCTTGCGGATGATTTTCTTCACCGTATCCAGCCAGGCGGCAATGTCTCCGGCCTGTTTGTACAGACGGGCGATTTTGCGGTAAACGGTTATGCGGTCGTACTGACGGGGAGAAAACGGCAGCGCGTTGCGATAATATTCGACCGCGCGGGAAACGTCCGGATCGTTCTCCGCCGCCAGATTTCCCATATTGTTGTAAGTCCAGAACAAAACCGTGTCGCGCGCCGGTTTGCTCTCAAGCGGGCAGTTGCCGCCGTCGCGGCAAAAATCGGCCACCATCTGCCAAGCCGTCAGCTTGTCCTGCCAAAGCTCAAGCCGGGTTACCGCTTCCGCCGCTTTTTTATAGGCGGTAAAAATGTTTTCGCTGCTGTTTCCCATAGGCATGTCTCCTTGTTTATAAGAAGATATGCGCTGAAGCCGCCGCTTCCATCGGAAATTAGTTTTAAACGATATCAAACTTTCCGTCGGTTATATCAGGCAAAAAGCCGCGGATGACCGGCGGCAGAAAAGTAATGCCGTCGACGCGCGCCGTCAGCGGGCCGCGCCGGCAGGCCGCAATCATGCGTTCAATATTTTCTTCTTCCCCGCGCATGAAAACCTCGACGCCACCGTCTTCGGTGTTGCGCACCCAGCCGGAAACGCCGCCGAGAGCCTTGGCCGTCCGCTTTGTCCACCAGCGAAAACCGACGCCCTGCACCCGGCCGCAGATCTTGAGATAAACGGTTTTAACGCTCATTGGCGCAAAAACTGTTCAATATCGTGCAATTCCCGTTTCAGATCCTGACGCCGCTGCTCGGAAGTGCTTTCCCGGCCCCAGTGTTCGGACTGCCACAGTTCTTCCAGGTTGGCGGCGTCAAAAGCCTGCTCGGCGGTGATATGGCCTTTCACCAGCGCCGCCGCCAGCAGTTCCGATTTGGTGTTGACGGCAGCCAGATAGAAAGCCGCCAGTTCCTTGTCGGACAGATTTTCCATAAAATTTTTCAAATTGCTTAAGGAATACGGATCCTGTTCGGGCACGTTCAAGTCGCGGGTGGTGATGTATTTGGCGTTGATCTCCCGGTTTGCCCAGTTCAAAATCGGGTTCCACAGCTGCTCCTGCTTTTTGATCAGTTCGTCGTTGTTGCCCCAGAACAAAAGCGAATCGGTGGGCGCAAACTGTACCAGTCTATCAATTACGTCCTGCCGGCAGTTTCGGATTTCCCCCACCGCCTGTTTGAGTTTTTCTACCGTCATCTTTGCCTTCCCTGTTTAAAATTCGGCGTGATTATAACCGAATTACTTTAACAAGTTCTTAATCAGCTTGTTCGCGCCGTTTTCCAAAGCCTTGGCCGCATCTTTCGTTACCGCGGCCCCTTTGTCCGCAACCCCGGCCGCTCCCTGGTAGGCGTCCTGAGCGGCGCCGCTGACGCCCGAAGGCTTGGGAAAACGATCCTGATACGCGGTGCCTTTGAGAGCGGTGTAGCACGGCGCGGAATCGCGGTCAAGCAGCAGCCCGGCTCCGGCGTAGGCAGGACCGGCGGCAACACCGGCAATGGTACGCAGCGCCCCGCCCTTATCCAGCGCAATTTTCGGATTTTGCAAAGTGCCGCTGATTTCAATCAGATTGCTCAGCGCCTGCATGATGCCGACGTCGTCAATACCGTTGCGATAGGCGTTCAGGCTCAGTTTGAGCTTGTCGTTTTGCAAATTGACGGTGCCACCGCTGACCAGCGTCAGCTTGTCGGAATCAACCGCAATCCCTTTGGGGAAACTGACGTTGCCGTTGCTGACATCGGCCCGCACGACCGCGCATTTCAAATCCACCTTTTCGGTTTTGGAAGTGTCTATCTTCAAAACATTCATCAGCTGACTGACAAAACTGTTGGTAAGCCAGCTGAGACGGCCGGTCTGCAGCGTCGACTTGTCGACAATCACGACCAGCCGGCCGGAAAGCGAATTGACCAGCGCGCGCCAGGTGTCGCCGCTGCCGCTCAGATCGGCCGAAAGCAGACTTTCCCCGCCGGAAACGATGCCGAAATCGGTACTGTTCGTTACCTGAAACTCCTTATGCAGACTTTGCAGCACCATATCTTTCGTATCGGCTTTCAGTATCAGCGAACGGGTACCGGCATTAACCGCGGCCACGATGTCCGCGGTTCCCTGCCCGAACCGCAGTTCAAGCGGATTGACGTTCAGCACGCCGTTTTTCAGCGATGCCGTAAGCCTAACGTCGTCAACCGAGAGACTGTCGTTGACAATCAATTTGGCCACGCCGACCTTGAAGTCGCCGTTGACGGTCTTCAGCAGCTCATAGGGAATCTTGTCGTTCGGCACCAGTTCGCTCGCATTGGCGGAAGCAATCAGCGGCGGCAGGTTAAACGCGGTCGGACTTTGCGGATTAAACGACCGCAAATCAATCTTATCGCTTTTCAGATCAGCTCTGACATACGGAACCTTGCCTGAGATGTCGGCGCCCGCGGTACCGGTAATTACGTTATTAACCACATTAAGCGAGGAAATATTGAGCGAAACGCTTTTCAGATCGGCTTTGCCGCTTGCAATCAGCGTCGTTTCCGGCGCGTTGAAATTGCCCGCCGGGTTATAAACGTTCATTTTAAACTCCGCCCGCAGCTTGTTCATCACGTCGTAAAGTTCGGCCTGCACCGAAGCCTTGACGTTCAGGGCGGTCACTTCAACGTTGGCCGGCCAGGCTTTGCCGGCATCAAACAATCCGGCCAGAGAACCGGTATCGCCTTTGCCGGCGATATTCATACCGTCAAAAACCAGATCCCAGCCGATATTCATCGGCGCGTTGATGCCTTCGGTTGAAAAGGTCAGACTGTTGATTTCAAGCTTTACCGGTTCGGCGCCGGAAGCCAGATACTGCACCTCGCTTTTTTTCACCGCCACTTCGCGGGCAACCACGTCGGTCAGGGTGTTAAGAAAAGCGGGCGTACCGCCGGCAGCCTCTTCGGCATGGGCGGAAGCGATCAGCCAGCCGCCGGAGGAAAAGGCGGTTTTGGCAGATTCGGCCGTTTTTACCGGCGCAAAAGTCCAGTTGTTTTTGCCGTCTTTGGCCGTTTCCAGAAAAATTGTGGCATCGCTGATCACCGCTTTGTCAACCACCACCTGTTTTTTCAGCAGCGGCAGCAAAGAGAATTTCAATTCAAGTGAGCCGATTTCCGCCATTTGCGGATTTTTCGCCCAGGAGGGGTTGGACAGGCTGACGTCGTTGATGATGAGCGTCGGAATCAGCGAAACGCCGAGAGAGGCGTCGCCTTTAACCGCAAGTTTGCGCCCGGTCTGTTCGTAAACGATCTTTTCCGCATACGACTTATATTTGTTCAAGTCAAACGTTTTGAGGAAAACATAGCCGCCGACGACAACCACGACGACCAGCAGCAAAACAATTCCCAGCAGCCATTTCACAAAACGCATTTCTATCCCTCCCGTCAATGACAACAATTTTATTTTCAGTTTTTGAAAGCAAGTCCGGCCGCCTCCAGCCCGGCTTTAAAATGAGCCGGCAGCGGAGCGGTGATTACGGTTTGCTTATTATATAGGGCCGACAAATCGATTTTGTAAGCATGCAGATGCAATTTGTCGGCAAACAAGTTAAATTTTCTTCTTTCGGGACCGAAGTAACGGTCGTCGCCGACGATCGGACAGCCGATCGATTCAAGATGCGCGCGGATCTGATGGGTGCGCCCGGTCAGCGGGCTGGCTTCCACCAAGGCAAAACGATCGCCGACGCTGTCCAGCACCCGGTACAGGGTACGCGCGCTCTGGCCGTCCGGAGCAACGATCATTTTTTCTCCCGCTTTTTTCAGCGGCACTTTAATTTCTCCGTGTTCTTCCCGCGGACAGCCGACAGTCAGCGCCAGATAGGTTTTCGGCAGCCGGTGGGTGCGAAAAGCGCCGGTCAGAAGCTCGGCATACTTGCGATTGCGCGCCAGCAGCAGGATGCCGCTGGTGTCTTTGTCGATCCGGTGCACCAGTCTGGGACGTTCTTCCTTTTCAAATTTCAGACCGTCAAGCAGTCCGTCGACATGAAAATGCGTGTTGGTGCCGCCCTGCACCGCCAGCCCCGAAGGCTTGTTGATCGCGATCACGTTGTCGTCTTTGAAAATTACCAGACTGCGGATGAAATCGATTTCCTTCGGCGCCAGTTCGGCGCTTTTTTCCGCCGCGGCTTCGCCTTCTTTTAACGGCGGGATCCGCACTTCCTGTCCGGCGGCCAGCTTCAGCGAGGCTTCCGCCCGTTTGCCGTCAACCTTGATCTGCTTGGTGCGCAGCAGCTTTTGCAGCCGCCCCAGCGTCAGGTTCGGATAATATTTCAAAAACCAGCGGTTCAGCCGCATGCCGTCGTCGGCTTCCTTTACCTTGATCAGTTCCACAGACATAACTTATTTTCTTTCCATCATTTCTTTTTTCAGAGCCATCAGCTGCATGAAATCCTCTTCCCGGCCGGCGTTGTCCGCCCGGCGTTTCAGTTTTTCGCAGCGTTCCAGGTGCCGTTCCATCGGAATCAGTTCCAGACTTTCGATAAACCTGTCAAAATCGTCGCCGGTCTTAAAAGAAGGCTCTTTTTTGCCGAATTCGTAAATTTCCAGCGGATAACCGCGTTCGACCGCCTGCATGACAAATTCTTCCACCGCCGCCGACACGTTCATCGACGTGCTCGGTTTCACGCCGAGAGGATTGCCCGAAGGGTAGCCGAACTTTTCCCGCAGCTGCCGGTGGCGGGAAAAAGCGTCGTCGTTGTCCATTTTCCGTTCGACCACGTTCATCGCCGCCTGATATTCGTCAACCAACATGATTTTGAGTTTGGTTTGATAACCAAACTTCGGAACATGTTCCAACATTTTGAACGTATTTTGCAGCACCGAAGTGTCATAGACGATGTTCATTTTGTTTTTGACCGCCGCCTTGTAAATTTCATTTGACACCACGGTGGCAAAACGGCCGACCTCCCGGTCGCAAAAATCTTCGCGAATGTCGATGCCGAGCGTTTTCGCATATTCGGCAATAACATGATCGGAAGAGATGACCACCGCGTTGTCAATGGTTGACGCCAGGGTGGACTTACCCGACCCCGGCGCACCGACCAGGGCGTAAAAAGTCGGACTTTCCGACGGCGTTTTTCCTTTCAGCGCCTCGGCCACCATCCGCTCGGTAAAAACCTGCCGTTCGTCTTCCGCCAGTTCAATCATTGTCCGTCCTCCTCCTGCTGTTTGTTTTTGTTCTTTTCGCGGCGGAGTTTGTCAAAATACTCCACCCGTTTTTTCACTTCGCGTTCAAAACCGCGTTCCACCGGAAAATAAAGCTTCTGCCGGCTGATGCCGTCGGGAAAGTAGTTCTGCCCGGAAAAGCCGTCTTCCAGATCCTGGTCGTAAACATAGCCCCGGTTATAACCCAGCTCTTTCATCAGTTTGGTCGGCGCGTTCAAAATATGTTTCGGCGGCATCAGCGAACCGGTCTTTTTGGCCAGGTCAAAAGCTTTGTGCATGGCTTTGTAAACCCCGGCCGACTTGGGCGCGGTGGCCAGATAAACCGTCAGCTGCATCAAAGCCAGATCGCCTTCCGGCGACCCCAGCCGTTCATAAGTGTCCCAACAGGCGATCGCCTGAGTGACGGCATTCGGATCGGCCATCGACACGTCTTCCACCGCAAAACGGGTCAGACGGCGGAAAATATATTTCGGGTCTTCGCCGGCCGCCACCATCCGCGCCACCCAGTAAAGGGCGGCGTCGACATCGGAACCGCGCAATGATTTGTGCACGGCGGAAATCAGGTTGTAGTGGCCGTCGCGCCCCTTGTCATAGACCGGCGCCCGCGAACGGATGATTTTAAGCAGGCTTTCCCTGTCAAAAACCTCGCCTTCTTTGGCATAGTTCAACACGCTTTCCGCCAGGTTGAGGATATAGCGCCCGTCACCGTCGGCGGTGGCCTTCATCAGTTCGCGCGCCTCATCGTCAACCGGCAGCCGGCGACCGGTTTCTTTTTCCGCTCGACGCAAAAGCTCCTCGAAATCGTCGGAATTAAGACGGTTTAAAACAAATACCTGACAGCGGGACAAGAGCGCCGCGTTCAATTCAAACGACGGATTTTCGGTGGTGGCGCCGACAAGAATGACGGTGCCGTCTTCCACATAGGGCAGAAAACCGTCCTGCTGCGACTTGTTGAAACGATGAATTTCGTCTACGAACAAAAGCGTGCCCTTGCCCTGGTTGGCGCGGCGTTCCTGCGCATACTGAAAAACCCTTTTCAGATCCGCCACGCCGGAAAAAACGGCGGAAATCTGCTCAAAGTACAAATTGGTATGTTCGGCGATCAGGCGGGCGATGGTGGTTTTGCCGCAGCCCGGCGGCCCCCAGAGAATGAAAGAGGTGATTTTGCCCGACTTCACCATCCGCCCGAGCGGCGCGTCCGGCCCCACCACATGGTCCTGCCCGACCACTTCGCTTAAATTCTGCGGGCGCAAACGGTCGGCCAGCGGGCGTTTGACTTTCTGCGAAAACAAAGTGTCTTCCATGGCCGCCCCTACCGCTGATAACCGCCGCGGTCGCGGCCGTTAAAGAGTTCCGGATTTTCCTTTTGCCGGCGTTTGGCTTCCAGCACCCGGCGTTTGCGTTCTTCGATCACGCTGCGCAGTTCCTCCTTGTTGGCTTTGTTTTGCTGACGGATATGTTCCAGCGCCTCTTCGTCTTTCACCGGCGCCTTTTCCTTGTGTTTGAACACCTTTTGGCCGAACTTTACCAGATTTTCCACATCCATGCCCTTAAAGCCGGAAACGTTGTAAACTCCGAAATTGCGCGCGTCGTTTAAGAAAAAGTCGGTAAAGTCGATGAACTTTCCGGCTTTGCGGACTTTCTTTTTCGGCGCCAGAATTTTTTTCAATTCCATTGCCGTCGGCACATGTCCGAGCGCCTGAGCAATCTGTTCGGGAGTGATGATGCATTCGCTTAAGTCCAGCTCCATGATGTTGACGCCGGTAAAGTCAACGCCGGTAAAGTCAACGCCGCGAAGATTGACCCTGCTCAGGTCGATTTTGCGCAGGTCGAGCATTGTCAGATTGATGCGGGTCAGATTGAGCTTATGCGGATAATACTGCGCCAGATATTCAATCAGTCCCTGCAGCTCTTCCAGACTGATGTCGTCAATCGTAATGTCGAGCAGAATGGCGTCCTGGAAATAAACGTCGGTCAGCACCACGTTGTTCATGATCGCGCCGGTAAAGTTGGTGCCGATCAGCTGGGCACCGGCAAACACCGCGCCCGTCAGGTCGGCGCCGGAAAGGTTGGTGTTGGTCAGGTTGGCGCCGGAAAAGTCCGCTCCCCGCAGATCGGAACCGGAGAAATTGACGCCCGACAAGTTGGCGGCCGAAAAGTTGGCGTTTGACAGGTCTTCATGGTCAAACTCGCCGTTTTCAAGGTTTTTGCCGTTAAACTCGATATTTAATATCGGCAGGTCATCCTCTGGCGAACGGGAAACGGCATGCCAGGGATCGGGGCCGCCGCCGTCGTCATCGTCGTCCGGCGGCAGCGGCAGTTCTTCGTCTTCAGCCTCTCCGCCGCCTTCTTCATCTTCATCATAATCGTCAAAATCCCGCTCATCTTCCGCCGGACCGTCATAATCCCCGTCGTCATAATCGTCTCCGGCAGCGGCATAATCCTCTTCATCATCGGCGCGGCGATACCCCTCCTCATCGTCCGCTTCGTCATCATCTGCCGAACGGCGGCCGCTTTCGTCATCCGCCGGCCGGTCGTAATCTTCTTCGTCGTCATAACCGGCGGGGTCTTCATAACGCTCCCGCTCATCATATTCGTCATCGTCTTCCGGCAGATATTCATCCGCGGCAAAAGCCTCTTCGCGGGACGAAACATCGTTATCATCCTCCGCGGGCTCTTCCTCTTCGGTGCGAATGCTTCCGCCGGCGGCATACTCGGGATAGGCGCGGCGCAGGTTTTCGTCTTCCTCTTCGTCATAAACGGCAAACGTTCCGTCTTCCCCCGTTTCCAGACGGGAAGCGCGGGCCTTGTCCCTTATCGCTTTCAGAGCGGCTATTTTTTCTTCGTCGGAAGCCATCTTCACCCCTGCAACCATTTATCCTGCCGGCTTTTTATCATAGCTTAAGAAAAGTAAATTTACAAACCTTTTATATGCTCTCGTCAAAAAATTCGCCGCCGATGATGTTTTTGGCGGTTTCATAACCGAAACCGGCGCGAACCATAGCCGCCAGATCCTTCTGCCGGCAGGCGTTCCGCTCTTCCCCGCTTTTGCGGAAAGGGCCGATCTTCTTTTTGCGGGCAAAGTTTTCGGCCGCTTTCTCCTCGTCAATTTCCGTCGCCGACAAAATCTCTTCCGTCACTTCGTCTTGCACGCCCTTTTGCTTCATTTTCTGACGGATCCAGCGTTCCGGTTTGCCGGCCGCGAGGTAAGCGGAAATTTTGGCTTCCGCATATCTGGCGTCGTCAAGGTAGCCCACGCGCTCAAAACCGGCAATGATGTCTTCGATCCAGGCCTCCGCCTGCCGCCGGTCAAAATCCGGATTTTCCCGCGCATGGTCAAAAACCCGCCGGTTCAGCACCCGGCGCAGGTTGTCGGCCGAAGAATCAAAACGTTCAAGGTAATAAAGGGCGACGTTTTTTAAACGTTCCGGCGTAATTTTCCGCTTTTTGCGGGGAGAAACCGGCTTTTTTTCGTCATTTTCCATTGCAAACATCCTATTTTCACTTGATTTTTATATAAGCGGCATGTTAAACAATAAAATAGAATTTACAAGCATAAACCGTATTAACAACTATGGATTGGACCAATGATCAAAAAAATTCTTTCTATGTTTTGCGCCGCGGCACTCGTTTCCGGCCTGGCCGCCTGCGCCTCCACCGACGAAGCCGTTCCGCAAAAATACAACGAACCCCGTTTTAACGCCGACGGCATTGTCAACCTGAAAGTCAACAAAGTGGAAGTCGTTTCCGAATTTACGCCTTCCTTCACCCGTCCGAACGTTGAGCACCTGTTCCCGGTTTCGATCGAAAAAACGGCCAAACTGTGGGCGACCGACCGGCTGAAAGCGGTTGACTTTTCTTCCGACAAGCAGGCAACTTTCATCATCAAGGACGCAAGCGTAACCGAAGAAGTGGTCAAATCCGACAAACTGTTTGAAAAAGACAGCCTGAAATACCGTGCCAAGCTGTCGGTGGTTTTAAAAGTCAACGACCCCTATAATTTCTCCAGCGCGGAAACTTCTCTTGAAGCCTGGCGCGAACTGACCATCCCGG
>ERZ1643247.2207-NODE-2207-length-15899-cov-4.296516_pt1 | contig 15899 bp, 12 predicted proteins | sample MGYA00579264_ERZ1643247 | MGnify/ENA primary metagenome ERZ1643247 (study PRJEB29033, sample SAMEA4952262) | chicken gut metagenome | biome: Broiler Chicken; feature: Gastrointestinal Tract; material: Caecum | place: Ireland | collected 2018 | study: Broiler... | reverse complement strand
TGGTTTTAGTATATCTTATTGGCCACTTCCGTTACAACTTTATTATAGCACTTCACTATTGGCTCTTCGACAGCGGCAAGAAGAATGGCTTCAAGGCGTTGATTTATATGCACCGGTATCAGAGTGATCTTCTTGCTCGGATGCGCACCGATTATGTCCATGAGCAGCAGGAGCGTTACCGCACCCAGCTCGTTCACCTCGCGGATGCGCTGGAACGCGCCTCCGGCTCCGAGCGGGTGAAGCTGTCCAAACAGCAGAAGAAGCTCCAAGACCAGTCTTTGGAGATCCAGAAATACGAAGAAAAAATCCATCACCTCGCCGATCAGAATATTTCCATTGACCTCGATGATGGCGTAAAGCACAACTACGCGCTCTTTGCGGATGTGCTGGCGAAGATTAAGTAAAGGAGGGGTGAATATGAAGGACGATCTCATTTCCCTTATAGGCCAAATTGATACCGTAGAGTCAAAGTTTCACCGGACTCCTTCTTCACCGGGTCTTTGTGTTCCACCAGTGGATGAGATTTACGATATTCCTGAGTTTACACAGTGGATTCAGCGTGTGCAGATGGAACTCCAAGATATTGTTGATCGCACTGGAGACCAATTTGTAGCCGGAGCCTTGGAAGTGGCTCAGGCAAACTATAACGGATGGAATGATCGGAAATACTTTGAGGCGTTGAAAGGCAAGCTGCTTGCCATGAGGGACAACCTTGACAAATACTATGCAGATGACGGTAGACACGTTATGCAGGAAAGAAAATCTCCTAAAATCTTTATCAGCCATTCGAGCCGTGACAAGGAATATGTTTCTAAACTCGTGGAGTTGCTTGATGGAATGGGGCTTGACCAGACACAGGTTTTTTGCAGTTCACTTCCTGGATATGACATCCCGATTGACACCAATATTTTCGATTACCTGAGGGATCAATTTCTCTCGTATGATCTTCATGTGTTTTTTATCCACTCCAAGAATTATTACCAGAGCGCAGTCAGTCTCAATGAGATGGGTGCGGCGTGGGCGTTGAAGACAGAATATTCATCATTGCTCCTTCCGGGTTTTGGCTTCGGAGAGATGGCTGGCGTAGTAAACAATCAGACCATAGCAATTAAACTCGACAATGATGAGCTTGAGGTTAAAGACAAACTCAATCAGATGTATGCAAAATTGATTGATGAATTCGGCTTGACGCGAAAAACTGATATTATTTGGGAGCAAAAGCGAGATCGCTTTATCCGAGAGGTTAAAGAAATAGTTGTTCCCACCGATAAAACTCCCGAAGCGCACGATGACGATGTTGAAATGCTGGAAAGCGGCTTGCTAATTCGCAAGTCAGAAGCAGCCGCAGGAAAGACAATTTACTACTGCCCAGCGTGTTACCAGAAGGAAGCTAAACTGTTTCCGATTGTGAAAGGGAGCATGGCAAGAGACCGATTCTGCTCTAATTGTAAAATGCGGTACACAGTATGACAAAGGGGGATTTCTCATTGTTTGAAAATAATTCTCAAAACGCTGCAACACCGTTGATCATTGTATGTGATGAAAAAGACATGGTCTACGCCAACTATTTAATCCAGCTCATCGGACAAAAAGATGATGCAGGAAACAGCGTTGTCGGCATTGCAGATGATTCAGTCTCAGCTGCAATCTACACCACCAAGACTTATAAGGATAACTTGCCTCAGATCCCGTCCACGCAGCATATTATCTTTGTTGGACGCTCTCCGTTAGTCAAGGAACAGGGTAAGACAATCTCCGACCAGTTCAATAAACTGGGTATGCACTACGGTTGGCTGGGCAAACGAGCTGTTCTGTATGTGGACAATGCCACTGCCGGAGAATGGTTGAAACTCAAAGACAAGAAGGAGCATTATACCGAGTTCTGGCAGTTCAGTAAAGATCGTGGCATGATACATACTGATGCTCTTGCCGCCTATGCTAAAGAGGTTGGAAGCTGGAAAACAGGAGTAGCTTCACTTATCAGCGTTGGTGTAGGTGCTGGCAAGGTGATCATTGACCGTAATAAAACAATCGAAGAAGTGAAGGCACAACAGTATAGAACGCTCATCAAGGTGTTCTATGAGGATGGTCTGCGGCTCTTTATGGAGGGATAAGCTATGTCCGCCTTTGAGGAAGGCTACGCCTTTTTCGCAAAACAAGCCGGTGTTCAAATTGCAGGATTTGAAGGCGGCATATATGTCGGGCAAGTGGATAATGAAATTGAAAAGCTCATCCACGATCTGAACGCTTTTGAAGGCTTCAAGACTAAGCCAGATATGCTCAAGGGCGATATTGCGGAGTTTTGGCATTCAGACACATTCAATGTAAATGCTGTTGCTCGTGGTACTGCAAGCCGCACTTTTGTGGATCGTAGTCATGACTTTGCATCTGCGGATATAAGCAGCAATTTTGGGAAGATTTTTGGGCTGAAATATTACAAAGACGGAGTAGAAAGCGCAAAACAACAAGCCAAAAGCGTATTTGAGCGTTTTCATGAATACCGGGCGTCCGGTGGCAAAGATTCGCTCGAAATGTTTCTTGAGAAGCGAGGCTTCACCGATGATGCAGTGCTTCACGATCCTATCTACTATGGACAGATAAGAGTTATCCCTAAAGATCAACTTGAAACAGCCTGTGAGTGGTTGAGACGAAAAATCACAACTGAATCTGTCATTCGCCCAGAACAAGTGGAGAGATATAAAGAAACCCTTACAAGGCTCTCAGACCGCCTCTCAGACGATCTGGGAACGGAATCCGTCCCCTTGTCTGAGGCTGATGCAAAAGCACTGGCAGCTCTGGCAAAAGAAGGCGATGTGACGGCAGAAGAGCTTAAACAGTTAGGTATCTCCGCTGATGAAGTCATACGATTTGAATATCTCGCAAAGGAGGCATTCAAGTCCGGTCTGACCGCAGCAACGATTTCGGTTGTGCTGAATGTAGCACCAGAAATCTACAAGGCTATCGACTACCTCATCAAGAACGGTGATCTTGACGAAAAGCAATTCCAGCGCATAGGCTTTGCTGCTCTCAAGGGAGGCAGTGAGGGATTTGTTCGCGGTACAGTGTCCGCTGCTATCACCATAGCTTGTAAATCCGGCATGCTGGGCGCAGCCATGAAGAATATTTCCCCGTCTATCATAGGTATGGCTACCGTCCTTGCAATGGACACAATGAAGAATGCCTTCAAGGTTGCTTGCGGACAGATGACAAGGACTGAACTTGCTCAGGAACTCATCCGTGAACTCATTGTTTCCTCTTCCGCGCTGGTTGTTGGTACGGTGGTGCAAGCCTTTATTGAAATACCCGTTGTGGGCTTTATGATCGGCAGTTTCATCGGGTCTGCAATCGGAGCTTTTGCCTATAACTGCGGTTATAGTGCTGTAATGAGTTTCTGCGTTGAGACCGGATTTACCATGTTCGGACTTGTAAAGCAGGACTATACACTGCCAGAAGATATTCTGGAAAACATAGGGGTGGATGTCTTTAAGTATGAGAAGTTTATTCCCGCCCCGTTTAGGAGTAATGGCTTCATGCCTACTGCCTTTCAGCAGAAACAGTTTGAGCCAAACACTCTTGGAATCACAGTGCTGCGTCGAGGTGTGATTGGTGTAGCACAAATTGGCTATGTTTAATCATAAGCGACACACCCTGAGTCTCACAAACAAGGGGTCTAAAATCCTCTTTCGAAAGACTATTCCAAAGAAAGGAAAACAAGCTATGTCCTCAGAATCTATTCAATATACATTGAATGAGCGATTTACTGCCCCTTTGCCTGAGTTTTACCAACGCAGGATCATCTTCTGGCAGGACGAAGACCGGGAGTTTGAGTCAACGCTGGATGAGCTTGAGCTGCCCGGTGTGAATATTATCAAGCTCACCGGCGCGAACAACTTTGCCGTGAAGAAGCTGCTGCTCCATGACGATCTCACCGGCAACTATCTCATCTACAACCCGTTTTCCTACGCTTCGCCACAGGATGACTGGCTGCGCGATATTGAACTGTACAGTGAAGAGTTTCGGGCAGATTACTACTCGATCCTCATGAGCGAGCTGAGCATCAATCCAAGTCCGGTCATGCGCCGAACGGTCAAACTGTATTCAACATTTTTTGACAACAAAGAGAGGGTTGCAAGGCTCCGCAGAATCGGACGGGAATATCAGACCCCGTTGCAGCTCCACATTGACATCATGGCTGTTCTCGCCGGTCTTCCCGGCGGCTCTGCTCAGGATGTCTTCATTGCGGTGCTTTCTGCCGGACTGGATGAAGAGAACAATGCCGCACTGAACAATATTAAGAAATTCGGCAACATTGAAGCATTCTGGCAGCTCGCCCGCAAATATACCGGCTTCATTCATGAGGAAGATTCGCCGCTGGGCTTCTTTGCTTCCCATGTGCTGCTGACCGCCCTGGCACAGACCATGAATCCCAGCGTTCTCAAAGGATTGGAACGCTTTATATCTGAGTCAAACAAGGCTTACTGTTACAGCATCGTCCATGAGTGGCGCAATCGGGAAAACAATACTGCTCTCTGGGATTTGTGCCGCACCGTAGAACAGGAATTGCAGCTTCCATCCCGCTTTGACAAGCAAGAGATTGAAACCCTGCTGACAGGTGACATCTTCCCGTCGCTCCACGAGGTTATCCTGAAATGCTTCTTCTCCGAAGCGGCGGAACAGGTGGTCAAACCTGACCTGATCCTGAAAACGGTGGAAAATCGCCGTACTTCCGGCTGGATCGAGCATTTCAGCTATTACTATGATTGCCTCTATTTCATTGCAAAGATGCAGGCGTTCTACCAGAATAACGCAGCAGGTTTTCATATCGTAGAACCGAAGGCGGTCTGGAAGCTCTATACAGAGAATGCCTACGAAATGGACAGCTTTTATCGCCATTTCCACTATGCCTTCGGCTGTACGCTCAAGGATAGCAACACGCTTTTGGAGGATAAGCTGAAACACGCAGCAGAGTATGTGGAAGGGCTGTATCAGAACTGGTATCTCAAGGAACTGACCGGCTGCTGGACAAATGCCATCTCTGACAACCTTGCTTCACTGGGTTATGTCTCAGAAATTGGCAAGCAGCGCGATTTCTATTCCCGTTATATCAAACCCCTTGCCGGGAAGAACACCCGCGCCTTTATAATTATCTCAGACGCTCTGCGCTATGAAGTCGCAGCGGAGTTATGCGATACCCTGATCCGCACAACCAAGGGAACAGCAAAGCTGGAAGCAATGCAGGCAATCTTCCCTTCCATCACCAAGTTTGGCATGGCAGCTCTGCTGCCGGGACGAAAGATCACCGTTGATGAAGACATGAGTGTCTATGTGGAGAAACTGCCTACCAGTTCCACGCCGGATCGTGAGAGAGTTCTCTGCGCCAGCAATCCGAATAGTGTTGCCATCCAGTATAACGGCGTGCTGGGGATGAAGCGAGCCGAACGCCGTGAGCTTGTGAGCGGCAAAGAAGTGGTCTACATTTACCACAACACAATCGATGCCATCGGTGACAAAGCCCCGACGGAAAACAAGGTCTTTGAGGCTTGTGAGGATGCCGTTCAGGAGATTTCAAATATTCTCCGCATTATTGTCAATGATATGCAGGGGACGGACATTTTCATTACTTCCGACCACGGATTTCTCTATACTTACAGCCCTCTCACCGAAGGAGATAAAATCGGTAAGAGTACCTTTACAGGGAAGATATATGAAGTGGGCAGACGATATGCACTCACAGAACCATCCGCTATGGCTGAATATCTTCTTCCCGTACAGCTTGACGGAGAGATCGGCGGTGTGCCGGTCAAAGGATATACGCCGCAGGATTCCACCCGGATCAAGATTTCGGGTGGCGGGGAGAACTATGTGCATGGCGGTGTGAGCTTGCAGGAGCTTTGCGTGCCAGTCATCTCATTCAAGAACCTCCGTACAAGCAGCAAGAAGTACGTCGAGGTTACAAATGCCGAGTTGAAGTTGCTCAGTGAGAGTCGAAAGGTATCAAACCTTCTCTTCTCTCTGGACTTCTTCCAGCGGCAACCGGTTGGCGACAAGGTACAGCCCTGCGCCTATACGATTTACATGACAGATGACGAAGGAGTGCCTGTCAGCGATAGACAGACGGTGATCGCAGACCGAACCAGCCTGAATGCGTCTGAGCGCGTCTTCCGAGTGCGCTTCAACCTGAAAGCGGGAGCTTACGATAGCAAGAAGATATACCGCTTAGTCATTGCAAATGAGACAGACTTACCGGAGGAAGTCGAGTTCCATATCGACATCGCGTTTGCGGATGACTTTGGATTTGATTTGTAAAGGAGGTTTTGAAGGATGAGTGATTACATAGAAGAGAATGCCGTTGAGGACGCAAATGCGGAGATCAACCGCAAACTGCGTCAGGTATTCGATGGCAGGATTGTCCGTAAAGACCTTACAAAGAAAATCAAAGAAGGCGCCAATGTGCCGGTTTATGTCCTTGAGTTCCTTCTGGGGCAGTATTGCAGTTCCGATGACCCGGAAGTCATTGAAGCTGGCGTGAACAATGTCAAGCATATATTGGCGGAGAACTATGTCCGCCCGGATGAGGCGCAGAAGATACTCTCCGTACTGCGTCAGCGTGGCAGCTATACCGTAATCGACAAGATCACCGTCAACCTGAACATCAAGACAGACAGCTACGAGGCGGAGTTCTCCAATCTGGGCATTAAAAATATTCCCATTTCAGAGGAATACCCGACCAAGTATGATCGGTTGCTCTGCGGCGGAATATGGTGCATAGTCCAGCTCGAATACGAATATGTAGAAGAGGATAAGCACCGTTCTCCAATCCTGATTCATAAGCTGACTCCTATTCAGATGCCGCATGTGGACATCGACGAGTTAAAGCAGGGACGAAAAGCCTTCACCGAAGAAGCGTGGATCAAAGTGCTGCTGCGTTCTATCGGCATGGAACCGGACAAATTCAATGACCGCGAGCGGTGGCTGCTTCTGACCCGTCTGTTGCCTCTGGTAGAGAATAACTTCAACCTTTGCGAGTTGGGGCCGCGCAGCACTGGCAAGTCCCATATTTACAAGGAGATTTCTCCTAACAGTATTCTTGTCTCCGGCGGTCAAACAACCGTAGCAAATCTGTTTTACAACATGGGAAGGAAGACCGTAGGACTGGTAGGGCTTTGGGACTGCGTAGCTTTCGATGAAGTGGCCGGAATCCATTTTAAGGACAAAGATGGCATACAGATCATGAAAGACTATATGGCGTCTGGCTCCTTTGCCCGTGGCAAGGAAGAAAAAGCGGCAAGTGCATCTATGGTCTTTGTGGGCAACATCAATCAAAGTGTAGATGTGCTGCTGAAAACATCCAGCCTCTTTGATCCTTTCCCGCCTGAGATGGGAACGGACACGGCTTTTCTTGACCGCATCCACTGCTATATCCCCGGCTGGGAGATCCCGAAGTTCAGACCGGAACACTTTACCGATGACTATGGTTTTATCACCGACTATCTCGCTGAATTTATCCGGGAGCTGCGCAAGGAACAGCATGGCGATGAGTTGGATAAATACTTCCGGCTCGGCAAGAACTTAAATCAGCGTGATACTATTGCCGTCCGTAAGATGGTAGGCGGCTTTATCAAGCTGCTATACCCAGATGGCGAATATACCAAGGAACAGCTTGAAGAAATCTTGAAAATTTCGCTGGAAATGCGGCGGAGAGTCAAGGAACAGCTCAAGAAACTGGGCGGTATGGAGTTTTACGATGTCAACTTCTCCTATATTGATTTAGAGACATTTGAAGAACGATATGTCAGCGTGCCAGAGCAGGGCGGAGGAAAGCTTATTCCAGAAGGAATATGTAATCCGGGACAGGTCTACACCGTCTCCCAAGGGAAATCCGGTATGATCGGCGTATTCCGGTTGGAATCGCAGATGCTCCCCGGTAGCGGCAAGTTTGAACGCACCGGTATCGGTTCGGATTCAAAGAGCAAAGAAGCGGCAAATACCGCATTCAATTACTTGAAAGCGAACGCGAGCAGAATCAGCGGCTCCATCAGCACCACTACAAAGGACTATATCATCAACTATCAGGATTTACAGGGAATTGGCATGACCGATAAACTTACCCTTCCTACCTTGATTGCCCTTTGTTCTATTGCCCTTGGCAAACCGACGATTAGCAGCCTTGCCGTCTTAGGAGAAATCAGCATAGCCGGCACGATGATTAAGGTTGACGAACTGGCAAATGCACTTCAAGTCTGTCTTGATAGCGGAGCGAAAAAAGTGCTTCTCCCTATCACATCCGCAGCAGACCTCGGCTCAGTCCCGTCTGAACTAATTGGTTGCTTCAACTTGATCTTCTATCAAAGTGCTGAGGATGCTGTTTATAAAGCACTCGGTGTAGAATAAAGCATACATTAAAATGAGCCTCAGCTCCCCCATATCTGGGCAAAGCTGAGGCTTTCTCTTTTTGCTTCTATCTCTATCACACATCTTCGACTTCAAGTGTCTTTGGATTGATAACCCGGATCGGCTTTCCTTGGTGCTGCGCATATCGAACTGTTTTGCTGGTTCCGCTTGCTCTACCATCCCACACCGCAATAATATAGTCAGCATGATCAACCATGTAACGGTTGCGCTTGTCCATACAATCCGGCGTGTAATGATGCTGCAACATTGCCTCTTTATCGCACTTAGAGGCGATTTCAAAATAACGATTTCTGAGCGGCTCGCTCCATTTTTCTGCCTGTGTTTCACAAGGGATTGCGCACTCAAGGGTGATGTTATACTTGGCCTTTAGTCCAAGGACAATTTCAGCCGCATACATATCTACCCCGATTGCCATTCCCGAAATAAAATGGGTGACACCATTTTCTTCAATAAGCCTGATGATTTCATTTCTAAGTTTCTGCTTGAGCGCGACACAGCGCTCATCCGATTCGTTAAACCCGAACGGGAGACTTTGAGGTCTGTGCCCGGTAAATGCGCACGTTTTTGTATTCATATCTCATTTCTCCTACTATGCATTTTAGTGTTAGACTAAATCGCTAATACATAGTATAGCATGAAGATATGCAAAAGTCTGTCGAAATAAAAGGCAAAAAGAAAAAACTGCGCAAAATCTGCGCAGTTCAATCAATTCTCTCAATTTGTGTTTTGCCTCTCTTGCCGGATCATGAGTTCGACCATTTGGAGGATGCGATTTTGTGCATCCGCTGGGAGATCATCCAATTCCTGCGATAGCTGATTCGCTTTATACTTTGTAGCGTGTGTTAGAACATCACAAAAGATGGCATCGGCAGATACCTCAAGAGCGTTCAGCAATAGTATAAGATTTTCGCAGCGGGGAAAGGAAGCACCCCGTTCTAAAGTTGAAATATAGTTTGCAGTAAACCCGGTCTTCTCCGCAAATTCTTCTTGTGTAAGGCCGAGCCGTTCACGGCATTGCTTTATCCGCTTGCCTATTCGTTTATCTATCATGACAACTACCATGCCCTTTGCTGTATCGTTTATAGTAATTATATGGATAAGCGATGTAGTTATACAGAAACGCTAATGCAGTGACTATGGATTAACGATATAGTATGGATGAAATTCATGAAAAATTAAAAAGCCTCAGCCGACACCCGCAAGGGCATCGACTGAGGCTCTTTGCTTTTGATAGGAAATCGACCTTTATCGTGACATTTTCATCTTCTTGACTGCGGACGGGAAAACATATCAAGCGATGCTATATCGCGGCTCTCAGGCTTGGAAATCGGTGATTTTCAACCTTTATCCTGACAGATTTTCACACCTACCTGAGCGCTTGGAGACATAGTGTGAGCAGGAGACGATAACAGCACGGAAGCTCTGCTTGCAGGGATGGACACACCGGCGGCACAGGTCATTGTATTTGCGCCGACCGTCGCTACCTAAAAAGAAGCTCCATTCGAGCTTCCATTTCTTACTCCGGCTCATAGGTCACGCTCCGGTTTGCGCTCTTTGGAAGGGACGGTTTTGTCTTTCGGCGGCTCAGCCTTGGCAGATTTCAGCCTGTCCATGATGGATGCTTTCACATCCTTCTCCGGGTTTTTGGCTTCCTTCGGACCGTTGTTGATGATGCCGTCGATCATGCCGTAGTCATCCTCAACCGACATCTCCGCAGCCTTGAGCGGGTTTTGCCTTTCCTGCGAAGCAGCCCATTCCATTTTCTCCACACCGAAGATACCGCCTTTGGCGGCGTGTTCTCTGATCTCCTTGGCATCCAGAACCAGCCCCTCAGTATCGTCACCGTACAGCCGGTAAATCTGGCATGACTTCATGACTTCCGCCGCAGCCTCTTCGCGCATGGGCAGCATACCGCCCCATTTGTAACCATATTGCTTCATGTCTTCGACGCTGATGCTGTCATCCGGCATCAGATCAACCGGCATGACCTCCTGACGGAGTAAGTCAACTGTATTCTCATCGAAGCCGTCGTAGATATGAGACAGCACCAGCTCGCCGTGTTCATCGACAATAATGCAGGAAGCATCGTCCCCAAAGGTGTCATGTTCCATCAGCCAGAAGGTGTGACCGTCGATTTCCTTGTGGTCAATCGTGTGCCATGTTCCGATATGACCGTCAGCTACCATGCCGGAGGTATTCTCATTGATGATGGAACTTTTCTCTTCAAGCACGGTTTGTTTCTGCTGTTCTTCGGAAATCATCGGAATCGCTACAATCCGGTCGCCGATTTTGGCAAACTGCTCCGGCATTTTGAACTCTGCTGTGAACTGTCGTTGCAGATCCGGCGAAAGCGAGCCGAAATTGTCCTCCGTCAGCCCGACAACCATAAAGTTACCGGCGATGATGTCATAGACTTCGCCGTCACCATCCCGCAGGGCGCGGTTGAGAGGCAGACCATCCATCTTACCTTCTTCATTGCAGATAATGGCGACCGGCTCTTCAAAGGGATAGAGCGCTTCAATTCTGCCGCCCACTTCATGCTGCAAAGAGGCAAGCCCGGAGTTGATCTCTTTGATGTAAGGCGTTTTCCCTGGCTCGACCATCAGGACGGTGATCGTCTCTTCTCGCTCCACAGCTTCACCACTGCCGGTAATCCGGTATTCGTCGGGAATATCCTCAAGTGAGCCGTCGAACTGCCGATCCCACCGGTCTCCGGTACTGCGGATATAGCCGTCATCGGTAAATCTACCGCTTTCATCCATCGCAATGTCGCGTCCGAAGCGTTCATAGTCGATGTAGTTGGCAAGAGGTCCCAAATCCTTTTCTTCATAGATACCGGCTTCATGGACATAGTAGTAGCCGAGATCGGATTCATCGTGAATATCGGGAAGGAGGTCGTAGGTATCGAGATTGAAGGTGAGATTGATGAGATCGTCAATATCACTGACCTCATCGCATCCGGCTTCCATAATCGAGGCGAGCTTTTCCTGATCCCACTTGTCCAGCTCATCAATGCGAGCAGCAAGGTAATTGAGCTTATCGAGGCTTTCGTACTCACCAAGCATATCGTAAACCCCGTGAAGCGGGCATTCATAGTCGGTGATGAACCATTCCTCATAGACATGACCGAACTCATCTGTTGAGCCGATCCCGATCCGCTCGAACACCTTCTTCATTTCCTCTTCGGTGGTCGGGAACTGTACCCACTCTCCAACAAGCTCACCTTCGTTGTACTTGCCGAGGTTGGTAACAAATGCTTCAAAGCTGCCATCCAAAACGGGCATAGGCATTCTCCTTTCAATCGTCAATCAGGCTGTCCGGCACGATATAGAGCTGGGAAAATGCCTCATCGTTCATGCTCTCAAGCTTCCGAACAGTATGAAAAAGCAGCTCCGCCATCTCATCGTCCAGCTCGTCGATGGGCAGCGCCTTCATTTCGGCGATCAGCCTCTTGCGGTTGGAAGTGTCGAAGCAGCACATCAGGTTGGTCTCTTCCACAGTAAAAAACATAATCATATCTCCATTTCTTTTGATTTTGGTTTCTTGGCGCGATCAGGTGTTTTTGTCTGCCTTTCCGGTGCAGCCTGAGCGTGATCTTTGAGCTTGGCAAGAACAGAAGGTTTCTTTGTTCCGCGTTCCTGCCGTTCAATGGCTTTCCAGAGTTGTTCCGCCGGAGCAGCTTCCACATAGGAGCGCACAATGGAAGGCTTCTCGCGGAAGGCGATGGGATGCTGCTTATCCGTAATGTCAGTCATTCCGACTGCATCGTTTGAGAAATCCACATTGTCTACACGGACGGTTTTTCCGTCCATAACCATCACCATGCCGACGGGGATGTATTCCGCAGCGCGGAGATGCTTGACGGTTTCCTGTCTGCCGTTCTCGCCGGGCTGCGTTAAGAGAACATCGTTGCCTTGTCCCCACAGTTTTTTTGCCTTTGCAACCCACAGTTCCTTCGGAAAGCCGGTCACGGCGACCTGACCTCCGCCTTCCAGCTCTTTGATCAGGAGCTTGGTGCCGAGCATGGGCGCTGCCTTCTTTGCATCCTCGCCGTAAATCTCGAAGTAGCCGTTCTGGGCGAAGCAGACAATCGCCTCTGGATGGGCTTCTTTGACGGCATTGTAGGCAGTCTGCGCTTCAAGAGGCAATATACCAAGCTTTTGCTGGACGGCAAGCTTGTGAATGTGATCCTCAATACTGCCGGTTTTCGCATGGTAGCTCGTTTTGAAGCGCTCACGGCGGAGAATCATGTCAAGCTCAGCCGCGTTCTCGGGAAGATAACTCACCGACGCGACCGCACCGTGCTTTTCTTCCAGCGGCTTCGACTCCCGCCAATAGCTGCGGAATGGCAGAAAAAAGGTGGTGCTGTCTTCAAATGTGACTGCCATCTTCTCAACCGGAACGGTGAGCTGCTTCATCCGCTCCACATGGGTGGCATAGTCCAGCTCGATGAGGCTGCCCTTTACCGTGTCACCCTCCAAGCCGTTGATTTCAACCGCATAGGCGAGAATAGGATCGCGGGTCTGGTCATGGTAAAATTCCCACACTTTGTTTTCATAGGAATCCTCCACATAAACCTCCCGCTCGGGCAGAAGATATGTCCCGTTCGGGCGAGACATCCAGAGAAGGTGCTTATCCTCGGCGGACGATGACGATGCGAGATCGTAGAGCAGCTTGGCATCAAGTTCAAAGTCTTCTTTGTAATTCTGGGTATGGATGTCCATAATCTTGCGAAGTACATCCACCAGATCGATATTTTCAAACTTCATAGGCATCACTCCAAACCGGCATCGCGGGATTTCTGCTTGACCGGTGCCTTTTTCTCCGGCTGGCTCTTTGCCGCAGCGCGGAGCTGTTCCCGGATAGAGGGCTTTTCCCGCGTTGTTTCCCGAGCCTTCTCTTTGCCGATGTATTCGAGCGTAGGTGTCAGCTCCCGGTAGCAGCCCTGCGTCTTCTTGGCAGAGTGACGGCGGTGAATGGCGAACATCGGCTCGCCATCTCGGGTGACGGTGTTGCCGTCAATCCTGACCTTGTACTCCACCATCACCTTGAAGGACTGATTGGATGAGTGGTAAGTAGCCAACATCCCGTCGTTGCGACCGGCGATCTGTGCTTTCAGCGTGTCCATGACAGCATCCTTGATTTTCTTTTCCTCTGGCGTGAGCCGGTGCTTTGCCGGTGCTGCCTGTTCCGCCTCTTTGGGAGCAACTTCATCGGGAGCTTTCTCAGGCGCAACCGGTTTGCTCTGCTCAGCCGGTGCCTGTTCCCGCACTTTTCCGATTTCAGTCTGCCGGACGAACTCTTCGGCGAACAAACTGACAAGCCCCGGATTTACGCTGTCAATAATAAATTCCGTGGATTTGTCTGGGTTGACATCTATTCTGTTTGCCCATTCCTTACAGTCCGGGGAGATGCGCCCGTCATGCTCTTTCTGCCGGATGGTATTTGCAAGGACATAGGTGACACGCTCGGGAGAGAACTTCTCGAGGGTACTCTTGACGGCGGATTCCGCTGCAAGCCGGTTGTTGCCGTAGTAGTCGTTGATGATCTGCTCAATCGTCTCTTTACAGGCGATGTTCGCCTGCATGGAGGCACGATAATCATGCAGCTCACCGGCTTCAAAGGCGTAGGCGGCGGCTTCACGGTAAACCGGGACACCGGCATCGCGCAGTGGCGCAGGGGCTTCCTGTGCCATTTCCACAGCCCTCTCTTTGAGCTTGGCATCAATGCCGGTGATCATCTCTGCCGCCGTTTTACGGATTGTTTCCAGCGAGCCTTTCAGCTCCTTGGTCTCTTTATCCGATGACCAACCGGCGATATAACCGAAAGAATAATCCGAGGTTTCAATGCCATACCGCTGACAGACGGTATAGGCGACGCTTTCCGCCTCGACCTCCTTTGTGCGGCGGTCTTTCCTATCTTCGGGAGCGACCTTCTCGCCCGGGGGAACGGCATGAAGCTTTGCGTGAGCGATCTCGTGAATTGCCGTCTTGATGGTCTGGATTTCGCTCATGCCCTCCTGAATGGCGATCCGGTTTTCTACATGGGAGAAGTAGCCTTTTGCCCCGTCGGTGATGTTTTCAAAGGCAATCGGGACCGGAGACAATTCCTTGAGCGCATCAAAAAAGGCGGCGTAGTTGTCTACGCTGCCGGTCAGCTCGTCCACCGCGATGTCGGGAAGCTCTTTTCCGTCGGTCTGGGACACATCGAAAACACTCACTACCTTGAAGGCGGGACGAGTCACCTCAACCGTCTCGGTGACCGGCTTGCCTTCTTTGTCCAGAATGGGCTTCTGCGTTACCGGATCGAGCTTTTTTTGCTCTTCCTGTACCTTGTAGGGTGCGGGAGCAAGGATTCTGATGCCTTTTTCGCCCTTCATCACATGGCGGTCAAAGTTGCGCTGCCATGCCGTGTACCCGGCAATCAACGTCGCATCCGGCTTCTGCATGGCGATGAGCAGCGTGTTGTTGAACGAGTAATTGTAGAACTTGGACATCGTTGTCAGGTACTCTTTGAACCGGTCGGATTCAAACAGCTCTTTGATGCCCTGTTCCAGCTTGTCGGTGATCTCACGGACTTGCTGGGCGTTTCTGTTTTCAGCCATTTCTGACCTCCAATCTTATTGATTTGAAACAGAAAACCCCGGCTGCGGCTTGCCCATGAGACGGGCTTTTACCTCAGACGGGGTTTCTCTGCGTGTCAACCGGCGATGGAAGACATTCTCTTCCTGTTCCCATGCAATGAGCCGGTCAAACATTTCTGGATGGTGGGTAATCATGTGGCGCAGCTCGGCATCGCTTGCGTTCGGGCAAAACCAACAGCCATTTCTCCGGCAGTGCTGATAAATGGGCGAAAGCAATCCGTTGTCGGCGCAGAGCTGGCGAGCATCCGCTTCTGTCAGACCGTATTTGGCAAGCAGGCTGACCTTCCCTGTGCCTTCCAGCCGCGCAAGGCGCTTCGGCTCATCCGTAGCAATCCCTACATAGCTGACGGTATCAGGAGAAAGTGTTTTGTTGTATCTGGTCATAGGATTGGTCTTACACTCTCTGTTTACTGCACACATCCCGGCCCAAGCAAAACCTCGCTTTTCTCCTTGGTGGGGTCCGCGAACGATGATGTGATGGAAGATGTCATCGTAAGTTTTGCCGCCGTGAAGGATCGTGAACTTGACTCCAAGCTCTTTTTCGCAGAACGGTTTGAGCTTATCGTAGATGAAGTCCCGGTGTTCCGGGACTTCACCTGTGGTATTCGGATCGAACATGACCTCAGCAAACACAATTTCATCCAGCGGCTCATTGTTTTGCGCCGCCAGCAGGATCGTCGCAACACTGTCCTTACCTCCGCTGCATGAGGCAATATGGCGAGGGCGGGTCATCGGTCAAACTCCATCTTGAAGCTGACATACTTGCAGCCGGTATCGTCCAACCGGATCACAGCGTCGTAGAGCTGAGGCTTCTTCGGAGTATAAAGCCCGGTGACCCTGCACC
>ERZ1643247.2206-NODE-2206-length-15904-cov-16.121206_pt1 | contig 15904 bp, 10 predicted proteins | sample MGYA00579264_ERZ1643247 | MGnify/ENA primary metagenome ERZ1643247 (study PRJEB29033, sample SAMEA4952262) | chicken gut metagenome | biome: Broiler Chicken; feature: Gastrointestinal Tract; material: Caecum | place: Ireland | collected 2018 | study: Broiler... | reverse complement strand
CTGCTTCGCCATCCGGGGGATCCAGATCCGGGAGGGGAAAAACGGCCCCTTCGTCGCCATGCCCAGCCGTCAGGTCAAGGGCGAGTACCGGGACGTCTGCTTCCCCTGTACCAAGGAATTCAAGCAGGCCTTTGACCAGACGGTGCTGGAGGCCTACCAGATGGAGCTGCGGCAGAAAGAGGAACCCGTCCAGTCCGGCCCGGTGATGGGCGGCATGGGCATGTAGAGAGGAGGAATATCTGCATGAAACGAAAGATCGCCTTATTGGCCGCGGTGCTCTGCCTGACTATGGCCCTCTCTCCCGCAGTGCTGGCGGCGGAGCCCACTCAGGCAGAGGTCTGCTATCCCACTGCGGTGACTCAAAGTGAGGATGGCGCAGAACTGCGAAAAATGTACGACCTGGGGCCGGAGGATGACCCGGCGGGGATTCCCCGGTCCGACTTTGAGCAGGACGGCTTCCACTACACTCTGGTAGACGTGTTGAAACAAGAGTTACCGGAGCACGAGAGCCGGCAGCACACCGAAACAGTGACTTTGGAGAGCAAGAGCAAGGATATGGAGTCTGTGCTGGCCCTGCTGCCCCCGGAAAAAGAGTTCATCACAGAAGACGGCCTGTCCGGTACACTCTCCCTCCAGCTGGAGACCGTAAATGTGGAGGCAGCCGGATACGGCACTTCCACCCGGGAGGTCTCTGCTACCCGATCCTATCCCAATCTGGCCAATCAGGACACTGCCAACATCCCTAAAACTATTGAGGAGGACGGTCGGACCTTGACACTCCAGAACATCAGCTGGCAGACGGATAACACCGCGTCTGTGGGAGGCTATGCCCTGGGAGACCGATACACCGCTGTAGCTACCTACACCGGCAGCGCCACCAGCAGCTACGTGAAGGGCTACACAGTCACGGCGGACTATACCGGAACAGTCAGCCGCATCGCCCTGAATCAGGTACGCTATGTGGCCATCTTCGAGGGAACGCCCATTCAGCCTTTCCCCATGTCAGAGGAGGGAACTCCGCTGAATTTTGATTGGATGGTCCTTTTGGTTCCCTTTGGCGTGGTGATACTGGTGAGTGCTTGTATCGGCGGAGCTTTGTTTTTGAAACACCGCCGAGAGTCCCGTGAGGACGGGGACGAGAGCCTGTAATCCGCAGAGAAAGGAGAATGCACAGATGAAGCATATTCTTTCCGCCGTGTTTGCTGTTTGTCTGGCGGTTGGAATGTTCTCCCCCGCCAGCGCCCTAAGTTACAAAATCGCTGAACCCGGCGACCCGGACTATGGAACCGCGACTTCGGTAGAGCCGGTGATCACCGCGGACGGCGGGGCCATGGAGAACAAGGACCTGAGCAAAAATTCCGCTATCATCCCGCCCGGCTTTGGGACTGTCAGCATGGATACCCGGAATACCGGTTCCTACCTGACCCCCAACCTGGCTCCGGACAGCGCCCCTGCTGTGGGCGCTGTAGTCAACGGCAGCGGCGTGGGGATCTCCGTGCCGGAGAACCCCTTTCTGACCAGTCAAAACTCTGGCAGTGGCGCCAGTACAGTAACCACCTCTACCGGGTATACCAAAGTCACCAGCGACCTCTACTACTCCGGCGGTTACCTTGGGACGCTGAAAATCCCCTCCATTGATTTGTCCGTGAAGGTGTACCAGGGCACCGACAGCTCTACCCTAATGACGGGGGCGGGCCACTTCCCGGACACCAGCATTTGGGACGGCAACTGCTGTATCGCCGGGCACAACCGGGGCGTCCGGGATGACTTTGGGGACCTGCACACTTTGGACCCAGGGGACACCATTACCTGGACCACCAAGCTGGGAACACGGACGTATGAGGTAGTGTCGGTAGAAAAGGTGCTGGAGACGGACACCAGCGGCACCGCCGCCACCACGGACAACCGCCTGACCCTGTTCACCTGCGTCCGGGACCAGCGGGCCTACCGCTGGCAGGTGCAGGCGGTAGAAATTTGAAAGGAGGAGCGCAAACTATGCTGAAACAATTAAAGCATCATTGGAAACGGACGGTATCCGGTTTCATGGCCCTGGTCATGGCGGCGGGGTTGCTGCCTGGCACATCCCTTGCGGCTGAGACAGCGGCCACTCCTAAAATCCAAGCAGAAGCGGCCTATGCCCCTACCGGGAACTTTGAGCTGAACGTAGCCGGAACCACCGCCTGGAACGGCGGGGAGGAGCCCCTTACCGTTTATTCCACCCAGGCTGGGACCACCCAGGTCACAGAGATCCCAGCCGGAGAGCCCTTTGCCCTGCTGGAGGATAGCGGCGGAGCGCGCCTGACGATCAGTTATTCCGAAGACGGCTGGACCGGCGGCACTCTGGAGGACACCGGCTGGGTGGACAAGGCGGATGTCCTGGTCAACCTGCCCGACCTGATTCCCAGCATCGCCTATGTCCGGGAGGACGCGGAGAAAGCATTTAACTCCCGTCTGACCCGGTTTGAGTACGTCATCCCCTGTCCCTACGGGGAGGCGGAGCGCCTGGCCCAACTCCAGGCCGAGGCCATGGAAGGCGGCGAGACCCTGGTGGTCCGCATGGACGGACAAACCGTGACTGTCAGCCGGGCCGTGGGCGACCCCACTAGTCTGGAGGAGTACACCTTGGACGGGGAGACCTACCGGAAATACGGCCAGTGGACGGAGAGCTCTCCTGCGGACAGCGGCATTTCAGCCTACCAGCTGCCCTATGAAATTTCCACGGCTCACAGCGCGGACCCCAGCTTCACGCTGGGTATGTTCGCGCCCCAGACATCCCAGCCCAGCCGGGCTCCGTCTAATGTCACACCCACTGGAGATGTTGGAGCTTACAACCCCGGCAGCCCCGGCGGGCAGAAACCCCACACCTCCAACGTGGCCTGGGCCATTGACCCAGAAAGAACATTTTTGCGCTTTACCCTGCTAGAATTTCCGGGCGGCGTGGTTACCGACCTGAACACCCAGGACTGGAATACCTGGCATGTGGTGGGCACGCCCCTGAACGTGGTGTGGAGCAACGGGTGGTCCGCGGACCAGTGCCGCAGCGACGTCACCTGGTACAATTCCAGCGCTATGCACTATAACGGCATGGGCTCCAACGCCCCGCAGCTTATGGCCGGCACTTCAGTGAGCAACGGCGTCTACTCCTATGACGCCACGGTGGGTTACAACCAGCGGTGGGTAACCACCGCCGATGAGTTCCAGTCGGAAACCGGAATTACCAACGAGCAGAAGGAGCAGATGTTCCACCTGAACTCCGATTCCTGGTCCACCGGCTGGCTCAACGGTGACTACACCTCCATGTGGGGGACCGAGGCCCAGCCTGTCACGCCCGGTAATATTTATCAAGTCTACAAGGCAAATGATGCGTTTATCTACCTCTTGGGCCGCCTGACCGAGACCGACAACCACTCTGGCGGCTCCAACCCCGGCTGGAGCGCGGACGAGGCCATGGAGAAGTGGTCTGAATACGTCAAAGATAGGGATGGCAATCTGCGGACCAAGTACCGGATCATTGTGGAGACCGGCATGATTCTCCGGGACCCGGACGGCGGCCGCAGAGCCTACACTCTGCGGGACATGATGGCCTACAGCCTCTACAACAATGAGGCGTCTGAGCGGTATAACCTGATCTGGGACCAGTCCTCCACCACCGTCAACATGGCCCAGTGGATGCGCCAGGCCAAGGAACAGTTTTTGGAGTATCCTCTGGATGAAAACGGTGTCCCCACCGGGGAGGAACTGGTTTCCACCAACGGCTTTGCCGAGTGCGACAGCTATGTGGACACCATTCAGTACGCCCGGCCCATTCGGGACTCAATTTTTTCCGAGCGGCGGAGTTTTGGCTTGCACGTCTTCTCCCCGTTTAATTTTGAACATGATCCTCCCGGAGAACCGGACGAACCGGATACGCCTGACCCTGACGAACCGGATAACCCGGAGCCCCCGGATGAGCCCGACACCCCTGGGACGGGAATCACGATCACGAAGCTGGAGGACGGTACCACCCTGGGCCTGGAGGGGGCCGTGTTCAAAATCACTGCCCCGGACGGCTCCACCGTAGGCAGTACCTATACCACCGGGCCGGACGGGACCGTAACCGTCCAGCTGAATCAGACTGGCCACTTCACCGTGGAGGAGCTCACCCCACCGAAATGGTATGTGAAAGGGGAAAACAGTACCCAGCACGTCAATGTGACAGCAGGGCAGATGGCAGAACTGACCTTCACCAACAAGCCTTACGGCAATCTTCGGGTGGAGAAGTACAGCGACACCGGCGAGCTGCTGGAGGGTGTAACCATCCAAATCAAGAATCTGGAGACTGGGGAAACCCAGTCCGGCCAGACTGGGCCGGACGGCTCCATTGAGTTTACGGAACTGGCCCCCGGCGGCTATGAGGTGCGGGAGATCTCCGGCATCCCCGGCTGGCAGGCCGATGTGGAGACGGTAAAAACCGCCACGGTGGTATCCGGCGAGACCTCCACGGCCTATTTTGTCAACCAGGAGCTGCCCGGCCTGCGGATCACCAAGTATGACCGGACGAGCAAGGAACTGTTAAGTGACATTACATTCAGTATCTGGAGAGACGGCGAGTACCTGGGCGATTATGAGACGGACAGCTCAGGAGAAATCCTGCTCACCGACTGTCAGCCGGGTACTTACCGGGTGGAGGAGAAGCAGAGCGACGACGCTCACATTACCATCACAACACCCCAAGAGGTGGAGCTGAAGGCTGGGGATGGCATCAAGGAGCTGGTTTTCTTTAACGACCTGAAGCCGGGAATCCATTTGACGAAGGTGGACAGCGCCGACCTCTCCAAACCAATCGCCAACGCCCGTTTCCGGATTGAAGCGGTAGACGGCTCCTGGGGCCCAGAGGAATATACGACCTCGGAGGATGGGACCATTGACCTCAGCAAGCTCCCTGTGGGCGCTTATGTGGTGACAGAACTGGAGTGTCCGGGCTATGTGATTGATAACGCCCAGCGGATCATCCACCTGGACCCCAACGAAAATGCGGAATTTGTGTTCACCAACAGCAAGCTGCCCTCCCTCACCCTGACCAAGACCAGCTCGGACGGCACCCCCCTGGCGGGCGTCACCTTCCGCCTGGCCAAGGTGGAGGACGGTGGACACTATCTGGACCGCACCACCGGGCCGGACGGGATCATCACCTGGGAGGGGCTGGAGCCCGGCGTCTATTCCCTGGTGGAAACCGCCACGGTGTCAGACCACATTCTGGACGCCCGGGAGCACCACATCCAGCTTTTCCCCGGCAGGGACAGCACCATTGACCTGGAAAATGACCGCCGGCCCAATTTGACGGTGGTGAAACGGGACGCCGACAGCGGCGAGCCTGTGGCTGATACGGTGTTTTTAGTGGAAGCGGCGGACGGCCACAGTGTGGACGAGATCAAGACTGGGCCGGATGGAAAGGCCGTTTTGGAAAATCTGTTGCCCGGTGTGTACGAAATCTCCGAAAAGTCGGTGCCGTCCCCTTATTTGATGGACGCGGAGCCCCAGCTGGTCACCCTCTATCCCAACCGGGACAGGACGGTATATTTTGAGAACCACAAGAAACCCACTCTCACCGTCCACAAAATGGACAGCATCACCGGCAGCCCCATCCAGGGAGCCAAGTTCCAGGTGTGGTACGGCTCCAACAGCACCACCACCGGCGAGCTGAACGACCTGGGGACCTACTTCACCGACGAGCGCGGCGAGATCGTGCTGGAGGGCCTGCGGGACGGCTGGTACAAGGTGACGGAGCTGGAGCCTGCCCACGGTTTCACCATCAAGGAACCCGCCACCCAGGAGGTCTACATTGAGGGAGGGGAGAGCAAATCTTTGACGTTTGAAAATGTCCCTCTCAACGCTATCGTGGTGCACAAAACGGACAGTGTTACCGGCGAGGCCCTGGGTGGGGCCACGTTCCAGCTCCGCTACCTGGGCGGAGCCTCCGGCACTGGCGGAACTGTCATCGGGCAGCGTACCACCGGCGCCAACGGCATGGCCCTCTGGACTGGCCTGGAGCCGGGGGCATACATCGTGGAGGAAATTGACCCGGCGGACGGGTACAGCATCCTCCAGAGCTCCGAGACGGTCTACCTTGCGGACAATGGGGAGCAGAGCGTCGTCACCGTCCATTTTGAAAACCTCCCGGACGGCAATCTGCTGATCCGAAAAGTGTGCTCTGCCAACCCCAGCGTGACCCTGCCTGACGCCGAGTTCAAAATCACCTATGCGGACGGCAGCGTGATCGGGGACAGCAACGGCATCTATGTCACCGACGAAAACGGCGAAATCCGCATCGACGGCCTGGAGCCGGGCAAGAGTGTCATCGTCACGGAGACAAGAGCCCCGGACGGCTACGAGATCGACACCCAATCCCAAACCATCCAAATCCAGGCGGGCCGCACCGTCTCCCTTACCTTCAAAAATGAACCCCGCGGGGCCCTGATTATCCAGAAACGGGACCGCGTGACCGGCCAGCCTCTCGCCGGCGCCCAGTTCCGCGTCACCACAGCATCCGGGTGTGAAGTGGGCCTGGACGGGGTGATCGGTGACAGCACTCTGACCCAAGCCGGGATTTTCGAGACGGACGCCAACGGCGAAATCCGCATTTCCAACCTGACCCCCGGCGCCTATGTCCTGACGGAGCTCCAGGCCCCGGAGGGGTACACCATCGACAACCCCTCCACCAATGTAGTCATCGGGGAGGGCGGAGACACCCAAACGGTGGTCATCACCAATACCCCCAAGGGCGGCCTGCTCATTAAGAAGATGGACAGCGTGACCAAGGAGCCCCTGTCCGATGTGACCTTCAAGGTGACAACCGCGGACGGCGCGGTGGTGGGGACCTCCAACGGAGAGCACCGTACCGACAGCAACGGCTATATCTCCATCCCTGACCTGGAGCCGGGGACATATATCGTCCAGGAGGTGCAGGCCAAGAGCGGCTACCTGCTGGACGATACTCCCAAGACCATCACCGTGAAAGACCACCAGACCTACACCCTAGAGGTGTTCAACCAGCCCAAGGGCGGCCTTGTCATCAATAAGCTGGATTCCGTCACCCATGAGCCCCTGGAGGGGGTGGAGTTTACCATCACCGAGGCGGACGGCACGGTAGTGGACGATAACGGCGGCATGACCTCCAGCATGGGCCTCTACCGCACCGATGAAAACGGCCAGATCATCATTGACGGTTTGGTGGGGACGTTTATCATCACGGAGACCAAGACCATCGAGGGCTACACCATCCATGAGGAGACCCGCACCCAAACGGTGGTCATCAATCCCAACGACACCCAGACCATCACGGTGTATAACGACCCTGTGGGCGGCGTGGAACTGGTCAAGGTCAATTCCGCCGACAAGACCCAGCGTATCCCCAATGTGACCTTTGAAATCCGGGAAATGGACGGCGGACTGGTGGACACCGTGACCACGGACCGAAACGGCCGGGTGTTCCTGTCTCTGGAGGACGGGGCCTACTACGCCGTGGAGATCGAGAGCGCGGAGGGCTTCAAGCTGGATGACACCCCCGCGTATTTCACGGTGGAGAACGGGAAAACCACCACCCTCCAGGTGGAAAACGAGGCGGTCAGCGGCATCCTGATCCACAAGACCTCCAGCACTACCGGCGAGGGCATCTACGGCGTGACGTTCCTGCTGTACGATGATACCAACACCCCCATAGGGCAGCAGACCACAGATGACCGGGGCTATGCCTGGTTCGAGAATCTGCCCGCCGGACGCTACTATCTGCGGGAGCTGGAGAACGAGGGGTATATCCCGGACACCCAGATGAAAACTGTCTATGTCCAGAGTGGAGAGACTACCCTGGTGGAGTGGGAAAACACCCCCATTACAGGTCAGATCCAGGTGACCAAGACCGCGGCGGACTATAACTCCATGAATGGCTGGCCCGCCGGGACCCCTATCCCCAATACGGAGTTTGAAATCTACAACGCCCAGACAGGCAATCTGGTGGACACCATTCGAACGGATAAGAACGGCGTAGCCGTTTCCCGGTCTTTACCCTTGGGCCGCTACAAAGTTGTGGAGTCCAAGGCTGCGGATTTTTACGGCTTGGACAAGACTCCCATTGAGGTGGAGATCGAGTTCGCCGGACAGATCGTGAAGACAGCCATGACCAACAAGAGTCTCTACACCAACGTATCCATCCAGAAAACCGGCTATGTGGAGGTCATGCCTGGACAGTCCATCCGCTATGACTTCGCCAACATCGCCAACAACTCCACCGCCAGCCTCACCTCCTTCTTCTGGCGGGACACCCTGCCCACCCAGGCGGTGCGGCTGGACAAAATCGTCACCGGCACCTACAACGTACCCGGAAACTATAAAATCGTGTACCAGACCAACCTGTCCAACGGGGCCTGGCGCACCCTGGCGGACAACCTGTCCACCCAGCAGAACTATGTGCTGGACGCCTCACCCGCAGCCCTGGGACTGGCCGCCAACGAGTGCGTGACTCAGTTCATGGTCTCCTTCGGTGTGGTCCCCTCCAATTTCCGGCAGGTGGAGGCTCCCCAGGTGACCTGCACGGTGCTCTCCGGCCTCACCGGCGGCACCAAGTTCACCAATACCGCAGATGTGGGCGGCGTCTATGACGGCCAGTGGATCATGGCAGTCTCCCGCTGGGTGACCACGGTCTACAAGCCCTCCCAGCCCCTGCCCCGCACCGGCTATTGATCTATCCATAGTTTTGAGAGGCCGCCCCTTTCATGGGGCGGCCTCTTCATTTTAAAAGGAGGAATTTCTGTGAATCGAAGAAAATGGATGCTTGTGTTCCTCTCAGTTTTCCTGCTGGCTGGCCTGCTCTGCGTCCCTGCTATGGCCGCCGGCGACGTAGCCGGGGCTGTAGAGCAAACCTGGACGGATGCCTCTGGCCAGATCAAGACCGTGGTGGACAGCGTCGTGTTTCCCGCTCTAAGCATGGTGATCGCCATCGCCTTCTTCGTAAAATTGGCCATGGCTTACTTTGATTATCGGAAGCATGGCCAGTTTGAGTGGACGGGCCCCGCGATTCTCTTCGTCTGCCTCATCTTCATCTTGCTTGCCCCCAATTATATCTGGGGAATTGTCGGACTTTGAGGTAACACGGTATGTTTATCTGGGATTTTGCGGCCGGAACCATTCTGGACGCTCTATTGGACTGGGTTTACAGTCAGATAGTCGGGTTCTTAGGCAATTTTTTTGCGGTGATGGGCAGCATGGGAGTAGAGTTGTTCGATTTGGACTGGGTGCAGTCCATTATCCTGTTCTTCTCCCGCTTGGCCTGGGCCTTGTTTGCTGTGAGTCTGGTAGTCAGCGCTTTTGAGTGTGGGATCGAATACGCCAGCGGCCGGGCCAATATTCAGCAGACTGCTTTGAATATCTTAAAAGGATTTTTCGCGGTCTCGCTTTTTTCTACCCTGCCGGTACGGCTGTATGAGTTATCTGTTACCCTTCAAGGCACGTTTGCCGCCGGCCTTACTGGATATGGCTCCAGCATCGGGGAGGTGGGAAAGCAGATCCTGACGGAGTTGGGAGAGGCGGAGACTCTTGGGGACGTGATGAGCACCACCAGTCTGGGGCTCACCGTACTTACCAGCCCTATCATGTTCCTGTTTTGCGTGATTTTGATGGCCTATGCCGTTATTAAAGTGTTCTTCGCCAACTTAAAGCGGGGTGGCATCCTCCTGATTCAAATCGCGGTGGGGAGTCTCTATATGTTCTCCATCCCGCGTGGATACGGGGACGCCTTCGTGCAGTGGTGTAAGCAGGTCATTGGCCTGTGCCTCACCGCTTTTCTCCAATCCACCATTCTGATAGCCGGCCTCATGGTGTTTCGGGAGAACGCACTGCTTGGACTTGGTCTCATGCTGTCCGCCAACGAGGTGCCCCGGATCGCTGGCACCTTCGGCCTCGACACTACTACCCGGACAAACATCATGTCCGCCGTCTACACCGCCCAAGCCGCAGTGAACACCACTCGGACCATCGCCCAAGCAGTGACTAAATAAAAAGGAGTAAATCATCCCAATTCCAATTGTATTTGTTCCTAGTGTACTTGGAGAATGCGGTACTGTAACTGGATGAAATGTTACTTGTACATCTATCAGAAAAAACCATTAAGGCCACAATGTATCGTAATGAACACTCGAATATTTCATTACGGTTCGTTGCTATTGAAATATGCCATGAGTCACTTGACTCTTTATTCTGACAAAACCTGGTGCCGCAATTATGGATCTGAATGTGAGGAGGTTACACTATAATCCATTTCAACGACTGCGAATGTTCCTCGCAATGATAAGGAATCACTTGCTGGAAGAAATTCTCCTGTTCCAGTGCAAACCGCTCTCGATCTGTGCAATGGACAGGAATACGGAAAAAAATGCCAAGTCCCTCCTGAAGGAGCCGGAAACTTCCGGTTTCCGGCTCCACATTTCCGGTCAGAATCCCCCCGCCTTGTTGCGCCCATAGACGGGCAATCCGTTCATCCTGGGGATCACGAAGCTGCGGATTACTAAGGAACAGTACACCTGATTTCGGAACAGCCTCTGGGATCGACTTTACGGTCAGATTGCTCATTTGATTTTGAACGCTTGTCGTACTCCAGTTCCGGTCGCCCTGCAGCCAGGCTAACTGTCCGATGAAGTGGGTATCCCCATAAAAAGTCAGGTCGGGCCACGCACGATGAAGCAAAAGAGCAAGTTCCAGCCCCCTACCATACTTCGGAACCGGGAGGACTAGCGGCCTTCCCAAGCCGCAGAATTTGGCAGCCTCTTTTAAAAAATCTTGCCGCATCTCAGTGGCGCTGCGAGGCTCATGTCCATAGGCGCTATCCAGCACCGCCAGATCCGCCATAATATTCCGAATAGGATCTACCCGGTAGATCAAGCTCTGTTCCGTATAGTCCCCGCTAAATAGGAGCGACCGCCCATCTATCTGGAAGTGATACCACACGCTTCCAGCACAGTGGCCAGAGCGCCCCCATTTCAGGGTCATGCCATCAGGAGGGACAAACTCATTCAAGGTGACCGTTTGTCGTGGAAATTGTTTTAACTGAGAGAGCGTCTCCGATGTAGTAACAACCGTCCCACTAAAGCCCTGTTCCTCCAGCCAAGGGAGTGCCCCCGTATGATCGGCGTGGGAATGAGTTAGGAATACATAGGAAAGATTGTGGATTTCCTCCAACTCTAAATGAGGATTGGGCTGGTCCGCCCCAGCCATCTTGCCGCAGTCGACAAGAAATGAAAGGTGCTCTCCCTGGACCAGGAAACAGTTCCTACCGTGTTCACCAACACCGCCTGCTAATTTGATTCGCATCTTACATTGCCCTCTTTCTATCTACCACAGCGTTCATAATCAACAGGGCTGTGGTGGTAATGAGCACGCAGAGAACTGCCATGGCCATTCCCAGGGAAACACTGCCTTGCTCAAATTCTCGGTTAATGTATGTGGACACCACCAGCACATTGGGTGGGGCAATCAGACTGGCAGTGACCAATTCCCGGAAGGAGATGATGAAGATCATCATCCAGCCTGCCAAAATTCCTTTGGAGATCATTGGAAAAGTTACCCGACGAAATACATAGGCCGGGCTGCCGCCGAAGGTGCGGCCGGCCTGGATCAGATTCTCGTTGATCTGGGTGAAGGAGGATGTAACGTACTGGACCGTATAGGGCAGATAAAGCACTACATACGCCAGCACCATGATTCCCATGGTGTTATAAAGGGGAATCGCTTTGTAGATGGTGTTCCAAAAAAGCATGATACCGATGACCATGACGATACCAGGGAGCATTTCCGGCAACAGACTGATACCCTCTACGACCTTTTTCAAACATCCCTTGGCCCTCCGCACAGCCAGTACTACGATGGTTCCCAGCACTGAACAGATAGTCGCGGAAGTCACGGCTAAAAATATGCTGTTCCAGATAGCATCCAAGCTCTTATTAGTGGTAAACAGCTCCAAATAGTGCTCAAAGGTGAAATTGCCCGCTGCTAGGCCGTACCCCCGTAATTTGATAAGCGAGGTAGCAATAATGGAGAAATAGGGAATACCGATGGCCACGAGCACCACAACGGCCACCCATATCCACGCCAGAGCCATTCCCCCTCTAGACAAATCAGTCCGAGCAGGGCGGCTACCCTTGCCGCTAATCAAGCGATAGCTGGTTCGGCTGGTGATGTAGTTTTGCAGCAGCCACAGTCCCATGCAGATGCACACCAGCACCGAAGACAGACTGGCGGAGCGCCCGAAGTCGATTGGGGCAGTAGTGGAGTAGCGGTGGATGTCCGTGGTGAATACATAGAAACCGATGCGTCGGCCAAGCGTGTATGGGGTTCCGTACTCAGAAAGGGTCTTGACAAAGACCAGCAGGGCACCGATAGCATAGTTACCGGTAAGCAGCGGTGCAAAGATCTTCCGAAGCCTCATGCCGAAACCAGCGCCAAAGACGGCGCCGCTCTCCTCCAGGCTGGCTGAGATGTTCAGAATGGCATTTTTCAGCATGGTCATAAGAAACGGGAACACATGGAGGCTCATGACCAGTACCAAGCCACCAAAGGAGAAAAATCTCTCGGAGGAGGAGCCAGTCATGGGAAATAACTGCTGGAATAAACCTCGTTTCTGCATGAACAAGATCCATCCCATGGAGGCAATGTAGGGGGGTGTCATAAAGGGAACCATGAATACAATGTCCAGCCAGCGATGCCGGGCCAGCTGAGTTCGTGCAAACAGATAAGCGGTCGGAGCAGCAATTACTGTGGAACACAGGACAACACATACGCCCAACAGAAGGGAGTTAAAGATGGTCTGAAGATTTTCTTTGTCCGTAATGATGGACCAGGCCTGGGATAAGTCAAGGCGGCCATCAATGATGACCGCCCTGGCAAATACTGTGATCAGGGGACAAAGGATCAGACCAACCAGGAGCAGAAGAAGCACCCACAAGATGCCGTTGATTTTCCAGGTTGACGTTGATCGCATAGCTACCTCCCCATACGGTTACTGACAGATCTCGTTGAGCTTGGCTGCCGTATCCGAGGCAACCTCCATCATGGCATCCCAGTCGGTAGGAATTTGGGGAATGTCAGACAAGTTGGTGCGGTTCTCGCACTGAATATCGCTGCGGCCAGGGAGCAGATAGGCGTCCGCCACCATCTGCTGCACCTCATCGCTGAACAGGAAGTCGATGAAGGCTTTGGCATTGTCCACGTCAGGGGCAGTGTTCATGATCATGGCCGGACGGGGGTTCACCACCGTGCCGCTGGCGGGATAGTAGATGCTAATGGGTTCGCCATCCGCCATGGAGGAGTAGGCGTTATAGTCCACGCCAGCAATCAGGATACCCTTTTCGCCGGTAGTAACGGATTCCAGCGCGGCGGCGTTGGCACCAGGCACAGTCAGGCCGTTGTCCGCCCAGGACTCCATAATGGCTTCACCGTCGTCCAGGCCGGTGACCAGGCCGGCCAGGAAGTCTTTACAGGCGCCGGACTTCTCAGGATCAGGGATGGCAATGTCGTCGGCATACTCACTATTGGCCAGATCCGCCCAGTCAGCATCCAGTTCCGGATAAATCGTGGTGTTGTAGATCACGCCTACGGCGGAGGCACTGTAACCGAAGAGCATACTGTCGTTGTCAATCCAGCCCTCGTTGATCTTGTCCGCGTTGGTGGGGGTATAGCTCATGATCTGGCCGTCCTCCTTCATGGATAGGCCGTCGGACCAGGAAGCCAGAATGACCACGTCGGCCACCGGGTTTGCAGCCTCGGTTTCCAGGCGGGCAAGGATCTCACCGGTAGTACCCTGGAACTGCTCTACTTTCACACCAGTCTTCTCCGTAAAAGCCTCGGCGATCTTGTCCGCCAAGCCGGCGGGGCTGGGCATATAGACGGTTACCTTTCCGGAGAGCTGGGATTCCTCGCCGCCCTCCACTTCAGACTCCGTAGCCGTGGAGGTATCTTCCTTTCCGGTGCTGCTGTCCTCTGTGGACTGGCCGCAGGCAGCAAGGCCCAGGCACATACAGCCGGCCAGCAACAGAGGTAAAATACGCTTTTTCATGTTGTGGGATTCTCCTTTTTTACTGATATGATTTGATTTGGGTCTATGTAAACAGAAAGTGTTTCGCCAGGAATCACTTTCCGGTCACAGTGAAACATCCAATTTCCATGTGGGGTGGTCAATGTGATTTCATAGGTGTCGCCCAGGTACTGTACCCCCTGTACTGGAAGATCGTACCGCTGACTGCCATCTTGGGGCTCCAAGGACATCGCCTCCGGTCGAAACAACTGGGTGTCGCTAAACCAGTTGGACTTTCCAACAAAGCGGGCCACAAACGCGGTGGCTGGACGGTGATAGATCTGCTCCGGCGTATCGTATTGTTCCACGACGCCGCCGTTTAAAACGGCAATTTTATCGCTCATACTCATAGCCTCAGTCTGGTCGTGGGTCACAAAAACCGCTGTGACCTTTAACTGTGTGACCAAATCTTTCAGTTCATGCCGCATCTCTTCCCGCAGTAAGGCATCTAAGGCGGAGAGAGGCTCGTCGAAAAGAATGCACCCTGATTGGATCACGATAGCCCGGGCAAAGGCCACGCGCTGCTGTTGGCCACCGGAGAGTTGATGGGGATACCGGCGGATATAGTCTTCCAGATGGACGGCTTTCAGTGCGTCCTGCACACGGCGCTCCAAGTCCTTAGTTTGTTTCCTAGCGCGCAGGCCAAAGGCTACATTCTCAAAAACCGTCATATGGGGCCACAGAGCAAAGTCCTGAAAAACAAAGCCGAGGTCCCGCTTCTCTGGTGGAAGATTTACTTTCTTCTCCTTTGAGAATACGCAGGTATCTCCCAGCCAAATCTCTCCGGTATCAGGAGTTTCCAGGCCCGCGATCATACGCAGCAAGGTAGTTTTCCCGCAGCCGGATGGCCCCAACAATGTAGTAAAGCTACCGCTTTCGACCGTCAGATCTGTGGGCGCAATGACGCGCTTGTTTCCAAATGATTTTGTAATATTTTTTAACTGTATTTTCATATCAAACCTCACTTACCGTCTTAGGTTACACTTTATCAGAAATCATTGCGATACGATTTCAGTTAATACCTCGTAAAATGACTGTAAAGTGATATGCGAAAGGGGCAAATCTGTATGGTGCTTAAAAATACGTTTTGTTAGCAGTATGTATATAGCAACAACGTATTAACGTATTTTAGTTTGATTATAACAAAACCACCGCTTTCCTCACTGCCGGACATAGGGAGATTAAGCTGTATTCGGTATGCTTTTCCGCTTATCCAGATGGACGAATCCGGCTTTGTGGCTAAGTCGTGATAGGAGGTCATCATTGTCATGTGTACACTTACTATGGGCAGTCTCTTTGACGGCATTGGAGGATTCCCCCTCGCGGCGGTGCGCTGCGGGGTAGACCCCCTGTGGGCCAGTGAGATCGAGCCCTTTCCCATCTCCGTGACCCAACGGCGCTTTCCGCGGATGACGCACGTGGGAGACATCACAACACTGGATGGAGCAGCATTGCCTCCGGTGGATATCATCTGCGGAGGCAGTCCCTGCCAGGACTCAGTGTGGCCGGAACCCGGGCCGGTTTGGCCGGTACTCGTTCCGGCCTGTTTGCGGAACAGATCCGCGTGATTGGAGAGATGCGGAATGCAGAGAAACGATGTGGGCGGACAGGTCTCGCTGTTCGGCCCAGATATGGAGTATGGGAGAACGTGCTCGGAGCCCTCTCCAGCGGACGTGACCCCGTTACCAGAGAAAAGAGGCCGGGAGCGGACTTCCAAATCGTCCTCCAGTCCTTCCTCCAAATTGAAGAACCACACCTTCATGTTGTTAGACCTGAGACCGGGCGCTGGGAATATGCTGGGGCCGTGCT
>ERZ1643247.2199-NODE-2199-length-15947-cov-7.025359_pt1 | contig 15947 bp, 14 predicted proteins | sample MGYA00579264_ERZ1643247 | MGnify/ENA primary metagenome ERZ1643247 (study PRJEB29033, sample SAMEA4952262) | chicken gut metagenome | biome: Broiler Chicken; feature: Gastrointestinal Tract; material: Caecum | place: Ireland | collected 2018 | study: Broiler... | reverse complement strand
GTGCCGGGGGATTCGGACCGCACGGTTGTTATGTCCACAGAGGAAATCCGTCAGCTGCAGGGGCAGGACTACGATGAGGATGAGGACGATGACGACGACTACGACAGTGATTACGATGAAGACGACGATGATGAAGATGAGGATGACCGTGAGTACGCGGGAAGGCGCAGAAAAAAGAAGGACGTAAATCCGGATACGAAGAAAATCATGCGTATCCTTATGATTGTGGCCGGCGTAGTTATCGCGCTTCTGATACTGTTCCTGATCGGAAATGCCGTGGGTCTGTTCAGCGGGCCGGGAATCGGCACCTCAAGTGAGAAAGAACTGGTAAGAGTTCCGGATCTGAGAGGAATGACAGAAGATGAGGCAAGAGACGAACTGAGCAAGTATGAACTGGGACTGGATGTGGCCGGAGAGGAACCGTCCAATGAGTATAAGGAAGGAGAAATCAAGAGCCATACACCGGGACCGGATGAAAGAGTAGAGAAGCATACCACAATAGAAGTAATTCTCAGTACCGGCGAAGAAGCGAAGACTGTAGCTGTGCCGAATGTGGTTAATGAGGAAGAATCCAGGGCTGAACAGATGCTGCGTGAAGCAGGACTGAAGGTGACAAAAGGCGATGCGCAGTACAGCAGTGATGTAGCCGAAGGCTATGTAATCTCCTGCAATCCGGATGTGGGAACCGAGGTGGATGAAGGAAGCAGCGTTGAGATTATTGTAAGTCTTGGAACTCAGCCGGCGACAGTACCGACACTGACGGGAAAAAGCGCGTCAGATGCGGAAGCGGCGCTGAAAGATGCAGGACTGACCGGAAGCGCAACGGAAGAGTACAGCGATGATGTAGAGGAAGGTGTTGTAATATCCCAGAGCATTGATCCCGGCACAGAAGTGTCAAGAGGCACTTCCGTATCCTATGTTGTAAGCCGCGGACCGGAAACCAAGATTGTAAATGTGCCCGATATTATGGGGATGGATGAAGCTACGGCAAGCCAGACGCTTTCTCAGTACGGGCTGGTCGGCCAGTATGCGGGAGAAAGCTACAGCGATGATTACGGCGCCGGACAGATCTGCAGGATCTCTCCAACAAAGGGAACCAGGGTATCGGAAGGCACTGTAGTACAGTACTGGATCAGTGTGGGATCAGAGAGCACCACAGAGCCGGATACGCCGGACAGCGGAACGGAGACGGACGAAAATGCGGGATCCTGACAGCAGAATGATACGTACGGAGAAAGAAAACATTGCTGCCATGCATGGAAAAATTGTAAAAGGAATTGCCGGATTCTACTATGTTCATATAGTAGAATCCGGTGTTTATGAATGTAAAGCAAAAGGAATCTTCCGCAGGGACGGAATAAAACCTCTTGTAGGGGATGATGCGGAGATAGAGATTCTGGATGAAAAGGAAAAAGAAGGGAATATTGTCAGGCTGCTCCCGAGAAAAAATGAGCTGATCCGTCCGGCAGTGGCCAATATTGATCAGGCACTGATTGTATTTGCAGTGACGGAGCCAAAGCCTCACATTCATCTTCTGGACCGGTTCCTTGTAACTATGGAGAGCCGGGAGATCCCTGCGGTGCTCTGCTTTAACAAGACGGACATTGCTGAGAGCCCGGAAATTGCAGAACTGCAGGACATATATGCGTCCTGCGGATATCCGGTCCTTTTCACCAGCGCCAGAGAAGAAAAAAATATTGAAGAGCTTAAGCGTCTCCTGAAAGGAAAGACGACAGCTATAGCCGGTCCTTCCGGGGTGGGGAAATCATCTCTGATCAATCTGCTTCAGTCAGAGATCCGGATGGAGACCGGAAGCGTCAGCCGGAAGATCGCCAGAGGCCGTCATACAACGCGGCATTCTGAGCTGATTGTTCTGGGAGAGGATTCTTATATTATGGATACGCCGGGATTCAGTTCCCTTTATATAGATGATCTTCAGAAAGAAGATTTAAAATATTATTTTCCCGAATTTCTGCCTTTTGAAGGAATGTGCAGATTTAACGGCTGCAGCCATATCCATGAACCTGGCTGTGCAGTCGCGGAAGCTGTGGAATCAGGGCGGATACACCGGATCAGATACAGGGATTACGTGGACATGTACCACGAACTGGAAGAAAGGAAAAGGTATTAGGGCATGAAAAAAATTCTGGCGCCGTCAATTCTCTCAGCGGATTTTAAAATATTGGGGGAACAAATCAGAGAGACTGAAAAGGGAGGGGCACAGTACATCCATTTTGATATAATGGACGGTATGTTTGTCCCGAGTATTTCCTTTGGAATGCCGGTGCTCTCTTCGATAAAAAATCTGACCGGCCAGACGATAGACGCACATCTTATGGTCACGGAACCGGTCAGACTTATGGAAGATTTTGTAAAATGCGGGGCAGATATTCTTACCATTCACTATGAAGCATGTACAGATCTGCAGGCGGATCTTGACTGCATTCACAGTCTGGGGGTGAAGGCGGGGATATCTGTGAAGCCCGAGACGCCGGTGGATGTTCTGGAACCATATCTGGATCAGGCGGATATGTTCCTTGTTATGTGTGTGGTTCCGGGATTCGGGGGACAGACATTCCTTCCCGGATCCATCGAGAAGATCCGGCAGCTGCGGGCCATGCTCGACGCGAGAGGTATGAAGAAGGACATCGAGGTGGATGGAGGAATCCACCATTCAAATGTGACACAGGTGCTGGATGCCGGAGCAAATGTAATTGTGGCCGGATCTGCAGTGTATCACGGAGATGTCAGGGATAATACGGAAAGATTTATGGAGATTTTAAAGGATTATGAGTAAACGGACTGTAATTGTAAGCGGAGGTATGCTGGAGGAGGATTTTGTACTTCCGATTCTGAAAGATGAAGATACGGAATTTATAATCGGGGTGGACAGAGGACTTGTATTTCTCTACGACCATGATATTAAACCAGACTATATTGTGGGAGATTTCGACAGCACGCCGGAACGGCTTGTGGCGTATTACCGGGAAGAAGTGAATGTGCCCATACGGGAATTCAATCCTGTCAAGGATGCGTCGGATACGGAAATTGCACTCAGACTCTGTCTGGACATGAGAAGAAAGGAGATCTGGATCGTGGGCGGAACAGGCAGCCGTCTGGATCACCTGTGGGCAAACGTACAGTGCCTGCAGATTGCTCTCGATGCAGGAGCAAATGCCAGAATCCTGGACAGCCACAATCAGATCAGACTTCTGAATCAGGGGATTACCCTGAAGAAGGAGGAGGCTTTCGGCCCGTATTTTTCGCTGTTTCCGCTGGAACTTCCGGTGGATGATTTTAATATCAGCGGGGCAAAGTACCCTCTGAAAAACCATTTCCTGAAACCGTCTGACAGTCTTTGTGTCAGCAATGAGTTCCAGGAGGATGAGGTGAAAATATCCTTTGCCTACGGCCGGGTTATCCTGATGGAAACCAGAGACTGAGGGCAGACCGGCGGATTGGAACTGTCCGCTGTAAATATTTATACAAGGAGATTAAGGATAAATGAAACTGGGAATCGTAGGACTACCGAATGTTGGAAAAAGCACATTGTTTAATTCACTGACAAAGGCGGGGGCAGAGTCTGCCAACTATCCGTTCTGTACGATAGACCCGAATGTGGGAGTTGTAACTGTTCCGGATAAGCGCCTGGATGTGCTTGGCGAGATGTACCATACAAAAAAGATCATTCCGGCAGCTATAGAGTTTGTTGATATTGCGGGTCTGGTAAAAGGCGCTTCAAAAGGTGAGGGACTGGGCAACCAGTTTCTGGCCAACATCAGAGAAGTGGATGCCATCGTCCATGTGGTAAGATGTTTTGAAAACAGCAATATCGTCCATGTGGACGGAAGCATTGATCCTATGAGAGATATTGAAACGATCAATCTTGAGCTTATCTTCTCTGATCTGGAGATACTGGAGCGCAGGATCGCAAAGACAATGAAACTTTCCCGCAACGATAAGACAGCGGCCAAAGAACTGGATCTTCTGAACCGCCTGAAAGCCCATCTGGAAGAAAACAAGCTTGCAAAAAGCTTTGTCACCGAGGATGAAGATGAACAGGCCTGGTTTGCCGGGTATAATCTGCTTACAGCCAAGCCGGTTATTTTTGCGGCAAATGTATCAGAGGATGATCTGGCAGACGACGGAGCTTCCAATCCGGGTGTGCAGGCTGTACGGGAATATGCGCAGAAGGAAAACTGCGAGGTATTTGTAGTCTGTGCTGAGATTGAAGAAGAGATCTCTCAGCTGGACGATGACGAGAAAAAGATGTTCCTGGACGATCTGGGCCTGGAGGAGTCCGGTCTGGAGAAGCTGATCAAGGCCAGCTATCATCTTCTCGGGCTGATCAGTTATCTGACGGCAGGGGAACCGGAAGTCCGCGCCTGGACCATTAAGAAGGGAACAAAAGCGCCTCAGGCAGCCGGCAAGATCCATTCCGATTTTGAGAGAGGATTTATCCGTGCCGAGGTGGTAAGCTATGACGATCTGATGGCATGCGGTTCTCATGCAGCGGCAAAAGAAAAGGGACTGATCCGTCTGGAAGGCAAGGATTACGTTGTGCAGGACGGCGATATTATGCTGTTCCGTTTTAATGTATAAAAAGCCGGGAGATACGGCAGACAGTATCAGAATTTTATCCATAGACTGAAGAAGGGAGCAAAAAAGACATGCATTATGATATCAGCTTTCCTCATCTTGGAATCAAACTGGAACATGTGGGAAAAACGGTCAGCATATTCGGCTTTCAGGTAGCCTATTACGGCATTATTATCGGAGCGGCGATTCTGATCGGTTTTCTGATCGCTACATCTGAGGCAAAGCGGACCCGCCAGAATCCGGATGATTATCTGGATATGGGAATTATCGGTGTGATCGCCGGAATCGTGGGAGCCAGACTTTATTTCGTGATTTTTTCCTGGGATCTGTACAAAGACAATCTGCTGGATATTTTCAATCTCAGGGAAGGCGGCCTTGCAATTTACGGCGGAGTAATTGCGGCGGTAATCGCGACCTTTGTTCTGGCGCGGATTAAACATCTCTCCCCTTTTCAGATCCTTGATACCATAGCTCTTGCGCTTCTTAACGGACAGATGCTTGGACGCTGGGGGAATTTCTTTAACCGGGAGGCATTCGGAGAGTATACAGACAGTCTGTTTGCAATGAGGCTGCCGCTGGATGCCGTGCGTCCGGGAGATGTGACAGATCTGATGCGGGAGAATATAAAACGGATTGACGGGATCAGTTATATTCAGGTTCATCCTACTTTCCTCTATGAATCTGTCTGGTGCTGTATCCTGCTTATTCTGCTGTTCCTGTACAGAAAACACAAAAAATATGAAGGAGAACTGTTCCTGCTGTACATTTTCGGATATGCGCTGGGAAGAGTCTGGATCGAAGGACTCCGGACAGATCAGCTGCTTCTGCCGGGAATCGGGCTTCCCGTATCGCAGATTCTGGCCGGCTGCATTGTAATATTTGCAGGGGCTGCGCTTTTGTATCTGCGGAAGCATCATAAGGGAATTCCAATGCTTAAAAGCGCAAAGAAATACGAGCCTATGCCGGAGACAATCGAGGGGAAAAAACCGCCGAAAAAGAAGGAAAGAATTTTTAAATTCAAAGAGAAATAAAAAAAGAAGGACAGGCGGAAGTCTGTCCTTTTGTGGTTTATAAAGCGGAGGAAAATGATGATGAAAGACTATTTCGAAGGATGGGAAGACAAAGCAAACGTACAGATCACCGGGAGAAAGCAGAGCGGATTGCAGGACGGAATTGTTGTCAGAAAACCGGTTAAGCCGATCAGAGAGAAAAGACCGGAAGAGCAGGAGGAAATATATGATGGAGACGCGCCTACCGTTCTTCTTTCTCCGGAGATGAATCCCCGGGCATATATCCGGAGAGTTTCCACCGGAGAAGAGGCAGAGGTTGACAAAGACGGATTTGTGATCGGAAAATCTGTGGAGGCGGATTTTGTAGTGAAATCAAATCCTACCGTCAGCAGAAAACATGTAGAAATCAGGATTCGCCCGGACGGTTACTGGCTGGAGGATCTGGGTTCGTCTAACCATGTTTTCGTGGACGGAAGACAGATTACGGAGCCGGTAAAGCTTACAGATGGCATGAGATTTACCCTGTCTCTGGATGAAGAGTTTGAATTTTTAGTCAGAATGGGAAAAGAGGATGGATGTAGGAAAAAATTTATCTGAGACATATGAGATACTGGAGAAACTTGGAGAGGGAGCCGGCGGTATTGTATATAAGGCATATCACAGACGGCTCCGCCAGGAAGTTGTGATCAAGCAGCATAAAAGAAGTGCAGTCAGCCTTTCCGGCAGCCGCAGAGAAGTGGATATTCTGAAGAAGCTCCATCATTCGTATCTGCCTCAGGTACTGGATTTTTTTGAGAGCGGCGGAGATGTGTATACGGTTATGAGTTATGTGCCCGGGAAATCTTTTGCACAGCTTCTCAGGGAAGAACACCGGTTTCAGCCGGGGGAACTGATCCGCTGGGGCATGCAGATGTGCAGTGCGCTGAATTATCTGCACAGCCAGAAGCCTCCGGTAATTCACTGCGATATTAAGCCGGCGAATCTTATGCTTACTCCCGGGGGTGATATTTGTCTGATTGATTTCAATATTTCTTTTTATCTCGGAGATGCGGCGGTTCTTGGATACACAAACGGCTATACGTCTCCGGAACAGTATATTATGGCTCTGAGCCGGGAGACAGGGCAGAACGGCCCGGGCGGGATTCAGATTGATGAGAGAACGGATATCTACAGTGTGGGCGCCACCCTGTATCATCTGGCAACAGGCGGAAAGATCGGAGATTACCGGGATAAGATTGATGTACAGTACCTTTCCGGCTTTACCGGGGAAGCGTTTGCCTGGGTGATTGAGAAGGCGCTGCAGATTGACCCGGCCCGCCGGTACCAGTCGGCCTACGAGATGTTCCGTGCGCTGGAAAATATTCCGAAAAGGGACAGAACGTATCTGCGACTTATCCGCAGGCAGAGAGTGATCCGGGGAGCACTGACCGTGTTCCTCGCAGGGTTTATCCTGCTGGGCGGTTACGGAATATCCAGGATAAGGCAGGAAAGAACAGATGCGTACAATGATCTGGTAGAGAAGCAGATCAGCCTGATTCAGGCCGGCAGTTATGAAGAGCAGGAACAGATATTTGATCAGGCATCAGAACTGCTTCCTTCTGCGCTGGAAAGTTATTATCAGAATGCATATGCCTTATATGATCAGGAAAAATACGAGGAATGCATTTCGTTTATTGATTATGATATCTGCGGGAATAAGAAGCTTAACCTGATGCAGATGAGAATGGCGGATGTGTACTATCTCAGAGCAGACAGCTATTTCCGGCTTGGAAAGTATGAGGATGCCGCACAGGCATACGAGGATGTTTTCCGCATAGGAACAGAACATACAGAGTATTACAGAGACTATGCCATTGCCCTGGCTTATGCCGGTGAAGAAAAACAGGCTCAGAAGGTACTTCAGCAGGCCATTGATTACGGGGCGGAAGACGATTCCATTTACTATGCAAAGGGAGAAATCGAAAAGGCGCTGGGAAGGCTGGATGCCGCAATTCAGGAGTTCAGCCAGTGTATCAGTCTGACAGATGATAGTGAGATGAAGGCAAGGGCTTACCTGATGATAAGCAACATCTATGAAGAAAAAGGAAGTGATGCCTCCCGGCGGGAGATTCTTTTAAAAGCCAGAGAGGAACTTCCTGTGGAAGACCAGCTTCAGATCCTTCAGCGGCTTGCCGCGGCGGACATAGAGCTGGCGGATACATCCGGGAAAAAGGAATACAGGGACGAGGCCATAGAAGTACTGACGCAGATAACGGACCAGGGATGGGGAACCTTTGATACCCTTGATACTCTGGCGGTCCAGTATGAGAAACAGGGCGACATAGAACAGGCACGGAAGACTGCAGACCGGATGCTGCAGGATTACGGTGAAGATTACCGGATCTATATGCGGTATGCCTTTCAGGAAATTGATCTTCAGGAACAGAAAGATAATCCCCGGAGGGATTATACACAGTTTGCCGAATATTATGAAAAAGCAGAAGATCTGTACAAAGAACAGATGAAAGATAATAACACGGACGCTCAGATGCAGCTTCTCGAAGATGTATACAGACAGGTCCGGGAAGGAGGATGGCTTGAATGAGCGGGATAACACCAGGAATAATAATGACAGCCATTGGCGCCGCAGGAATCATCGGATGTCTGGCCGGTCTGATCGCAACAGCGGCGGTATTTCCGAAACAGAGAAAAAAACTCTTACAGACGATTGAGACAGAATAAGGAGGGTAAAAACGGTGAAAAAAGGGTTGAAATTTATTATAGCACTGCTGACAGCAGGATCACTTGGAATATGGTTTCTTCCGGTGCTGGAGACGGCGGTTAAATCGGTGTCCTTTGCTGATGTATTTAAGATCGGAATGGGCTACTACGACAGAAACAGCATAATGGGCGAACTGTATGCATTTATTCAGTCGCATATTGAGTCCTATGCATGGCTGATTGCCGGGGCAGCAGGATTTGTACTTATTGAGGCGATTCTGATTGCCGTTCTGCGCAAGAGGGCGGCTTATGTAATGGGAATCCTTGTGAGTCTTATAAATGCGGGAGCATTTCTGGCTCTGTTCTATGTCCTGGAAGAAAAATTCGGCGAAATGGAGCGGTTGTTTGCCATGTTTATAGGAGATAATCTGATCCAACTCAGCTATCTGGAGCTGTTTGCATGGCTTGCAGTCTATGCGCTGGTTCTGATCCTTTCCATAATCGGTCTTATTCTGTGGAGAACTCCCGGGAAAGCAGACGGGGGAGATCTGTATCTGGAGCAGATCCGAAGAGCCGAGGCGGAACGGGCGCGCCGTCAGTCTGCACAGAATCAGCAGCAGCGGGAAACGGTACGCCGCCAGCCGTCGCCGGCACCGCGGCAGAACAGAGATCAGGCAGGATATTCCGGACGTCAGAATGAAGCTGCATATCCGGCTCCTGACATCCGGGAAGAGACCGGGGCAGATTCTCCCGGGGAAAAGGAATTTTCCGGAGCTGTTGCAGGCGAAAGCGGACTGTATAAAGGCAAAGTGTATCGGCTCAGCGATAAAAAAGAAGTATTCTTTTACATAAAGGACGGCAGTGCGGTACTCAGTCCTTATGAAGAAGCCGGAGCGGCAGCGGGAATTTATTACATTAAGGAATATGATGAGTATTGTGCGGAACCTTTTGAAAAGGGAACGGTGTTCCTGGAAAGCGGTCAGCCGCTGGGAAAAGGAAGGCAGTACTACCTGCCGGGAGGAACAAAAATATATATTGCTGATAAAGAAAATCTGTTTACACTGGTGTAATGCCGCAAAATGCTGCAAAAGTAAATCCGCAGCAGGCGGGCAGACCGGATCATAAGCATTATATGGAAAAATCATAGTAAGGAGGAGCAGATCATGAGAGATCAGGATGCAACAGTTCTTGTAAATTTTGAAAGTAAAGAGGAAATCGCCGGACTTCTGGAACAGGCTTATACGGAGCTTGGAAAAGCGTATTATGAGGGCGGGTTTGAAGATCCCCTTCCGCAGCTTCTGCCGATGTTTGACCGGATTACCGGCCTAAAAAATAAACTGGAGCAGGAAGCAGCCCGGGCGCCGCAGCCGGAGCCGGTAGCGCCAATGCCGGAAGAAGTACAGCCGGCGCCGCAGCCGGAACCGGTAGCGCCGATGCCGGAAGAAGTACAGCCGGCGCCGCAGCCGGAGCCGGTAGCGCCAATGCCGGAAGAAGTACAGCCGGCGCCGCAGCCGGAGCCGGTACCGCCAATGCCGGAAGAGATACAGCCGGCGCCGCAGCCGGAACCGGTAGCACCGATGCCGGAAGAGATACAGCCGGCGCCGCAGCCGGAACCGGTGCCGCCGATGTGGGAAGAAGTACAGCCGGCGCCGCAGCCAGCACCTGCGTACAGACCGGGGCAGCCAAGATTCTGTATTTACTGCGGCAGCCGTCTGGAACCGGGGGATTTATTCTGCAGTAATTGCGGACATCGGATTCGATAGAAAGAGGTTGAACTATGTACTGTCCGGAATGTGGAAGATACAATGAAGAGAAAGCCAGGTTCTGCCGTTACTGCGGACACAGACTGGGATAAGAACCGCATTTTTCTACATACATTGGCGGATGAACCGAAAATCAATTAAAATGGATAAAGGAAAGAAAAAGAGGTGGGGATATGTATTGTCCGGAATGTGGAACATATAATGATGAAAAAGCCAGATTTTGCCGCATCTGCGGCACCCGGCTGTCGGAAGACACGGAGAATCAGAAGGAAGGGGGAGCGCCGGTTATCCCTGCGAAAAAAAAAAGAAGAAAAAGATCTGGATCATATTAACGGCGCTTCTGCTTCTTGCCGCAGCTGTGGCTGCTGCACTGTTTTTGTGGGTCCTTCCCCGGCAGAAGGAGAAAAACTATCAGTCGCATATGGCGGAAGGCGACAGATATCTGGAAGAGATGAATTACAAAAAGGCAGAAGAAAGCTATCTTGCCGCAATTAACATTGACCCGAAACAGCCGGAACCGTATCTTTGCCTCGCGGATATTTATGAAGCTGAAAATTCACCGGGAAAAGCGAAAGAGATATTGCAGCAGGGCATGGAACAGACAGAAAATGAACAGATGCAGATACAATATGACTTTTACGCCTATGTGGACGAAGTGCTGATCACTCAGGACGGACAGTGCCATGAGGGAGAATATACCTGTAAATATGCGGAAGGTCCTGTGAGAACATATATAGAGCCTGTATCTTCTGAAAAAGGAGTGCTTACATTCCGTGTCAGGGATTTTGACAATGACGGGCATGAAGAACTCCTTGTATTGATTCTGAATAATGAATATCTTCCGGCGGAATATGCAACGATAGCACAAAATGAGATTCAGATGCGGATGTACGAGTCTGAAAATGGCGAAGTTATATTAAAAGATGAATACTCAGCGCTTCATCCGGTATTCGGATGGAGTGATTCCGAAATAACGGGAATTTTTTTGCATGAAAACAACGGACAGATTTATATATGTGGAAGCTATTTCCAGAATGATTACCTGATCAGAGAGTCAACGATATTAGATTCTTTTGTAACCATATATGGACAGGACGGCTTTGATGTACAGGAAGGAACCAGAAACAGGATGCTTCTGGAGTCTGATTTTGACAGCCGGAAGAAAGCTGCGGATAAGATGGCAGATTATCTTGACAGTATAGGCCTTCTGGAGGAAGCCGGGCAGATGAAGGAGTCATCCCTGCGCAAATTTGATTTCATTGAAGATGTGGAGATGCTTCTGTTTATCAGCGGGGAAAATACACAGTATGGAGAAAGCATGAATTTTTCCGAGGAGACAGATCCGGCAGACCTGGGAGAAGTAAAGCTTGTTCTGCAATTGTCATGGCAGGGCGGTGAAAAACCTTCGGACGAACAGCAGGAGGAAAAACAGTCAGCGGGAGATGTGCAGGAGAGTGAGAAATTTCATGATCAGCAGGATGCAGAAGAGACGGCCGGATCTGTGCAGGCAACCTATGATTATCTGCTTGAAAGCGGAGATTACAATAATTATACATCAGATTGGATGGCAGCCCCGGAGTCTTATTCCATTTTCGATATTAATCAGGATCAGATCCCGGAACTTATGATACATTCAGCAGGCGATACCGGCTGGTCGAATACACTGTTATACGCCTATGATCCCGACAGTCAGGCCGTAAAGATGGTTCAGGATATCTACCATTATGCTGATATCCAGTATTCAGATGAGTATAAAGCAATCACGTTTTCAGAGGTGCGCTCAGCTCTGATGTACGGCGGCCAGGATTATTACACCCTGGACGGAGCCGAACTGACGTATGAATTTTCCGTAGGCTGGGAGAGTGACGGCACGCACGACGGAATCGGTTATTATATGTACCGGGATGATACGCGGACAGAGATATCAGAGGCTGAGAGCGATTCATATTTTGGCGAACTGACTGAGATAGAAAAGATCAGTCTGTGATATCGGGAAAACAGCAGAGGAGGGGATGAAACGATGTATTGCCCGAACTGTGGACATTACAATGAAGAAGACGCGGTATTCTGCGGCTCATGCGGGACTCCGCTCAGGCGCCCGGAAACTGCGGGGAGAGAGCCGGAAATAATGCCCGGTCAGCCAGAGCCGGAGCGGCAGAATGTCCGGAACCTGTCCGGGGAGAACGGGGGAGAACCTGTGCCTCCGGTTCCCGGGAAAAAGAAAAGCAGGAAAATATGGATAGTACTGGCAGCAGTACTTGTGATTGCAGCAGCAGCTGCCGCGGCAGTATTTCTGTGGATTTTGCCGCGGCAGGAAGAAAAAAGGTATAATGCGCTGCTGGAAGAAGGAAACCGATATCTGGAGGAAATGGATTACGACAGAGCGGAGGACGCTTTCCTGGAGGCAATTGCAATTGAGCCGAAGAAGGAAGAGCCTTATGTGAGTCTGGCAAATCTCTATCTTGATACAGGCGAACGGGCAAAAGCGAAAGAGATTATCGCTGAGGCAAAGAAAACTCTCCCGGAGGAGGGAAAGAAAGAGATTGAAAAGCTGGAAGAGGAACGAAAAGGGGAACTGGATGGTGAAGGTACAGTCTTTGTATGGGCAGTAGAGCCGGAAATTGAGGCAGATGATATCTATTATCTGAAAGAAACGGATTCAAAAGAATATCCGTATAACGAAATGGAACGTCAGATGTTTACAGATTATGCGGTGATAAAACAGGGAGATTCCTATGGGTTGATCGATTCAGACGGAGAGATCCTGGGCGGTATGGATTATGAAGAAATTACAAGCGGCTACGGATATTATCTGTTGACAAGGGAGGAGCCAGTGTATGAATCCGAATATATGACGGAAATAGACAGCTACTATCTGTACGGCGATGAGATCCTTCCGGCTGTCGCGATCGCAGGCGATGCATATGGTTTTAAAGGCGCTTTTTATTACTGCGATGGCCTCCAGAATATCTTTGATGCCTACGGAGAAGAAGCATTTGGTCCCCGGACATGGACAGAGCCTGAGGACGCGATTCCTGTAAAAGCTTCAGATACAGTTCTGGAAAATGCCATGGATGCCGGTGTAAACAATATAGACGAATGGCTGGCGGATCTGCCGGGCGACTATGGGATTTACTATGGCGACAGCATGGCGACGGATTTCGTCTATAATGCATGCGGTTCCCAGTCAGACGGACTCCTGGCGGTGGAGCAGGACGGAAAATGGGGATATGCTGACAGTCAGGGAAATATAGTGATTCCCATGGAATACGACGCCTCCTGGACACAGTATGTTCCTCAGAACGGTGATACCCGGCAGGATTACTGTTATGCCGCTTCGGAAGGATATGTGGCACTGGTAAAAGACGGTGTGTGGGAGATGCGTGATACAGAAGGAAATCCGGTTATTGATCCCGGTGTGTTCGAAGAGATCCGCCCGGTGTATGACGGAAGGTGCTGGGTGAAACAGGACGGCCTCTGGGGCGTGATTGAACTGGAGAATACAGCTGATGAAGAAGGAGATTATCAGGAGAAGGAGGAAGAATCCGGACTTTCCCCGGATTCTTCCATAGAAGAGATTCGTGACCAGGTGCTGGCACACCTGAATGAAAGCCTTGGGGAAAACGGAGGCTCCTATTCGATCAGTGATGATGAGATGACTGAGAGTGACAAAGAGTATCATTTTTGTATAAGATATGCTCTGCCTGATGAAGAGGCGGACAAAATTATAGCAAACGGCGGAATGCCGGCTGCAAACAGGCTTGTAGGAGAGGTTGTTGTGGACAAAGCCACAGGTACTGCGGTCTTCGAGCCTTCGGGCGGGGGACGTGAAGAATGGCAGCTGTGGGGAAATGATGCCGCAGAGTAAAACGGGCGAATTCCTGTTGACCATAATGAAATGAAAAAAGGAGAATCTTTCTGAATTTCCGGGGAAAACTGATTCCCGGGGGATCAAGAAGATTCTCCTTTTATGCATTTCCTTAGTATGAAAAAATCAGGAAATATTTTGAAAACGGGAAAAGTACAAAAATAAAATCAGTAGTCAATTCTTACAACATCCTCTATTCTGCATTCCAGGATCTGGCAAAGAGCCGCCAGGGTGGCGATATTAACATTATCTCCACGTTTCAGATGATAAAGAGTCCCTTTATTGAAATGATAGGTATTGATCAGTTTATATGTTGAAACTTTTTTTTCTTTCATTGTATTCCACAGGGGGTCATAAGAAAAAGATGCCGTGTTTTCCATGAATTTCCCTCCATGAAAAGATTATATTTTATGCTTAAGAACTTGAACATACCTAAGATATTAGGCATAATGGGGAAAAACGGTGAAAGGATAGAAATATGTTTTGCAGAAATTGTGGAAGAGGCGGCTCCGATTCTACTGTATTATGCCACAGCTGCAGACCATCTATACATATGAAGCAAAGTGGGGATCCGGAACCGGCCGGGATGAGCAGAATAGAAATAGTTATCCTGCTGTTTGTTCTGGCAGCAGTGGCTCCCGTTCTGTTTGTATGGAGCAGAAGCAGACTGCCTGTATCCGGAAAATTCGATCGTGTACTGGCGTGTGGAGACGGCTATTATCTTGTTATCAAAGAAGCGGACAAAGGAAATGAGAAGATGATCGGTGTGGCGGATGCAGAAGGAAGGTGGATTCAACCTCTTTCAGAACATCATATTTTTCTTGAAAAGGGTGGATGGTCAGATATTTCAGTCAGAGAGGAAAAAGAAAATACAACAGCCGGAGATATTTATTATATCAATGAAGGCATGTTTCTTATGATCCGAAGGGAGGGCGGAAGAAACGGTTATGCCGGAATTGTTTACAACGCCCGGGATAATATCGGATTCATAGTCAGGCAGTACGGTATGTGCAATAATATGCATTCGAACAACGGACAGGAACAGTACAGGCCTCCGGTGTCCTATAAAAACGGATACTGGGTTATTCTGACCGGAAGCGGGAGAAGAAAAGAAATCTGCATTGTGGATCGTTACGGACATATCAGAAGGACGGCTAAAAGGGCAGAAACATTGGGACAGTATTCCGACGGCGTCTTTTTTGCAGATGGATGTTTTTATGATCTCCATCTTAACCTGAGACTCATTCTGAAGGAGTATCAGATTATAAACGAGCCATATTTTCAGAAAGGAAGAAGTTCACTGATTATTAAAACGGGCAGAGGAGAGAAGTACCGGGTCGAAATAGACAGAAACGGGAAGCTCCTGAAAAAACCAGAAAAATTATGAATAATATGAAGAAATAAAATATACTGCCGGGCAGAGCTGACTCAGGAGATATGCCAGGCGGTATTTTTTATGTCCCGGTAATGAAAAAAATAAAAATAAAAGGCCTGATACAATAACTGCAGACAAAAGAAAGAAGTCTATAAAAAGTAAGGAACAGAAATTCAGAAAGGGGAAAAAGCAATGAAGAAAAAAATCAGTGTAGTTATTTTAGGAGTAGTAATGGTGTTGTGTTTATGTGCATGCTCTGCGAAACAGTGCAGTGCCGGCTGCGGAGAAAAAGCAAATCCAAACTGCAGCGCCGGAATGTGCGACAGCTGCTGCAGATGGTATGCCGGATTTAACGGATGCAGACATACAGAGTTTGATTGATTCGGATTTGTCGAAGGGATTTTCCGGATAGCAGACACAAACCGGAAGTGACAAAGAAATTTTTGTAAGACGGATTCAGAAGATGAGGACAGGGGATTCTGATTCCATTCCATGAGTTAAGAAAAATAAACGGAACCTGAGAATCAGCTAAAAGCAGGAGGTAGTGTAAAAAACTTTGTGGCTTTGGTAAAAAATGACTCCTTTTTGGTAAGAATTATAGATATGACAATTCTTATCGAAAAGGAGTTTAT
>ERZ1643247.2198-NODE-2198-length-15952-cov-39.225326_pt1 | contig 15952 bp, 13 predicted proteins | sample MGYA00579264_ERZ1643247 | MGnify/ENA primary metagenome ERZ1643247 (study PRJEB29033, sample SAMEA4952262) | chicken gut metagenome | biome: Broiler Chicken; feature: Gastrointestinal Tract; material: Caecum | place: Ireland | collected 2018 | study: Broiler... | reverse complement strand
TTGATTTCATGAACATTTCCCGCCGCCAAACGTTCATTGAATTTCCTATTCGGTGAACAATTAGGATCGCAAAATACATCGATTGGGCAATTTATGAACGTTGCGGCAGGAAGTTCAATGACGACTTATCGAAAATCTTGCTTTTGTCGGTTCATTTTGATATAATATAAAGAAAAAAGTACACCGAATAGGAAAATTGATGTACTTTTTTCTATTTAAAGTAGCTTCCCGAGCCTGTTCATCATGTCGGCTTTATGCTCCATGAGGGAGTGGGCATAGCGGTTGAGGGTGACGGTCGGGTTTTTGTGCCCGAGGATCTCGGAGAGCGTTTTCACGTCCATCCCGCATTCAAGTGCGCGAGTAGCGAACGTGTGCCGCAGGGAATGAAATCCCTTGTGCGGTATTTTTAGTTTTTTCAGGAGCAATTCAAAACTTCGCTGGTAGGAGCGGACGGAAACGGGCTTTCCGTTTGCAGACACCACGAAGGGCGAATTGCTCTTTTTCTTTATGCTTTTGAGAATCGGCAGCAACTGTTTCGGCAGCGGAATCACGCGGCGAGAACTCGCCGTTTTCGGCTCGTCTATGATAAGCCCGTATTTGCCATCATGACAGGACTTGGAAACAGTCAGAATGTCTTTGACAAAGTCAATGTCGCTCCATTGCAGAGCAATGAGTTCGCCGATGCGCAGTCCGCTGTACAGGCAAAGAATGATGCCATACAGCTTATCTTTCTTGCCGTTTAGAATTGCCTGCTCTATCTGCTTTTGTTCGGCGAGAGTAAAACACTCCACGGGCTTTTCTTTGAGCTTCGGGCGTTTGAGCTTATCCGCCGTGTATTCTTTCGTCAGCCCCAACAGGTGTGCCGTTTTGAGAGAACTCTGAATGACCGAAATAATGGCGTTGACGCTGTTTGCGGACAATCCCTTGCCGGTCTTGCGATTGCCGCTCTGCAAAAGCTCTGTTATAAACGATTGCAGGACAAGCGGAGACAGGTCGTTCAGCTCCATGCCACCGATCTTGTCCTTGATATGTTGCTCTATAATAAGCCTGTAACGCTCGTAAGTCCGTATTTTCACGGACGGTTTCACATAATGTATCATCCATTCGTCCAACCATTCACGATATTTTATATTCTTTTTTTCTTTCATCAATTTCCCCCTTGAAAGTTTATAGATTCTATTTTACATTTTTCAGATAGAAAAGAAAATCGCCGAGGCTTGCCCGACGATTCTATCGAATTAAATCATTTGGATCATGTTTATTGCTGCAATATGAAAGACGGCGAGGAAATACCCCGCCGTCCTTTTTGATTCCACAAATATTTACCACGATATTAGCGCCGCGTATTTGGCTATATCCGTGAGATATTCTTTTGTTTTTAGGTGAATTTAACCGCTTCCTTTCTGTCCATCTGTATCACGTTGATTATAGAGGATAAACTATAAGATGAATATTCCGAATGACTGCCTTCAAACAACTCCCCAATAGGCGGCTGTCTTATGCGGGATAATGAGGCGGTCGTCCGATGCAAACTCGTCAAATATCTCGCCCAAAGCCCTTACGAGCGGCTCGTACGATTCGTCCCCTTTGCGCGGAGCGTAAGAACCGGACAAATTCCTGCCAATGAAGCCCGCTCTGTCGCAGACAAGATTATTTTCACATTCAAAGCGCTCAAACCTGCCACCAAAGTATCGCTCGATGTTCTCCTCGTCCTTCATGCCCCCGCCATAGCCGTGGAAATTCGGGCAATATCGTTTGAGCACTTCTGCCGTCCTATGATTGACGGCGCTCGTTTCATCCCGCCTGTTCCATACGAGAACGGACTTCCCGTTCGGCTTTAAGATGCGGCGGCTCTCCGCGCGGAATTTTACTGCGTCAAACCAATGGAACGCCTGCGCCGCCGTGATAAAATCGACCGAACATTCCGCAAGCGCCGTATTCTCGCAATCTCCGCTCGTGAAGCGCACATGGGGATACCGCGCCAGCTTTGCCTGCGCGACGGAGCGCATGGCAGCGTTGGGCTCCACGCAGATGACCGTGCTGCCCCTTTCTGCAAGCTGTTTGGAAAAGATGCCCGTGCCGCTCCCGATATCCGCGATGACGCTGTCTACGCAAAACCCAACCTCGTCATATAAGAAATCGATGAGCCGTGCGGGATAATGCGGCCTGTTCTTATCATACTGCTGCTCTTTGCCCGAAAAGATCTCTCTGCTGTCCGTCATATCGTTTCTCCGTTCAAGATCGCGATCGCCCTTATAACATGCTCCTCTTCCAACCCGTTGCCAAAATGCGGATTGGTGTGGATATAGAAGGGAGAAAGCTCCTCCCATCCGAACGCACAGTCGTCGAGGATGACGAATGTTTCCACCGTTTTGTCATGTTCCGAAAGCCATGCAGCCACTTCGTCTCTGCGGCTTGTGCCCCTGCCGAAATCGGGCGTCTTACTGAAAATGCGCAGCCCGTGTTTTGCAAACGTGCTCGCGACGTACTCACCCGCCCCGTCGCAGGCATTCATGGTGCCGTCCAGATGGCGGCGCCATGTCGAGGTAAGCACGATCTCTGCGCCCGTTTTCTCCACGATCTCTTTCACGAGCGGCAGGCGCGTTTCGTCGATATTTGTCTGATCGTTCCAATTTCGACGGCAATCGTATGCGCGAGAGTTGAGCACGCCGTCGATATCGAGAAATAGTATCTTCATTTTACCACACGCACAAAATACTACTCTGTCAGAAGCTTGACCTCGATCCCGAGGACGCCGTACTGTTCTTCCTGCTCCTCTGTATAATATTGATACATACTCTTCACCGCCTCCTCTGCCGATATATCCGTGCTGCCCGTTTTCGGAAACAGCTCCGACGCAAACAGTTCCTGAAAACGATTGAAATGATAAAGCCTGACGACCTGCGCCACGACGATATCCCGTGCATCGTCAAAATTGTTGAAAACGATAATATCTTCGGCTTTGACGGCTTGTCTCTTTTCATCGTTCAGGCGTACTTCGACTGTCTTTTCGCCTCTTGCTATGCTATCAAACGGAGCCTTTGCAAGGTGCATGGTATGTATCGTTTTTCCACACAGGGCAGGAGATATACGCGTTTTGTCGACACCGGGATGAGGATAGACGCTCTTGCGCTCGATGCCCTCGTATCCGATGATCCCTACCCGCGTCCAGCCGTCCATGTACCACTCCATATAGGCATACTTGTCCGTATTGATGCCGAGCGCTTCCGCCATGATGGCGCCCCATCCGCGCATGGAGTAAAGTACCTTTGCGCCATTATTGAGAACAGGACAGCAGCCGCGCCTTTCCTGATGCGCGTCGCCGCCGAACCGATATCCCTTTTCGCGCAATTCGGTTATGACCGCCTGATTTGCCGCAACAGATCCGTCAATGGGCGGATATTTCTCATCTGAATAATCAGTCCAACCGATGACTTTGAAAATATTCATCTCTATCCTCCTTTCAATCTCCCAGCAGAACGATCTTCTGATATAATACGGTCATTTTGTCGTTGAGAGGACCGTCCATGTGGTAGTGCCCGAAATACCATTTTTGATATTGCACGATGTCCTCGAAGTAAGAAAGCATCTGGTTTTCGGGATAGCGCCCCATCTGAACAGAACGCGTGCGAAGAGGCGGATACATGAGCGCCCGTTCGCCGCAGGAATGCGTGATGATATAGTCGACCTTGTTCCCGTACCGCTTCAGATTGGCGACGCCCTCGTCTAATTCCTCGTAAGAGGGCATCTCTTCCTTCCACCAGGAGACGCCCTCCCGGCGCAGATATCGATCGATCGACGTTGCGCCGCCGAAGGTGAAAATGCTTTTATCATCCAGCTCGAACACCTGCCCGCGCATCAGGTGGATGATGTCGGGGCGCACAAAATGCACCTTGCCGCCATGCCATTCGTCGACGGGATAAGCGTTCAAAATGTCGAAATTTTCATGATTCCCGTCAACGAACAGGACGGTGAACGGGAGGTCCTCATAGGGTTTCAGGTCCTGTTCCAGCGTCGGCTCAAACCAGACCGCCCCGAAATCGCCCGCAACGATCACATAGTCGCTTTTTGTAAGTTGTGGATCCCTTTTGGCAAAAAGTTTCAGTTTTGCAAAGTCATGCTGCCCGTGCGTATCGCCCGTCACATAGATCGCCATATATTCGCCTCCTTAAAACGGTTACCCTGATGTTATAACTTGACCTCATCACTATTTTCTTTGATTATAACACATTTATTGGATCTTGTAAATACCTGCACAGACGATCACAGCCCAATGATTGCCCTATCGATCATCTTACTCAATGCCACAAATCACTCCCCCGACGAAAGCTGCGTACGCAGGCGCCTAAACTGATAATCGCTCATACCGTTCAGCACGTATAAAACTCCTCTGTAAACGTCCGCCTGTTCATCATTTTCAAGTTCGCAGGCGACATGCAGACAGCCCTCCGCTTTCGCAATTGCCTTTACCCGTGTTATCTTCTGATCGGTACTTATAAGCGCCTTAAGTTTCGCGTGAACAACCTCTCGAAAACAAAAATCATTTTCATATTTATGCTGTAATGCACGTTCTTGCTGCTCTTGCTTCTGCCTTTGCTTTCCTATATTCTGCAACAAATATGCAAGGCAACTCAAAGCCCTCTTGCGCCCTTTGACTTCATTGCAACACACATAAAACAGGCTTTCCTGTACAGCCAAAACATATCGATCTTCAATCGCCAAATCTTTTTTTATAAAGTTAGCTAAATACAATTGAAAGCAAATTAAATCTGCTTTTTCCCTCGTTATATTTAGATTTTTACTAACACTACAAAGAGAAACATATCCATCAGCGGCGCACAATTTCAGTACGGATACCGCCAACCGGCTCTCCTGAGCCTCGTCGGTAAGGAGATCGAGCAGCGCGTTCCGCAATTCCTCATAGCTTCTCTCTGCGCCAGGCAAGCAATCCAATGCATCATCCTCATCGTCATCCCACCAAGAAGAATTCACATCATCGTTGACCGCCGCCTCTTCTTTTTTCTCATCATTCTCTTTATCGTCTTCATTTTCTTCAGCATCGTCATTCTCCGACTCTGCTAAGCGCGCCAATTTTGCCCGTAGCTTTTCAACGTGTGCCCGACGACTGAGTTCTTTCTCCCGCTCCGCATCCGTATCCTTCTCAGAATCTTTGTCTTCATCCGCTTCTGAATTCTCCTCTTGTGCCGCATCCGTTGTCTCCTTGCCTGCTATCATAGCGGTGATCTCACTGACGCGGTCATCGATCATCGATATAAAGTCTTCCCGGCTCATCCCGCTTTTCCTAGAGCTGCTCTTTTCTTCCTCTGAATCCGCTGCTCCGCCCTGATCATCAGACGTAACTTCTGTGCTTTTAAGGCGCCATACGGAACGGACGATGTCGTATGTATTGAATCGGCACGCCCGATACGCCCCCCGCTCATCATGCTTAGGAAGAATCTCCGCGAGAATGTGTTTACGAAGGGTACGCAGATCGACCAATATCTCATACCTCCTTTCCCCGGCTTTCCGGATAAAACCTGCAGCGAGTAAGTTTTTGATTTCATCCCGCGCATCTAAAGTCGACTCTTCGTCACAGTCTTTCAGTTCGGAGCGCATAAAGAATCGATTGCCCGTATTAAGTTTTGTTAAAAGCAAACTTGCCGTCGTGCTATGCATCGTTCTCCTCCTATAATATCAAATGATATCCGAAAGTTCATTTTCAGTCAAGCTCTCACGCTCGAACAGAGCATTCGCAACAGTCTTCACCTGATCCGCATGTTCGCGAAGGATGCAAAGGGCGCGCCCGTACTCTCTCGATAGGATATCTTGCACACGCTTATAGACGGCGGCATTTTCAACCGCCTTGGCAGGCTCCATGCAGCAAAGCATATCCTCCTCCATGCCGTATATACAAATCATACGCACCGCCATATCTGTGGCCGAGCGAATGTCTTCGCCTGCACCCGTGGTGATCCCGCTTCCCCTATAAAAGCAGACCTCCGCCGCTCGCCCCGCCATTGCTACACAAATTCTATTCAGGCACTCATCGCGAGAGAGATCCGGCTTGTCCTCTTCGGCATACTGCATATATCCGCCGCAATTACCGCGAGCAACGATCGTCGTATAGGCGAGCCTAAACCCGAGCACCCGGGCGACCACGGCATGACCCGCCTCGTGACAGGCGATCTTGCGCACCGTCTGCTCGTCATAGGTCTTCCTTCCGCCCGCATTGAAACTTTCGAACGCCTCCTCGAGCACCGCATCCGTCAACAAAAAGCCGCTTTCGCTTTCACTGTGCCGGATGGCGTTCTGGATGACGAGGTTCAGATCCGCAAGCGACCAACCGACCGAACGTTTCGCGACCCCTTCCTCCACGGCTTGACTAACCGTACAGAAATCGTATTTTGCAAGTTCGCGCACGATAAACCGTTCACGGTCGGCGACCTTAGGCAAATCGATATGAATCTTCTTGTCAAAGCGACGCAACAGAGCTTTATCCAGCCGGCTATCTGCGCTATGCGTATCATAGTTGGTCGCAGCAATAACTAATACGGGCGCAGTATTCTGAGAACCGAATCCATCTAGCTCGGAGAGAAGCGCGTCCGTCAGCCCTTGGGTATGGAGTGCTTCTGTCCCGCCACCCATGCGGTCTTTGGCGATGCAGTCGATCTCATCGATAAACAGCAAAGAAGGGGCATAGCGGCGCGCGGCCGCAAAAATGCCGCGGATCTTCTGCTCGCCCTCACCCACCCATCTTGAGAGAAATTGCGTAGCGTTGAGTGAAATAAACGGCAGCCCTGCAGCATTCGCTACCGCCTTAGCAAGCGAAGTTTTTCCGCTCCCAGGAGGCCCGTCAAATATGATCCCTCGCGGGATCCGGATTCCACGCTTTTGATATTCATGGAAGTTTTTCAGCTGACGGATAGCCGGTTCCAGTTCGCGTTTCGCCTCTTCTGCTCCGATAATATCTGCGAACGTAACGTCCGGAATTGCCACCCTGTCTATAAACAGGGATCTCTCACCGCCATCATATGCAATTTGCATGGCAAGGTCGGACAATATGACATCGACCACGCAGCGGCGTTGAGAATATTGATAAGAAGAGGAAAATGTGATCACCTTATTTGTACGAAACAATTGCCTTGACGCCCGGTCCAACCCGATGCCTCGCACAGCATCCGCTGCCCAGCGACCGAAGGAAATTGCACTGTGCGGCGTAAAGCAATCGACCGCACCGCCCTCCTTATAATCGGCCAGCGAAATGTTCTCATCCTTTGTGTAGACATATGTTGCAACGCCTGCCGCGACCAAATTTTCAAACTGCATTTTTGCCTCTTGCCGGTTCCTTTTCGTCACGCATACAAAGGCAATCATCGGATCAAGCTTTTGTATATCGCGAATGCTCCAAATATCGTCGGCCGCAATGACTTCAATATTTCCCCGCAACTTTTTGGGGATATTCCTCTCAATTACGCCGCCAAATCTAAACACGCGGTCGCTACCATCGCCTGACAATAACTTCTTTACCTCAAGAGATGCAGTCGAAAGGTCTATGTGATACCGTATCCCACAGATCCTGCCTCCGTTCCCGCCGCGGCTCACCATCTCGACCATTCGCTCAAAATCTCTAGTGAAAAATTCCTTTACGGCGCGCACCGCAGAACGCACATCAACATCGCCTCCTTGCGAGAGCAAAATCAAATCCGCAATCGCGTCAACATCCATTCCGCTACCGATTCTATACTCCCGATAATAATCGTCGAGCATATCCATGATGCGTCTAACCACGATGCGATGCAGGACTTCGGGTCGAAGTCTGTTGAATACAATGACCTTACCGGAAGCAAAGCGGGATACAAGCTCACGCGAAAAATAAGGCTCGCCCGTGGCCGGGTCTTTCTCCTCTCTGAGCGCTTTAATGACCGTTGCCGATGACGTCAATGATAATTTATAGGGATCCCCGGTATTATAGACGCTTGTTCCGACATTGGACGTAAAAATCAAAATGCAATCTCGAACGCTGAAATCCTGCTCATAGAAAAGGTCATACACAGCACCTTTGTCAAGCATCTGCAAAATATTATTGCGAACCGTCACATTTGCTTTTTCGATCTCGTCAAACAGGATCACGGAAACCGGGTGTTCCTTGATATAGGTCGTGAACCGGCCGGGTGCCGCTAATTTATAACTTTTATTCAGCCCGAAAAGGCTGATGGGCGCTTCTTTGTCAGAATAGCCGGACATATCGAATCGCTCGAAGGGACGACCGAGAGCCTCTCCGATCTTCTGCGCGAGCAAGGTCTTGCCGACAGCCGACGGCCCTGCAAAAAAGAATATCGCCGCAGGCCCGTTCGCGTTTGCCCGATTAGAAAGGCCGAAAAGCTGTTCTTTAACGGCATGGCAAGCATAATCCTGCCCCTCTATCCCCTCAAAAGCGCGATCCAACTTGGATAAAAGCTCGATTTCATCCGTCAGTTTTGCATCTGTATAGCTGGGCTGCAGATAGCCCAAGGCATTTTTATATAGCTTTTTGCCCTTAGTAATTTCTCTTGGCTCCATGTTTCTCTCCTCCAGACCGCAGCATGCGGTAGTATCCCGAAAAAATCCGATCGATGGTCCAGGCATTTCTGACTGCTGTAAAGGTTCCCTCCGCCGAAACGGCAAACAAAAATGCCCCGTCCCTTGTGTTGCAAGATATTTCCTCTAAGGGGGCCAGAATACAGTAGACAGTTCCATCTCTGACTGTGGCATAGACCTGTTTGAACACAAGTTCCTGCCCCTCTTCGTTTACGAGCACGATCTCGGAAGAGTCGTTTTGATCGAACAAAATTTCAATGATCCTATTATTTTGCCTGCTCAATCCCATTTCCTCAACCTCCATTCACTTTCAACGGATTATGCTCTCCGATAATTTTGTACAAATTTATAGCTCTGTTATCTGTCTCCCAAAGTGCGACGGGCTCATTGTTGTCTTCAACAAGTAAATTATCTAAAATCTTACTCATAAATATCCATCCGAACATAATTTACTCTAATTATATAAAAAACACAAAAAAAAGGGTTACTTCGCAATTAACTTTGCAAAGTAACCCAGATTCGTTACACCGCTTAATCAAAATTGGTACTACGATCAATTTTATCTTCACGAGGTTTTTCCCCTAGCGGCTCTAATCCATGACAATACAAACAATAGTTTACAATATCAATATCATATATCTTTTCCGATATGAAAAATTTTACAGCCTGATCTACTATATCCATATTCCCAAGATGATAGCCTACCTGATTATACATTTCTTCAGCCTCCTGCTGATTAAGCTTCAACCCAATTGCAAGAGCTGCAAGCGTATCCCTCGATGGCCTTGTAATTCCGTTTACCAATTTCGACATTGTATATTTGGATATGCCAGAAGCCATACATATCTGGCTGCGGGTAAAAACTCCCTTCTTTTCGGCTAAGTTTATAATATATTCACCAAAGGGGGACTGCACATGTTCCTTGAGAAATTTGGTGAATCTTTTAGCCGTCGAATTTCCAATCGATTCAAATGATTGATTTACCACTTCTTCATGAGGATATACAATATCTGCATTAAAAGGATTTACTTTATCTACGCAAATAGTAATATTGAAAAATATGGCACGCTCAATGCGATTTGCTTCCTCTTTGCATTCTTCAAAAGCTACATTCTCGAAGACACTGTTAAGATAAGAAAAATTATAGCCAAGCTGCGAAAAAGCTCGTACATCGAAAGCTATATCTTTACCCGTGTATGCACACTCTCGAAGAGCCTCTTGAATCGCGTTGGAAAGAATTATTTCTTCGCCGTGTTCTCCATTAAGCCAAGCAAGAATTTTATAACGCATTTTTCTGTTTTGTCTGATATCAAACACAAAAACGCCATTATCGTTTAACGCAATATTTTTATTCGTTAACAATATCTCTTTCATAGTCTTGCTTTTCCTTGAATCTATCTTTGTTATATCTAAATATGTTTTTATAATAAAAACACTGACAAAAGCGATAATGCCGATAAAGCCAATGTAGCTACAAGAAACAATGCCATAAAAATTCTTACAATTCGAGACGCAACAACACATTTAGTAAGTCGATTATGAAAAATTATTATAAGTAATGTTGCTAAAAAAGTGACCCCATCAACAATCAATGCCCACCAGGATAAATCGAAAGCCAAACCGTTTTCATATCTAAGCAAAACGCCGTACGATATAAACACCGTACTTACCGTTAAAATCAACACAGAGATCATGATCATGATCATCTCTTTTGATAAAAACTTACGCTCTTTATGGGCAGCATCATCATTCAACTTCTGTACAGCCGACGACACAGATGATTCAATCTTAGACGATACCGCCTTTTCAATCTTAGACGATAAACTTTTTATAGCAGCATCATCAACGGAAGGACTCTTTTTATCACAAATACCATCTATCTTTGAGTTAATCTCAGTAATTGCATCTCCAACTTTTTCTTTAATATTTTCTGTGAACACCTGAAAATCTTTACTTGAATCATTACTTGAATCTTTACTTACTTCTTTTTTTAAAGCTTTAACTCTAGCATCAAAATATGTCTTTAGTGAGTTTATTTCATTTTGAAGAATACGTTTAATTACTTCCTGGTTTTCACTATTAATAAGCCCCTGCGATTGATTTGGTTCATCATCCGAATGTGGCTTACCTAAAAAGTTCAACCCTGCCTTTATGAATTCAAAATCTTTACCCTGCCGAGTATATACTTTGTTTAATGTATTTTGTATATTATCTAAGCCGCCTTTTCCCTCCTTCCCTGACCACAATGCAGAAATATCTGCCTTTGTAGCAATTTGATTAGAATCCACACTTGGTGAACCATTTCCGGTATTTGATGTTTTTAAATTTTTAAGGCTTTCCTCGATGGCTTCTAATTTTTTTAAAAGTTCCGAATAAACTCCTTCATTATTCTCTTTATTTTGCTTAGGCGCATACGGCTCATTTACCATCTCCGGCATGATTACTTACCTCCTGCTTTTTTAATATCCAGCCATACCTTTCTGAATTTGCCCATTTTTGAATACTATATTGCCTCCCTGAAAGGCCTCCTTGTTGATCCCCACTTTCTTCCCCTAACGGATTTCCATAAGGCGAATATCTTTTACAGTACCGGTTAGTACCAATTAATTGAGCACCGACCTTAGAATTCTTAAATGCTCGCAAATTAGCGATTTTATCATCTGAACCGTTAGGAGTTCCGTAATTATATTTAGTTACAAGATATTTTTCATCATTTTTCGAACATTTTTTCTTCAAAATGCAAACAAATATAGCTAACTTTCCTCCCTGTGGTCTGTCGGCCAAAAATAAAACACAGTAATCTTTCGACTCATCACATATCGATTCTGCAATCCTCGAAGCATCAAAGGCATAATATTGATGATTCCTCCTTGGGAATTTCACATAATTTTCCCCAATCTTATTCCATTGTATATTTGTTGTCGATTGGACCTGCCTCAATATTATAAACCTTACGCACTTTTCCTTCTCCATATTATAACGAAAAACATATGGCCAATTAGAAACATTAAAGTCTACTTCCTTTTTTTCCTTAGAAATATACTCCTTTAAATTCTCAAAAACGCCATTTTTCATGTCCTGAGAAATTAGGGGGTAGTAATTCATTCCCACCTCTTTGTCGTTTTCAAATATAGGAATACCAAGCAGCAAAGTTGGCACTGAATAAATAGCATTATTGCTATTTGTCGATAATTGGTCCTGCGCAAAACGCACCGCCCCAATAGCAATCATATTGGCACAAGTTAATTTACTGGCCTCATTTTCCCATGCCTCATTAAAATAACAATGGATCTCACATTGTTGATACCCTTCACATTTATACCATCTATAGCCCTCTTCTTCATTACCCACTTTATTTAACCCAAGTCCTTTCTCGCATAATTCCTCACAAAGTTCCTTCATTCGAGAGGAGCCCCCCACAAATAAGACCTTTAAGCCCTTCCATTTTAACTTCTTGACTTTCTCAGACATATTTACATATTTTTTCAATTCTTCAACAAGTAAATCGGCTTGGTCATTAAAAAGCTCTTGATAGTAGTTCACAAGATTTTTGAAGTTCTCTTTATTATAGCTATCATTGTCAATTCCCTCATCATGACCTTCAGCCCAAATTACACCATACGGGCGCACACCATCTTTACTTTTAATCTCTGTTCGGCGACCGTGTTTAAGATAGGCATTATATATCTTATCTTTAGTACTTCTTTCTTTATCCGCCCTATATTCTTCTTTTTCTTTATTCACCTCCACTAAGTATTTTATTTTTGTTGAACTCTTCGTCAAGAATAATTGTTCTTTAGCCGTTCGCACAGACTCGTTGGAAAAATTTTCTCCGTTTGTATTATAATTCTTCTTGACACAATCCTCTAACTCCATATCAAAACGATTCCCGGCAATTTCGATATCTCCTGATGCAGGAATTGGAGCAAAATATTTCCCCTTATCCTTTGCTAAAACAGCAAAATCGGTAGTGCCTCCGCCAATATCGATAACCAAAAGCTGTTCGCCATCACATAATTCCTGTATATGTTTCTCCGCAATAAAAGCTTTCCCTGCCAATTGCGGTTCAGGAATTACAAGCAAATCTTTTCCCTCTATCTTCTCCAAGCCCAGTATGTTTTTAGCAATATAACACAAAATACCCTGCAGAATCACTTCACTATAACATGTTGCTTTATCGTCAGTTCCCATATCTGCCGCAGGCGCTCCAATCACGATACATTCTACATCATGAAAATCAACCAAGTTAAAAATTGACGACTTTGATTTTATTTCCATTGGATCCTGTTCATTAGTACACACTCCGTCACAATTAAATAAAAGGTTAAAAAATATCTTTGTTAATTTAATTGCATTATAAAACTTATCATTGCCGTTGACATTAAAAACATATCCATATTTTTCATCTAAATCTTTTATTTCCATCTTCCCTTCTTGAATACATTTATTAATCCAAGCATCAATCCTTTCTTCAATCTCTTCAAGTTCTCTAATCCGTTTATCAATGTATCCTAATTTTTCTTGATCATCTTGATTTTTTTGAGTAGCAGGTTGATTATTTTTGGAATCTAGCACATTGGGCAATTCTTTTGCAATCATGAGAAGTTTTTCTTTCAAATTAAAGCATATCTTCATTTCGCCGGAGTTTTCGCGGTCAAATTCGATAGCCTTCCCCCCTATTTTCCAGCCTTTTTTATCTGAGTAACCGATTACTGTGCGGATACCATTGGAATATTTTATAACGTCCCCGCCTTCTTTGGAAGTATTTTCATATAATTCTAATTTGTTGTCCCCAATAGGATGCAATTCCCCCATCCTATCTTTTGTGCATTTAATCACAAAAGTGTAAGTTGTACCAAAGTCAATACCTAAAACATTCCCTTTTTCTGGTGTACCCTTCATAACTTACTCCTTGTTCACCTTTTCATTAAATTCTTGCAAAAGCATCTTAAGATTAAACACCTGTATCCTCAACTGATCATAGTTGGTACATTCTGTCATCTTATTATAAATATTTTCTACTACACGCAATTCGCGCACAGCCAGCATATATCGCCTGAATTCATCGCGCGCAAGTTCTAATTTGACCTCTTTGTCCTCTTCGTCTTCGTAATTGTAAATTGGCAAAAATAATTCCTCTAAACGGTTATAAGCGTCATTGAGAGCCGCACCGGCCTCACGATACAGCGAAAAAAGTTTTCCGATCGCCTCAAAAGCCTCTGTGACCCATTCTGCATCACAGCGATTATTTTTGATCATCAGTGCTGATTTCGGCAACGCCTGTTCAACGGGATCTTGCCCTATCAGAAAGTTTTTTAACGTCTCTATTTCGCTTTGCCCATGTCGCAAATTTGCCGATTCCTCAAAAATCGTTTTATTGGAACCGATCAATGATTCTAAATAATTTTTGTTATCACGAATGATGCACTTAAATTGATTTTCTATATTTTTATATAGATTATCTTGTCTCGGCTTTTTAATTCTTGAAATGAGTCTCTTGAAAAAATTCATACTATGACCTCCATTAAACTTAAAATATTATACACTCTTTTCTTCAACTATTAATTCTATATTATTTCCATCTTTAACCTTACCAAAAACATTAATAGGCTTAGGGATGATCAGTTTGCTTTTATTTTTTTGATTTATAAACGAATATGCGTATTTATGCTGATTTAGATTGTATTCCGGCCGAAAAACTACTGTTTCAAGTTGATGAAATTTTTTTAACATTTCAACATCTACATATTGAATTCCTCCAAGAAACACCAAGGTTTTGATCCCGTTTAAATTATGTTGGACCGAAAGCGAATAATCGCTTCCGTTTATCACTGCACTGTATTTTTCGTCGTAGGGTATCACCAATAATTCGTTACGCTTCTTACAAACTTCAGGAAACTTACTCTCTATCGACTCCATTTTCTGTTTCTGCTCATTATGTTCCCCTTTATATTTATACGGATTTATAAGTTCTACAAATTTTCTCCCTGACAAATCTCTTTCTTGTTTTACTACAGAATGATATCGAATCCATGCACCCACCCTGTCTGGCGTTGCCAATAATGGATCGCTTTCATTCCTGCCATATTTTTGGGTTATAATATTCAAGACCTTTTGTTCCGACTCCCCCTTTGCTTCAAAAAATGGATCGATAGCACTCACCGGCAATGATAAATCTACAGCTAAAAATTTTTGGCCACAAACGGAACATTTACAATACTGTTCGTCGTTGATAGCTCTTTCCTCTAATGCTCCGCAATAAGGGCAAGGGAACGCCCCTCCAAAGCCCTCGTTATAGAGATACCTATCCGGAATTTTACCGCTATACCTCTGCTCAAAAGCGTGCGTATTTGTAGAAATACTGACCGTTGAGAGCAGTATTGCTTTAATTTCATCTTGACTATTTATAATCGCGCGGAACGCACTACTATATTTAGCGTCATTATTTTTAATTAGTTCCTGCAAGCCATTCACCTGCCCACTTAATAGCGTTGTGCGATCACAAATCAGCCTTTCGCATGCAGCGGATATATCTTCGCTTTTACCGCTCTCTTTAAATTGGTTTCCTCTCTTTTTTAAATCCTCAATGGCAGCAAGGATCTGCGCCACCCCGGTCGTATTTACAGCAACAATTTTCTCTGTGCTAAAATTTACTGCCTTATCGAAATTTGTTCCAAGAGCATTAGACATATCTTCCAAATACTCTTTACTAAAAAGCTTTTGAACATACTGCAAAATGAGGTCGGATTTTATCCCCAACCCGGCAAATTCTTGTTGTGCAAAATTGTAAACTTTATTGATTTGTATCCCTAATGAATCCAATTTCATACTCATGAACTCATTATATTTTATATTTTGTTCGTTTATCTCCTTAATTCCGTTTACGATATTCTCATTTCTTTTATACAAACCTTTTATCTGTTCTGTAAAGTTCGAAAAACCCTTTTCTATATCAATTTTCATTGAAGACATGAACTCAATATTATCATTCATGCAGGCGGTCAAATACTCTTTTGTTGCAACCTGTTCAAAGCCACTCAAAACAAGTTTTTTTAGTTCCTCGTTATTACTCGCAAGCAATTCCTTCCCTAACTTCCCAATCTTATCATTAATTTCTTGCCAAAGCTCTGGTTCACAGTACTTTACAATAGAATAACTACTGCCACACGCCGCACAATAAGTCATATTAGTCTTTTCATTTATATATATCCTTGGCCCTCTATACCCACACTCAGGACAAGAATTCAATATGTACCTCGGACTATATTTGGCAAGCCGAATACTTTGGAAATTAATTTCTCCACCCGCCTGTAAAATCTGCAAGGCTATGTCACAACAAACAGTTGATAAATAGCCATTTTTATAGGGGAGTATC
>ERZ1643247.2197-NODE-2197-length-15961-cov-5.118069_pt1 | contig 15961 bp, 16 predicted proteins | sample MGYA00579264_ERZ1643247 | MGnify/ENA primary metagenome ERZ1643247 (study PRJEB29033, sample SAMEA4952262) | chicken gut metagenome | biome: Broiler Chicken; feature: Gastrointestinal Tract; material: Caecum | place: Ireland | collected 2018 | study: Broiler... | reverse complement strand
TTGGCGGATGCCAGTACTGCAAAAAGCGAGGCAGAGAGTATGAAGCAGCGTTATGAGGAAACCATGGGCGACGCACAAAAAAAAGCAGACGCTTTGCTGGCGCAGGCGCAAGAACATGCGCAAAAAGAATACGACGCCATGATAGACGCAGCGAAAATGGATGCACAGGAAATTCGAAAGCGTGCCGATCAGGCGATACAGGAAGAACGCGAAAGAGCAATACGCGATATCCAGAGAAATGCTGCCGATATGGTATTATTGGCAGCGCAGAAAGTTGCCGGCAGTACGGTGGATAAAGAAGAAAACAAAAAAATGGTGGATGCGTTCCTTGCGGAAGCAGGTGAAAAAGTATGATACAGACGCAGACAGCGGAGATATACGCAAAAGCCCTGTTGAAGCAGCAGCACATTTCATTGGAAGAGGCGCAGCAGTGTCAGGCGCTGCTGCGCGAACATACGGTTCTGTTTGACAGCTTATGCAGCCCTGCGATATCAAAGCGGGAGAAACATAAGCTGATTTTCCGCGTGTTTGATGGGACAATCGCGCATTTCTTAGATGTATTATCCAAAAGAGACAGAATGCCGGAAGTGTTTGCAATATTAGAAGCGTTCGAAACACTGTATTGGGAAAAAGAAGGTGTGGGAAGCGCGGTATTATACTATGTGCAAATGCCGGAAGAGGCACAATTGGAAGCCATTCGGAACATGTTGTGCAAAAAAGAAGGCAAGCGTCAGATGCGCTTGGAACTGCGGGAAGATCCGTCTTTGATAGGCGGCATTGTCATTCAATGCGGCAACAGACGGTATGACAGAAGTGTAAAGAATAGTATCGCAATGCTGCGAGAACGATTGATACAGGGGGTGAGAACGTGAATCCTTTGAAACCGGAGGAAATTGTTTCCGTTTTGGAACAGGAAATCGGGAATTATGAAGTAAAAACAGATATCAGAGAAACAGGTACCGTCATTCAGGTGGGAGACGGGATTGCAACCGTATATGGCTTGGAAAACGCAATGTATGGTGAAATTATTTTGTTTGACCATGAAGTAAGAGGCATGGTGCAAAAAGTAGAACGTAAGACGGTTGGATGCATTTTATTTGCTTCTGACGTCAATGTAAAAGAGGGTTCACAGGCATACCGCACAAAACAGCGGGCAGGTGTTTCTGTCGGAGAAGGCATACTGGGGCGTGTTGTAGACGGTTTGGGTAAACCGATTGACGGCAAAGGTCCTGTGGAAGAAGAAGCATTTTTGCCTGTAGAGCAGGAAGCGCCGGATATTATTTCCAGAGAACCAGTCAATCAACCGCTGCAAACAGGGATTCTTGCGATTGACGCAATGTTCCCAATCGGCAGAGGACAGAGAGAATTGATTATTGGTGACAGACAGACCGGAAAAACATCCATTGCGATAGATACCATCCTGAATCAGAAAGGACAGGACGTCATCTGTATTTATGTAGGGATTGGGCAAAAAGCTTCGACGATTGCAAATTTGGTGACAACGCTGAACAAATATGGCGCTATGGAATATTCCATTGTCGTTTCCGCATCTGCCAGCGACCCGGCGCCGCTGCAGTATATTGCACCATATACAGGAACAACCATTGGTGAATTTTTTATGCGCAAGGGGAAGGATGTCCTGATTGTGTATGATGATTTATCGAAGCATGCGGTGGCTTACCGTACCATATCGCTGTTGCTGAAACGTCCGCCCGGGCGGGAAGCATATCCCGGTGATGTATTCTATCTGCATTCCAGATTGCTGGAACGTTCCTGTCATTTGAGCCAGGAACACGGCGGTGGTTCTATGACGGCGCTGCCGATCATTGAAACATTGGCGGGCGATATTTCCGCATATATTCCGACGAATGTTATTTCTATTACCGACGGTCAGATTTTCTTGGAAAGCAATCTGTTTTTTGCGGGGATTCGTCCGGCAGTGAATGTTGGTTTGTCCGTATCTAGGGTTGGTGGTGCGGCGCAGACCAAAGCAATGAAGAAAGTCAGCGGAAACCTGCGTATTGACTTGGCGCAGTACCGTGAAATGGAAGTATTCACACAGTTTAGTTCTGATCTGGATCCATCGACCAAAGAATTGCTGCGCTATGGCAAGTCTTTGATTGAAGTATTAAAACAGCCTACATGCAGACCAATGAAGCTGTATGAACAAATCATTACATTATGCGCAGCACAAAATAAGCTGATGGTTGATATTCCGGCACGGAAGCTTTGGGAATTCCGGACTGGTTTGTTGAATCATTTTGTAACGGAACACAAAGAGATTTGTGACAGCATTATGACAACGAAGGTCTGCGATGATGATATGCAGGCGGAAATTCTGCGGATTGCGCAGGCTTACAAAGAGCAGGTGAAGGGATTATGGCAAGCGTAAAAGAAATACAAGACCGTATTCATAGTATTCAGGATACCAGAAAGATGACAAATGCCATGTATCTGATCTCTTCCTCGAAGCTGAAAAAGGCAAAAAAAGCGCATGACAATACGGCACCGTATTTTTCGCTCTTGGAATCTACCATATCCGCAATTATTGAACATACCCCCTCGCTGGAACATATTTTCTTTGACCGAAGAGAAAAAAAAGCAAAACGCAACGAGGGCTATTTGGTGATTACGGGAGATAAGGGGCTTTGCGGCGCTTATAACCATAATGTGATTAAGTTGGCGGAAAAGCGTGTTCTCAATGATGAATCCCATTCCCTGTTTGTGGTTGGCGAAGTGGGACGGCGGTATTTTGAAAAAAAGGGCTATCACGTGGAAAAGGAATTTTTGTATACAGCGCAGAATCCGAATATTCATCGGGCTGGTACAATTTCGGAAGTGCTGATTGATCTATTTGTAGAAGGATATTTGGATGATGTTTATTTGGTGTATACCAGAAGCATTTCTCCGATGGTATCCAATCCGGAGATCATGAAAATACTGCCGTTGGAAAAGCATCGGTTTGAAGATGCACAGCAAGACAAATACAGCCAGACAACGGTGTTTTCCCCTTCTGTGGATGAGGTTATGGATCATTTGGTGCCAAACTATGTACGCGGATTGGTGTTCAGCGCATTGATTGAGTCTTTTTCCAGCGAGCAGAACAGCCGTATGATGGCGATGGATGCGGCAACGAAGAGTGCGGATGATGTACTGTCGGAATTGTCTTTGGCGTATAACCGTGCCAGACAGGCGGCAATCACGCAGGAAATGAATGAAATTGTAGGCGGCAGCCAGAGTTTTGATACATGATACGGCAAAAGGAGGAATACAAAATGGAAACAGGGAAAATCGTGCAGATTTCAGGACCTGTTGTAGACGTAGAATTTGAAGAAGGAATCCTTCCTGCCATTCGGGATGCGCTGACTGTGGAGTTCAACGGCAAAACGGCTGTAATGGAAGTAGCGCAGCATTTGGGCGGCAATGTAGTACGCTGTATTATGATGGCGTCCAGCGAAGGTTTGTCAAAAGAACATACGGTAACGGCAACCGGCGGACCGGTTCGTGTGCCGGTTGGCAAAGAAGTTCTGGGCAGAATGTTTAATATGCAGGGCGAAACCATAGATGGCGAAGAACAGAAAGAATGGGCAGAAAAGTGGTCTATTCATAGAGAGCCGCCCTCTTTTGAGGAACAGAGTCCCGCGGTAGAGATATTTGAAACGGGTATTAAAGTCATTGACTTGCTGGCGCCCTATGCAAAAGGCGGTAAAATCGGTCTGTTTGGCGGTGCAGGGGTAGGGAAAACCGTGCTGATTCAGGAACTGATTCATAATATTGCAACGGAGCATGGCGGATATTCCATCTTCACTGGCGTGGGAGAGCGTTCCAGAGAAGGGAACGATCTGTGGCATGAGATGAAAGAATCCGGTGTTATTGAAAAAACGGCGCTGGTGTTTGGACAGATGAATGAGCCGCCCGGATCCAGAATGCGTGTGGCACAGACCGGGTTGACCATGGCAGAATATTTCCGGGACAAAGAACACCGAGATGTCCTGTTGTTTATTGATAATATATTCCGTTTTATTCAGGCAGGTTCGGAAGTTTCTGCATTGCTGGGGCGTATGCCTTCCGCGGTGGGCTATCAGCCGACATTGTCTAACGACGTTGGGGCATTGCAGGAAAGAATTGCTTCTACGAAAAATGGTTCTATCACATCAGTGCAGGCGGTATACGTACCTGCCGATGACTTGACAGACCCGGCGCCTGCAACAACATTCTCCCATTTGGATGCAACAACGGTACTATCCAGAAAAATTGTGGAACAGGGAATTTATCCCGCAGTTGACCCGCTGGAATCCACCTCCCGTATTCTGGAACCAGACATTGTAGGGGAAGAGCATTATCAAACAGCAAGAAGAACACAGGAATTGCTTCAGAAATATAAGGAACTTCAGGATATTATTTCTATTTTGGGTATGGAAGAATTGGATGAAGAAGATAAACTGAGTGTGTATCGCGCCAGAAAAATCCAGAAATTCCTTTCCCAGCCCTTTTCTGTGGCAGAAAACTTTACCGGGATGACAGGCAAGTACGTCCCGCTGGAAGAAACCATCAAAGGGTTCCAAGCAATCATCAATGGAGAGATGGATGAGTATCCGGAAGAAGCGTTCTTTATGGTTGGTACCATAGAGGAAGTGAAAGAAAAAGCGGCGAAGTTGGGATAAGGACGTGGTGAAGTATGGCAAAAACATTTGATTTGAAAATCGTAGCCAGTGATAAGCCATTTTACATGGGTCCTTGCGAGCTGTTGATTATTCCGGCGATTGATGGAGAGATGGGTATTATGGCTGGACACGAAAGTACCGTAACGACCATCCATCCCGGAGAGCTGCGCTATCAGATAGATGGCGTGTGGCATAATGCCGCCGTAACAGAAGGCTTTGTAGAGATTATGCCGGAATATGTGAATCTGTTGGTGGATGCAGCGGAATTGCCGGAAGAAATTGATGTCAAGCGTGCGGAGCTGGCGAAAGCGCGTGCACAGGAAAAGCTGCGTCAGCGGCAGAGTATGAAAGAGTATTACCATACGCAGGCGGCATTGGCAAGAGCGATGGCGCGTCTGAAAGTAACCAAAAAATAAACGTATCGGAAAATCAAGCGACAGGATGCCCTCGAAAGGGTGTCCTGTCATTTTTTCTCTCTGGGAGACATTTCCGTGTCTGTGCATATCCGAGTGGATTACTGATGCAAGAAAAATGTAAAAAGAATTTGACATTTTGGTATGGCTGTGGTAGGATAAAAATGTAAAAGAAATTTGACATTTTGGCGCTTGCAAGAAGGAGGGAAGGATATGCTGTTTGCGGGAATTTTTCTGGCTTTTGTGGTCGTGCTGGACATTGCGCTGTTGGTATCCCTGATCCGGCCGGGAGATGAAAGACGGCAAATGATTGTTTGGAAAGCCAGTACCGCTGCGTTCGGCGGCATGGTGGGGTCTTTCGTCTTTTGTATTGTGGAAAACTGCATCCGGCAGGAATATGAGGGGATGAACCCATTCACAACGTTGACGACTGCAGCGACCATGTACTTTTTGTTTCTTTTATTTTTCAAACGGAAATATGGAGATTGAACCATGAAAAACAGCATTCGGGAAAAAAGAAAGCAGGCAGACCTTTCGCAGGAAGCGCTGGCAAAAGCATGCGGAGTTTCTCGTCAAACCATCAATGCCATTGAGAACCAAAAGTATGATCCCACATTATCTTTGGCATTTCAACTGGCGCGGGTACTGCAAACAACGGTGGATGCCTTATTTACCCCAGAAGAGGCGGCTGATGTGCGGAAAAAATAGGCAGCAGGGAAAAAGGGGATATGGAATGGATGTATCGCAATGAGATTTTTAGGATAGAGGTACTTGACAGAATATAGTAGGCGGAATATAATAATAACAGTGTTATATAACGCTGTTATATTTGAAAGCGAGGAGTATATGCAGCGAGAATCAACGACACAGGAGCTGATTTTAGAAGCTGGAAAACAAGAGTTTTTAGAAAATGGATTTCAAGGCTCATCTCTGCGTAAAATTGCAAAGCGGGCAGGCGTGACCACGGGTGCTGTTTATGGATATTATCAAAGCAAAGAAGATCTCTTTGAGGCATTGGTGCAGGAGGCATACCAGACCTTTATGCGCGTATTCCAAGATGCGCAGGATCGCTTCGCACAATTGCCGCAGGAGGAACAGTTGCGTCATTTGGGCATCCTATCAGCCAATGCGATGGAGGCGTTGGTGTATGATATCTATGACCAGTTTGATGCGTTCCGTTTGTTGCTGTGTTGTGCGCAGGGAACGAAATACGAACAGTTTATTCATGAACTTTCAGAAATGGAAGTGGAAGCCACGCATCGATTTATGCAGGTACTGCGTGATTTGGGTTATACAGTGCCAAAATGGGATCCATGGTTAGAGCATATTTTAGTTAGTGCTATGTTCAGTGGTTTTTTTGAAATTGTGGTTCACGAAATGCCATTGGAGCAAGCCATTGCATTCACGCGGGAATTAAACATATTTTATACGGCGGGATGGAAAAAAATTATGGGGCTATAAGCTCCATCATTTTTTCATATAAGTTAGCTTATGCTAACTAAAAACAAAGGAGGGATTTTCTTGAAAAAGCAGTCGAATTTGTTCAGATTGATGGGATATGCAGGCGGATTCCGTTATCTTAGCTATGCATCGTGGATCTTATCTGCTGCCAGCGCGCTCCTTGCATTGGTGCCGTTCTGGTATCTATGGAAGATCATGAAAGAGGTGCTGGAAGTAGCGCCGGACTTTGCACAGGCACAGACAGTGATGCACAATGGTTGGATGGCGGTTGGATTTGCAGTGCTTTCCGTACTGGTTTATATTGCCGCCCTGATGTGCTCACATATTGCAGCATTTCGCATTGCGTCCAACCTGCGGATGGCGTTGATGACACAGATTGTTCGTCTGCCCATTGGAGTGACAGAGCGGTTTGGCAGTGGAAAATTACGCAAAATTGTCAATGAAACCAGTGCGTCTACGGAAACCTATCTGGCACATCAACTGCCGGATAAAGCGGGCGCGATTGCAACACCATGCGGGTTGTTGGTACTGCTGCTGGCATTTGATTGGAGATTGGGTATTTTGAGCTTGATTCCGGTTGCTTTGGGGTTTTTGATCATGATGCGTATGACCGGAGCAAAGATGCAGCAGAAAATGGCAGAATATCAAAATGCACTGGAAGATATGTCCAATCAGGCAGTGGAGTATGTGCGCGGCATTCCGGTAGTGAAAACATTTGGACAGACCATTTTTTCGTTTCAAAAATTTAAGAATTCGATTGATCGTTACGGGGTATGGGTCATCGCATACACCAAGGAACTGCGGACGCCAATGTTGTTTTATACAACGGCAATCAACAGTGTATTTGTATTCCTGATTGCAGCAGGGATATTCTTGACCGGAAATGGGGTAGAACTGGAATTTTTGCTGAATTTGATCTTTTATATCATCATTACGCCAGTGATTTCTTTGACGTTGACGAGAATCATGTTTCAAAGTGAAAATGCAATGATTGTGGATGATGCATTGCAGCGGATGGACAGTGTGCTGCAGGAACGGGCGGCGGTGGATCCGGAAAGCGGCGACATGCCAAAAGATGCCTCTGTGGTATTGGAGGATGTTTCGTTTCATTATGACCATGCAGACGATGTCATTCGGCATATTTCCCTTGCTGTAGATGCCGGACAGACGGTAGCGCTGGTAGGTCCGTCCGGCGGAGGTAAAACGACGCTCGCTGGGCTCATTTCCGGATTTTTTGAACTACAGCAAGGAAAGATTGTCATCGGCGGCGTGGAGATTCGGCAAATACCAAAGAAAACATTGATGGATACGGTATCTTTTGTATTTCAGGATAGTCGCTTGCTGAAAACTTCTATTTTGGAAAATGTGCGGATGGGAAATCCGAAGGTCAGCAGAGAACAGGTGATGGATGCATTACGGGCAGCGCAATGCATGGATATTCTGGAAAAATTCCCAAATGGGGTGGATACGGTGATTGGGACAAAAGGTGTGTATTTATCGGGAGGGGAGCAGCAAAGGATTGCCATTGCCCGTGTGATGCTGAAAAACACACCGATTCTGATTTTGGATGAGGCGACTGCATTTGCGGATCCAGATAATGAAGTGCGGGTACAGCAGGCGCTGCAAGAGTTGGCAAAGGGCAAAACCGTATTGATGATCGCGCATCGTTTGTCAACGGTGGTGCATGCAGATCAAATTTATGTATTGGAAAACGGGAAAATTTCGGAATCTGGCACGTGTGAACAGTTGCTGCAGCAAGATGGCGTGTTTGCTAGAATGTGGCAGGAATATCAACAGTCTGTACAATGGAAAGTGTCAAAGGAGGGAATGGAATGATCCAGAAACTGCAAAAAAAATATGCGTTGTCCGAACAGGGAGCAAAGGACTTGGTGCAGGGATGCATTGCCTGTGTTGCGCAGAATTTGACGTTTCTGCCGCCGGTTGGGCTGCTGTATTTGTTGGTCAGGGATTTGATGCAAGGCGGTGTGGCGGCGGACCGTGTGTTATGGTACGGGATTGGCTGCCTGATCTGCATTGGTTTGATGATGGCTGCAACATGGTGGCAATATAACGCGACGTATTTTGCAACGTATCGAGAAAGCGGTGTGCGGCGGATTTCTTTGGCGGAAAGATTACGGAAGATACCGTTGGCATTTTTCGGAAAAAAAGATTTAGCAGATCTGACCAGTACGATCATGGCGGACTGCACCTTTTTGGAACAAAGTTTTTCCCACTTCATTCCGGAGTTGTGCGGTGCAATGATCTCAACAACAGTGGTTGCCATCGGTTTATTGGCGATGGATTGGAGGATGGCGATTGCGGCCTTATGGGTGATGCCGGTTTCCTTTGCGATCGTATGGTTCTCTGCACGGATACAAGAGAGGCTGAATGAAAAATCAATGGCTGCGAAGATGGCATGTGCGGATGGGATTCAGGAATGCATTGAAACGGTGCGGGATCTCAAATCCTGCAATGCGGAAGAAAACTATTTGGCGGGGCTGCAGAAGAAAATCAAAGCAGTGGAGCGTCGAGCGGTAGTCAGCGAGTTTGGAACGGCGGTGTTTGTGGTTTCTGCCACGCTGCTGCTGAAATTAGGCATTGCGACAACGGCATTGGTAGGTTCCATTTTGTTGATGCAAGGAACATTGGATGTGCTGACCTTTTTTATGTTTTTATTGGTGGTTTCTCGGGTGTATGATCCATTACAGGGAGCGCTGCAGAATTTAGCAGCAGTCATCAGTACACGTACGAATATTGCCAGGATGAATGAAATTTTGGAATATCCGATACAAAAAGGCACAACTGAGATGCATCCGCAGGGATATGATGTGGTATTTGATCAGGTGGGCTTTGCCTACGGAGATGGAGAGGCTGTGTTGCAGGATGTCAGCTTTACTGCGAAGCAAGGAGAAGTTACGGCGTTGGTGGGTCCGTCCGGCGGCGGCAAAACCACAGTGACGCGTTTGGCAGCGCGGTTTTGGGATGCGAGTCAAGGAAAGATTACGGTAGGCGGCATGGATGTTTCTCAAATCGATCCGGAAACATTGCTTTCCATGTACGCAATCGTATTTCAAGATGTGACATTATTTGATCAGTCCGTGTTGGAAAACATTCGGATTGGGCGTAAAGATGCAACAGATGCGGAGGTCATTGCAGCGGCAAAACTGGCGCATTGCGATGAATTCGTGGAAAAACTGCCGGATCAATGGAACAGTCAGATTGGGGAAAATGGCTGCGCATTATCTGGTGGAGAACGGCAGAGAATCTCCATCGCCAGAGCTTTTCTGAAAGATGCGCCCATTATTTTATTGGATGAGGCCACTGCATCTTTAGACGTGGAGAATGAAACGTCGATTCAATCAGCATTATCCAGATTGATTCAGCAAAAAACCGTCTTGGTGATCGCACATAGAATGCGTACGGTCGCAGGGGCAGACAAAATCGTCGTATTGGCAGACGGGAAAGTGGCGGAGCAGGGGACGCCGCAGGAATTGATGGAACAGCAGGGGATATATGCCCGTATGGTGCGTCTGCAAACAGAGGGAATGGACTGGACCATTTGAACCTGTTTCGCTTCCAAGCAGCCCCGAAAGACAAGCGCCGGAAGAACGTCTTCTTTTTTTCATTCCCAAATTGTGTTATAATCAATACAAAAACGGAATTGAGACAGGAGGAAGAGCGGAATGAAGATAGCGGTGATTGGCGCGGGAGCGATGGGCACCTTGTTTGGAGGCAGGCTGGCACAGGCAGACAACGATGTGACCATGGTGGATGTTTCGTCTGCGGTATTGGAAGAAATACAAAAAGATGGCATTTGTCTGGAAGACGAAAGCGGGATGCACCAAATTCCGCTCAAAGCAAGTAAGGCGGAGGAAATCAAAGAGGCGATGGATTTGGTCATATTATTTACCAAAACACTCTATTCCCGTTCTGCCATGGAAAGTGCAAGCGCGTTTCTGGGAACGGATACCTATGTACTGACACTGCAAAATGGATTGGGCAACATAGAATTGATCCAGGAATTTACAGATATCCATCATATTATTGCAGGTGTGACCAATTATGCCAGCGATGTGAAAGGACCAGGGAAAATTGCTTCTTTTGGCAGTGGATATGTGAAAGTGATGTCCGCGGATGGTTGTCAGTCGCCGATGCTGCACAGGGTGCAGGAAGAGCTGGTACGGGCGGGATTTTGTGCAGAGATTACGGAGGATGTGTTTGCGGCCATTTGGGAGAAAGTGGGCTTCAATGCGGCTATCAACAGCACGACAGCTATTTGCCATGTCCCCTGCGGTGGGATTGGAGCCGTGGCAGAGGGCAGGATGCTGGCAGAAAAAATTGCAGAAGAGACAGCGATGGTTGCCAATGCATACGGCATTGCATTATCTGCACAGACCATTATCCAAAGTTTGGAATATACGTATGAAGCGCATAAAAACCACTTTACATCCATGGCACAGGATGTGCAGCGTAAGCGAAAAACAGAAGTAGCATATATCAACGGCGGGATTGTGCAAAAAGCAAAGGAAAAGGGGCTGCAGGTACCATATACGGAAGCGGTTTATTGGCTGCTGCGCGTAATGGAAGATACTTATGATCTGCAGCAATAACGTTGCTTGATCTGTCCCTTTTCCTTATGAAAGGAGAGGGAAAGGAAATCGGATAAGAAGAAACAATGCCTGAAGAAATGGTTTGCGGCTTTTTTTCAGGTGTTGTTTTCTGTGTGAAAGAATTGGGATTTTCCACATATGGTTTTGGTATTGTCAAAATAATCTGATGCCATAGGAAATCGCCATTATACGGAGAACTTATTAGACAGATTTGGATCCCATGCAGTTGTATAACGAAACGTTGGCAGAAAAAAGTTTGTCTGATTCAGAAACGGAACCGAATCAATCAGAAAAGAATAGGAGGAACTGTATGGAAAGAGAAAGATTTGAAATAGTTTGGAATGAAAAAGCGGCACAAAGAAGGGAAGAGATTTCTTTTTTGAATTTCGCACAGGCAGAAAAAGCGCAGCTCTTTCACAGCGGATTTTCTGTCTATCAAAAAACGCCGCTGGTTTCGTTGGATTCCCTCGCCCAAATGCTACAGGTCAAAAGCATTCAGATTAAGGATGAAAGCAAACGGTTTGGATTGCATGCGTTTAAGGTGCTTGGTGCAAGCTATGCCATTGCCAATGAGATTGCCCGCAGGCTTGGGAAAGACGCGGCTTCGCTTTCTGTAGCAGAAATTTTATCAGAAGATACCAAACGCCGGCTGGGAGAATTAACCTTTGTTACGGCGACGGATGGGAATCATGGTCGTGGGGTAGCATGGACAGCTCGGCAGTTGGGACAAAAGGCAGTTGTTTATATGCCAAAAGGAAGTGCAAACGAACGTTTGGAACGCATTCGTGCGGAAGGCGCGCAGGCAGAGATTACAGATATGAATTATGACGATGCAGTGCGGCACGCGCAAAAAATGGCGGAGCGCAACGGCTGGATTATGGTGCAGGATACCGCTTGGGATGGATATGAGGATATTCCCAGATGGATTATGCAGGGATATACGACTATGGGATATGAAATATTCCAGCAGATGGAAGAACGTCCTACGCACATTTTTCTACAGGCAGGGGTAGGTAGTATGGCAGGGGCAATGGCAGGATTTTTTGCTAATGTATATGGTATGCAAAAACCGATAATCGTGGTCGTGGAGCCATGCAAAGCCGACTGTTTGTTCCGTACAGCAAAAGCGGATGATGGAAGACTGCATTGTGTAACGGGGGATATGGATACCATCATGGCAGGGTTGGCATGTGGAGAGCCTTGTTCCCTAGGATGGGATGTGCTGAAAGGATATGCGGACGCATTGATACGCTGTCCGGAATATGCTGCGGCAGATGGTATGCGTATACTGTCCGCGCCAATTGCTGGAGATACGCGTGTGATCGCCGGAGAGAGCGGAGCGGCAGCTTTTGGCTGTATGACGCATGTGCTGCGAGAGTCCGCGCTGATAACCTGGAAACAAAAGCTGGGATTGGATGAAAATGCACGGATTTTGTGTATCAATACAGAAGGGGATACGGATCGGCAGAATTATCTGGATATTGTCTGGAATGGAAAATACACAAAGTATGATACGGAATGATCAAACATCAAGGAGGAAAAAACATGCGGCAGATTGGATTTATTGGAATTGGCGTGATGGGAAGCGGAATGGTGCATCATTTGCTGAAGAATGGTTTTGCAGTTTCTGTATATACCAGAACAAAGGCAAAAGCGGAAAGTGTGCTGGCAGAGGGTGCAGTGTGGTGCGAGGATATTGCCTCTTGTGTCAAAGGGAAAGAGGCTGTTATTACGATGGTAGGATATCCCGAAGATGTGGAGCAGGTGTATTTTGGTGAAGATGGCATTCTGAATCATGCAGCCACCGGAACGATCCTGATTGATATGACGACAACCAGCCCGAAATTATCGAAAAGAATTTATGATGCGGCGCGGAAAAAAGGATTGTTTGCATTGGATGCTCCGGTATCCGGTGGAGACATTGGTGCGAAAAATGGAACATTGAGTATTATGGTGGGCGGCGATGAAGCCATTTTTGAAACGTGCGGAGAGCTTTTTCGAGCAATGGGAACGACCATTTTATATGAGGGAGGCTGTGGCAGCGGGCAGCATGTGAAAATGGCTAATCAAATTGCCCTGGCAGGTGCGATTTCCGGCGTTTGTGAGGCGATTGCATATACAAAAAGAGCAGGTATTGATGTGAATCGTATGCTGCAGACGGTTGGTGGCGGAGCGGCAGGAAGTTGGCAGATGGAACATCTGGGTCCCAAAATCGCAGTAGGGGATGATGCTCCCGGATTTTTTATCAAACATTTTATCAAGGATATGAAAATTGCCTTGGCGGAAAGCGAAGAAAATGGATTTACTCCGGAAATGTTGAAAACCGTATTGTCGTTATATGAAACATTGGCGGCGGAAGGATATGGAGAATTGGGAACGCAGGCGCTGATTCGCTATTATGAGAAATAAATCTGCCAAAGGAATTGGTGCAGTGGGCGGCAGTAAATGGGAATGTATGGAACAGAAGGATACTGGACGGGAATTGGGTTTCGCAGAGATTTCCCATCATCGGTTTGCAGGAAAGTGTTGGAAGCAAGAGATTCCAATTTGTACAAATTCAAAAAGATTCAGAAAAGGAAATGTAAGCTGGAGCAGCATTTCCTTTTTGATTGCTAAAGAGTAGGGCGTATACCAGAAAGAATAGAAATCGAAGATACGACAAATCAGGGAAAAGAATGGTCTTGCCGTGGAGCAGAGTCCTCCGCAGAAGGGGAATACAGGAAGACGGAACAATTGGTTGCAAAAAGGCGTTTGCGTCTTTGTCGAGAGAAGTTGGTCTTTTGGAGCGTTTGTGTTTTGTCTTAACACAAATACCATCGTTCTTCGATGCAATAGATACGCTGGTGCTTCCAGCATGAAAAAAGACGACAGTATGCGACAGTTATCGCTCTTTGGGGACAATATTTTCGTATGATTCTGCTAACTTCTTGGCAGCAGCAATATTGTGCTGGCAGGGAAAAGGTCGCTTTCGATATCGCGGTTCATCCTGTCTGCCAAGCAAAGAGAAATGGGAGGAGATCATTCAACGGTCTTTGAGTCCCAAGACATGGGATCGCTTTCAAATGAATGGACAGGCATACAAATTCCCCTCCAAATTGCAGTGGAATAGGTGCGCATAGGGGATTGTCAGATGAAATTGCACAAAAGGGTTGTTTATGGTAAAAAATGTAGATGATGTGCAGCTATAGGGATAGACCTTTGTCAAACATCGGACAGATACCACAGAACAGAGGAAGCCAAACCGGGAATCACAGGCTCTGTTCAGGATATCTGCCCAACCGATGGCAACATGCAATCAAAAGAACGCCGCTTTTGTGAAACGAACTGCTGTTTACCACTTTTCTTTACGCAATCCTTTTTTAGGGGAAAGCAACTGGCTTCTTACGAAAAGACCCCTTATTCTGCGTCGTTTTTTCTGGGAGGTCTGGGTCCTTCAAACTGATAATAGTCTGTTTTAATCCGACCATTGAACAGTTTGCGTTTCTTATCCGCTTTTCTGCCAAACAGGTTTTCGAAATACTCCATGGATGTGATTAAATAGGTGGACCATGTGGTGTCGGTCTGCATGATGCGTCCCAATGCACGATACATGTTTTCTACCTCTTTTAATTCACCGATTCTCTCGCCGTAGGGAGGGTTGGTAATCAAGACGCCGTATTTCCCGGGTAATATGATTTCCTGACAGGGCTTGGTTTCGAACGTAATGCAGTCGTCTACCCCCGCTTTTTCTGCATTTTCTTTTGCTAAGGCGATAGCGGCGGGATCGATGTCACTGCCATATATCTGCGGCATGGCATCGTAGTCGATTGCCTGATAGGCTTCCTTGCGCGCTTGTTTCCAAAGAGCCTTGCCGATGCGTTCCCATTCTTCTGATGCAAAGGTACGGTGAATACCGGGGGCGATATTGCGCGCAATCATCGCAGCTTCAATGGGGATGGTGCCGGAACCACAGAAAGGGTCCAGCAAAATACGGTCTTTGCGCCAATAACTCAGTTGGATCATTGCCGAAGCAAGGGTTTCTTTCAAAGGAGCATCCAGTGCATTGGCACGATAGCCGCGCATATGTAGACCAGAACCGCTGGTATCAATGGCAAGCGTTACCAAATCCTTCAAGATTCCTACTTGGATGGTATAGGAGGCGCCGGTTTCATCGAACCAATCTGTTTGGTATTTTTGTTTTAATTTTTCCACAACTGCTTTTTTTACGATCGCCTGACAATCGGAAACGCTGAAAAGCGTGGACTTAACAGATTTTCCGACAACAGTAAACTTGCCGTCTTCTGGAATCCAGTCGCCCCAAGGCAATGCTTTTGTCTGATCGAACAGTTCTGTGAAGGTCACGGCGTGGAAAGAGCCCATCTTGACCCATACCCGTCCTGCACAGCGCAGCCATAAGTTGGCTTTTACAATATCGGCTTCTGTACCGGTAAATTCGACTTTCCCGTCGTAAGTGCGGATGTTTTCAAACCCAAGCGCCTGGCATTCCCGTTTTACGACGGCTTCCAGACCAAAAGTAGTGGTTGCAATCAATGGAATAGACATATCAATTCTCCGTTCTGTATTCGTACCGTTTTCTGTCCATTTATGTATGATACGGCACAGAGACAGGATGTGTCAAGGGATTTTCCAGAGGCAAGGGCATTTGCAGAAGAGAAAAGCAGAATGTTCTTGAATTCCATAGGAAAACAGGATATGATAATACTGGATTAGATTTCAGAATAGAAATGAGGAAAATTATGTATCAATTATTGAAAACCTGCGGCAGAGCAAAGCGTGGTGCGTTTCATACGCCGCATGGCGTGATTCAAACTCC
>ERZ1643247.2191-NODE-2191-length-16007-cov-4.997116_pt1 | contig 16007 bp, 21 predicted proteins | sample MGYA00579264_ERZ1643247 | MGnify/ENA primary metagenome ERZ1643247 (study PRJEB29033, sample SAMEA4952262) | chicken gut metagenome | biome: Broiler Chicken; feature: Gastrointestinal Tract; material: Caecum | place: Ireland | collected 2018 | study: Broiler... | reverse complement strand
GGTGGAGATCATCCGGGCCAAGGGGCATGTGGCAGATTGATCTCTCGAAGAGGTATTTCGGCAGAGAAGGAAGCATCTCCAATCTGACGAAAAAGCATCGTGTACCATTGTAAAAGGAAGGCAGGGTTGCGTAAACAGCCCTGCCTTCTCTATTTTCCCAAAGAATATCAACGGGTGTGTCGGTTGACCCAGGCACGGCGGATAGCTACTGCTGCCAAAAGCAGAAGCGTGCCCACAACAAAACCGGAAAAGTCCAGCCACACGTCCTGCAGCTGGGAGCCACGGTGGGAAAAGATTTGGATGGTTTCGTCTATGGCGGCCACAAAAAAACCGCCGCACACCAGATGCCCCAGCCAATGGAGGCTTTTTTTGCGAAGCAACAGCAGCTCTCCGCAGCCCAAGGCCCCCAAGCAGGCAAACTCGGAGAAATGGGCCAGTTTTCGGATCAGGTGTTCCAGCTGTTCCGGATTGGGAAACCAGTTCTCCAAAAAGGCGGGGAGATACTCCAGCACGCTGCTGCTTAAGGCGTGAGAACTGTCCTTGCTCATCCAGGAATTTCCCCAGATAAAGCCCAGGTTGCACAGCAGGAGAACAAGGACGATCCTGGCTGCAATTTTCCGATGCATGGGCAAAACGCCTCCTCTGCAGAATCTGTGAGACAACGCCAGGCAGGCTGGGAGGACTTCGGACACAGCAGCCTACCTGCGCCTGTGGTTTCTGGGGAGTATTATAACATGGCTTGGGACAGGGAAAAAGAGAATGTCGAAAAAAAGGAAAATTCCCGCTCTTTTCACAGGGCTCAGGAGATGGTATACTATCAAGAAAGAGGCTTCTCTCTGGACGAAAAGAGCACCTGGCAACTTCAGGCGGGGCAAACAGGAGAGGCCATGCCAGACAATAGGAGGATGGTTCCATGCGTTACAGAGAGTTGGGGAAAACGGGCTTGCAGGTCAGCGAGATTGGACTGGGGGCAGAGTGGCTGGAACGCCGCAAGGAGGAAGAGGTAAAGGCAGTGATCGACCGCTGTGAGGCCTGCGGCATCAATATTTTGGACTGTTGGATGTCGGAACCCCATGTGCGGTCCAACATCGGCAAGGCCCTGCAGGGCCGCCGGGAAAAGTGGATCATTCAGGGGCACTTTGGTTCCACTTGGCAAAATGGCCAGTATGTGCGCACCCGGGACATGGCCAAGGTAAAGGAAGCTTTTCAGGACCTGCTCACTCGCCTGCAGACGGACTACATCGACCTGGGAATGATTCACTTTGTGGACAGTGAGACGGAGTTCCGCCAAGTGATGGACGGGGAGTTTTTGGCCTATGTGAAGGAGCAGAAGGAAAAGGGTGTGATCCGCCACATTGGCATGAGTACCCACAATCCCCAGGTGGCCAAACTGGCTGCCCTCAGCGGGGAGGTGGAGATGCTGCTGTTCAGCGTCAACCCTGCCTTTGACTTGCTGCCCCCCAGCGAGAATTTGAACGACTACTTTGCTGATACCTACAAGGAAAGCCTGGGGGGCATTGACCCGGTGCGGGAAGAGTTGTATAAACTGTGCGAGCAGCGGGGCGTGGGCATCACTGTGATGAAGGGCTATGCCGGCGGCCGTCTGTTCGACGCCCGCACCTCTCCCTTTGGGGTGGCCTTGACGCCGGTGCAGTGTTTGCACTACGCCCTGACCCGGCCGGCGGTGGCCAGCGTCCTGGTGGGGTACGACACCCCCGCTCACGTGGACGCCGCCGTGGCCTACGAGACCGCCACCGAGGAGGAGCGGGACTACGCCAGCGTGCTGGCCAAAGCGCCTCACCACGCCTACTCCGGCCAGTGCACTTATTGCGGCCACTGCGCCCCCTGCCCGGCGGGCATCGACATTGCCATGGTGAACAAGCTGTACGACCTGGCGGCTATGCAGCTGGAGGTGCCTGCCACAGTGCGTGCGCACTACCAGGCCCTGTCCGCCACGGCCGCGGACTGCATTGCCTGCGGTGGCTGTGAGAGCCGCTGTCCTTTTGGTGTGCCTGTGGTGGAGCGCATGGAAAAAGCGAAGCAGCTTTTTTCCTGATTTCCTTGGTAGATTGGAACAGAAAAGCCGGCGCTGTATACAACAGCGCCGGCTCTGCTTCTCTCTGGAATCAGCCCACCAAGCTTTCAAACTGGGACACTACATATTCGGCGATTTGGCAGTCCTGTTCCTCTGTGCCGCCCCCTACGCCAATGCCTCCGGCAATCTTCCCCTGCACAAAGAGAGGATAGCCCCCTGCTACGAGCGTGATGCAGGGGTCGTTGGCCTGAATGGCCATGAGGGATGCGCCTCTGTTCCGGTGAGGGCATGGACTTCTTTTTGCAGGGCTGACAGCGTGGTAGGCAATGGTGTTTCCCCCCTTTCCCGAGTTTTTTCAGTATACCTCAAACGGGCGAGGGTTTCTACAAGAAAGCGGCGTAAAGCCGCAAGTAACTACCTTCTAACAAATGGAGAGTTCCAGGAAGAGACAGTTTCCGGCATACTACAAGGGAAAGTGGGAACGAAGCTTTTTCAGATGTTTGTATCTTCTTTGAGCAGGTGTGTCCCAGAGAAGAGAGTAACGCCGCAGCACCCCCTGGGAAAAGTTACCTGCAGGTACCAGGGGCAAAGCAGCCGGAAAACAGAAGGGAGGAACAGCGCGTGATAGAATTGTTGCAAGGTATAGGGTTGGGCGTGGCATTTGGCGTCCCCTCTGGGATTTGTGCGGCGCGCATGGTGGAGCGTGCCCAGGGCTATGGCGAAAGGGCTGGGCTTGCGTCTGGCTGGGGAAGTGCCCTGGCAGCGCTGCTCTATGGCGGAATAGGCTGGCTTCTTCTGGGGATAGCCCAGCCTTGGCTACGGGAAAATACAGCCGTGTGCGGCCTGCTAGGAGGCGTTTTGCTGTTGGCTCTGGGAATAGGCCGCCTGGTCTGCCCCCAAAGGGAGCTTCCCTGGGAGAGAGACGAGCCAAAATTTGGCAGCTGCTTTTTGGGAGGTTTGCTGCTGGGGCTCACCAGCCCCAGCATGCTGGTTACTCTAAGCGTAGGCGGTGCCGTCCTTCACATGGTGCCGGTTTCGGGTGCAGGAGCGCTGGTCTTGACAGGCGCCGGCGTGTGGATTGGCATGATGGCGTGGCACGGCGCCCTGTGCCTGTTTGCTGGCCTTGCCAAATGGAGGGAGAGCCAATTTCGTATGGAACAGGCTGACCGCTGGATGGGCCTGCTTTTAGCTGCAGAGGGGATTGTAGCGGCGGTTTTTCAGGGATGGCCCCGGTAAAAGGGGATCCCTTGCAAGGCGCCTCACGCAGGGCTGGAATCCGCGCAGGGGACGGGAAGTTTTGCAGCGTCAGAACCGGAAAACACTTGCCAAATGGTTGCGGATATGGTACTATAACTAAAGTTAAACGGTAGGAACCGTCTCGCTTTCCGGTAGGAAGGGAAGAGATGTCCCCATTTGCCCGAGGCGGCTTTTAGTAAGGACCATTAGCGCAGTTGGTTAGAGCAGCCGGCTCATAACCGGTCGGTCCGGGGTTCGAGTCCCTGATGGTCCACCATACCTGCGGTGAGCAATTCGCGCACCGCAGGTTTTCTTTATTCTGAAGTTTTGTGCCCGCGCTTGTAGCGGGTATCTTTTTCGTCAACACTTTCCAATGGCTGTGTGCCGTTTTTGTGCTGCGTCCCTTTTGTAAGGAGGGGCACTTTTTTCTTGGAAAGAGCCCGGTGGACGCTGGGGTTGTGCCTGCAGGTGCAGGGAGGACTCTATCTCCACGGCGGTGCCCTCCTTTTTGAGTACCGCACCAATAAGTGGAAAACCATCCGCCGGGCGAAGGTGTGACAGAATCCGCCGTCTCCTGCAGAGAACAGCGTAAGAAGCCGCGGGGCTTAGCCCCGCGGCTTCTTGTACGGTCTACAGATTTACAGAACACGAATGGGAAAAAACAAATAGGCCTTGCCGTTTGAGGGGCAGGAAAAATCGTGGACAGCCCCTACCAACGGGATCTCGTTTGCCCGCATGTAGTCCAGCACCTCCGAAAAGGTGTGTTTCCCCCCGGCTTCCGCGCGCAGATATTCATAGCCTGGAATGGTCCATTTTGTCCATCCCTCGGGCGCTTCAGCGTCCTCCACGCATTCCACGCCGGCAAGATAGAGCCCCTTGCTAAAGTGGTCTTCCCACGGCTTGTATGCATGGGAAAAATCGGACATAGCTCCCCAAATTCCCACCAAGTGGCCTTGTTCATCTTTTTTCGCAAAGGGCTCTACTTCGCTGAAGTGAGCGTTTGCGTCCGCCCACAATCTTTGAATAAAACCTTCCCCCTCCAAAGTGGACCCTTCTTTGCCGAGTACAACAAAGGCCTGTTTTACGTATGTCTCTATCTTCATCGGATTTCCTCCCCTTTGGAAGTGTTTCAGATTCTGTGCTTCCATTCTAGTAGCTTCAAGAAACGAAGTCAAGAGCGGCAAGCGGCTGCAGCTGTCTGCGGCGTAAGGCCTGCCGCAATACCAGGGTCCAGTAGGGTTCGCCCGGGGGAACTTTCCTCTCCCTTGTGTGGAGTTTTTTTCCTGCTCTGGTGTTTGTCGCGCGAGGTGAAGGGAAAGGATCGATCCCTCGGCTTTGCCGGAGAATGCCTTGGCCTGTGGTAGGGGGAGTTCCCCTCGAGCCGGGAAACTTTGCAGGCGCGCTGTGCCGGGCAGGAGAGAAAGGATCCCCCGGCTTTGCCGGGGGATCCTTTGCTCATGACAGGAGTAGCTTTCCCCGAGTTGGGAAACTTCGCAGACACTTTTGTGCAGCTTGGAAGGGGATTTCTCCCACTGGGTGTAAAGCCCTTGCGTGGGGCTTTTTTCCCCGCTATACTGTTCTTGTAGCTACAGAGAGGAGGAGAGCCCATGAGAATCGTCATGGAAGAGGACGGAACGTTGGCCGAGACCCAGGTGCTGATCCGGTGCAGGAAGGCCACGCCCCAGGTGATGCGGTTGGTGGCAGCCCTGCGGGCGTTTGAACAGAAACTCACAGGGGAACGGGAAGGGCAGACCTACCTTTTGGAAGCTGCCCAGGTGCTCTATATTGAATCTGTCGACAAACGAACCTTCCTCTACACCCGGGACGGGGTTTTTGAAACTCCTTTGCGCCTGTATGAACTGGAGGAGCGCCTGGCTTCCTGGGACTTTGTGCGGGCTGCCAAGTCCATGATCGTCAATTTCAGCCGTGTGCAGTCCATCTGCCCCGACCTGGGAGGGCGCCTGCGGCTGACTATGGAAACCGGAGAGGTAGTGGGCGTTTCCCGGCAATACGCGCCCGCAATCCGCGCCAAGCTAGGTTTGGGAAAATCATAGCCGAATGGTTGGAAAGGAGAGATAGGCCATGAAAAAATGGATGCAACAGATTCCCAGGTTTCTGGAGAACTTGTGTGTGAGCTTTACGTTGGCGGTGCTTCTCTATTCCCTGTGGGGAGCTCAGAAGGAAACCATGCGCCGCGGCTGGCTGTATGAGATCTTTTTTATCTGTGTGTTGGCCACCTTGCTGCAGGGCGTCTTTTTCTACGAAAACCGTTGGACAAAGCGCGTCTCGTATTTGTGGCGCATGGTGTTCTACGGGGTGGCCATGTTGGTGGTGGTCAGTTTGTGCGCCATCGGCTTTCAGTGGTTTCTCAGGACGGACCTGCACAATTGGCTGGTCTTTTGGGGGGTGTTTTTGGCGGGGTTTGTCCTCATTGCCCTGGTGTTCGAAATCAGCTTTCGCTTCCGGCGCAAGGTGTACCAGGAGGCGTTGGACCGCTATAAAATGGAGCAGAAAAAATAGGAAGGTGGACTTTTTTGCCAAGCTCCTGTATACTAATGCCTGCAAAGAATACGGGGAAAGGGTGGTGCAGCATGGAGAAAGGAAGAAATCTGTGGGCGCTGTCTTGGGCGAGCCCTGGCCCTCACAGGGTTGCCGGCGAAAGAAAGGTTGGCTGGTGCAGGCTTGCTAAGTGGGAGGGGAATCTCCTATGACCCAGCAGGAGCTAAACGAGCAGCTGGCCGGCTTGGAAAAGCAGCTGCGCCTTTTGGGCATTCCCCTCTCTTCCAACATCCACCCGCAAGTGGCGGTGAACCGCCGGGCCCAGCGCCGTCTGGGCTGTTGTATCGGGAAGGACGGGAACTTTACCATTGAGGTGTCCGCTCGGATTTTGGATCATCCAGAACTGCTGCGGGTCACCTTGGTGCACGAATTGCTCCACACTTGTTACGGCTGCCAAAACCACGGAAAGCGCTGGAAAGGATACGCTGCCAAAGCAGGGGAAGCCCTGGGCATGGAGATTCGCACCACTGTGGCTCTGGAGGGAGAGCCTCAGCGGCTGCGGGAAGAACCTGTGAAAGCCTATTTGCACTGCCGCAGCTGTGGCAGGCTGATTCCCCGCAGGCGCCTTTCCAAGGCGATGAAACACCCGGAGCGGTATCGCTGCCCCTGCGGGGGCGTGTTGGAAGTGCTCCCGGTGCCGCCAGAGGAGGAAAAGACATAAAAAGAGGCCCAGCCGTCAGGGAAACACCTTGCGGCAGGGCCTTTTCTGTGTCTGTGCAAACGGAATTTACAGCTGGTTGACCAGAGCGTTAAACTCCAAAGCGCTCCAGGTTGAGCGGTAAATCACCGGCTGCTCTGCGTCCTCGTAATAAAACTCCACATAGTCCCCGTTGATGTCTACCACGGCGGCAGTGGTCTCTCCGTTTTCCTCAATTTCCAGCCGGTAGTCCGGGTAGTAGGCGAAAAGAGAGATGTCCTTCTCCAACGGTTCCGACTCCTTCAGCACTTGCGCAAACGAGCGAATGCGAGCCTCCCGTTCGCTGTTGCTGGCATTTAGATGGAGCAGCTTCAGTTGCTCCCCGTACCCGTGGAATAAATCTATCTGCAAGGAGTTGGGGCTGGAACAGCCTGCCAGCAGCACGGCGCAAGCGGTTACAAGCAATAGGAGCATACGTTTTTTCATGGCGAAATTCCCCCGTGGAAAAATCCCTGAGATTTGTTCCCAGGGCGGCCTCTTGGGAAACAGCTTTCAAAAGAGCTGAATCACAGCCTATTCTGTTATTCTACCTGTTTTCCCCTCGGTTGTCAAATCGTGATCTGAAAAAGCTCTTCCGCGTTTTTATAGGCGATCCGTTCTTTTTCCCCAGGGGAGAGGTCCGCAGCTTCCAAAAGCTCCCGCTCAGCGGGCAGGGTGCTCCAGGGGCAGTCGGTGGCAAACAGCACCCGATCCGCCCCGTGGAGCTTGACCAGCTCCGTAAACTGGGCGGCGTTGAGAAAGTGAGAGGCAAAGGCCGTGTCAAAATACACGTTTTTCTTGCCTGCCAAGTACTGGGCGGCCTCCTGGGGCGTCTCCATGCCCCCCATATGGGCGGCGATGATGGTGAGCTTGGGAAATAGATTGGCGATTTTCCCCAGCACCTGAGAAGGGCAGTGGATCAACTGGGGGGAGAGGGGATCCCGCCCTGTGTGGAAGGCCACAGGCAAGCCCAAGCGCTCTGCTTCGGCGTAGAGAGGCAGGGCCGCCTCGTCCCCGATGAAAAACTCCTGGTAGTCCGGATGAAACTTAATGCCGTACAGGCCCATTTCCTGGATTCTTCTCATTTCTTCCAGGGCGTTCTCCGCATACGGGTACACGCTGCCAAAACAGTAGATGGGTCCCCCTTGGGACTCTTTGGCAAAGTTGTTGACAGAGGTCTGCTGGTGGGCGTTGGTGGCAATGTGCAGGGCCATGCCTCCGGCGCAGCCCCAGGCGGCAAAGTTTTTCAAGGTCCCCTCCCGAGTGCCGTCGCTGTATGTTTCGCATTGGCTGATCTCCCGCAGCTTGGGCAGGGCTTTTCCCGCCAGTTTGTCCGGAAAAAAGTGGATGTGTGTGTCAAAATATTTCATAGGTCGCTCCTTGTATCAACCCGCTGCAAACGGGGAAAGGGGAGAGTTTTTTTGCCTGTCCCCAGATGATTTCGTAGGATGGGCGGGGCAAATCCCGCCAAGTACATTTGTAAAGAGAAAAGAGGCTCTCCCCCAGGGGAAAGCCTCTTGGATCGCTACACAAATCAGTCGGAAGTGTAGGGCAGCAGCGCCAGATGACGAGCCCGTTTGATGGCTACGGTCAAAGCGCGCTGATGATGGGCGCAGGTGCCGGTCACACGGCGGGGGAGGATCTTGCCTCTCTCGGAGATGAAACGGCGCAGTTTGGCCACATCCTTGTAATCGATGAACTCAGCTCTGTCCACGCAGAAGCTGCAAACCTTTCTACGGCCCTTGCGTCCGCGGCGGACTTCTCTTTCGGGTCTATCAGCCATGCCAAAAAGCCTCCTTTGCAAAAATGTGGGAAGAGTTTTCTCCCAGCCCCAGGCTGCCTGGAGTTAGAAGGGGAGGTCGTCATCTCCCAGAATCTCTTCAAAGTCCTCACTGCTTCCACTGGAATAGGCGGGAGCAGGTTCGCTGAAAGCGGCGGGCTGTGCCGGTGCGGAAGCGCGGGGCTGGCCGTAGGACGGATCCCCGCCCATAGAGCCGCCTTCCCGCTTAGAGCTGGCGAAGTTCACTTCCGTGGCCTGAATTTCCACAGCCTTGCGCTTATTGCCGTTGCGGTCCTCATAATTTCGAGTTTGAATGGAACCCGTAACCGCCATCAACTGGCCCTTGGTGAAGTACTTGCAGACAAACTCTGCAGTCTGCCGCCACGCCACCACGTCGATCCAGTCGGTCTGACGTTCTGTGCCCGCCCGCGCATAGCTGCGGTCCACCGCCAAAGTGAAAGAGGTGACCGCCACGCCGTTGGGGGTGTGTCTCAATTCCGGGTCGGCCGCCAGGCGGCCCATAATCACGGCAACATTCAGCATTTCTCAAGCACTCGCTTTCGTAAGATCACTCAGCGGAACCGTCCGCGGCGCCCTCTACGGCTTCCACGGCAATGGCTTCCACATCGATGTTGTTCTCTTCCGCTGCCACAGCCTTCTGAGGCTTCTGGGCGGCTACGTGACGGGGATCGCGCTTAATGATAATGGTGCGCAGGATGCCGTCCGTAATCTGATACCGCCGGTCCAGCTCCGCCGTAAACTCCGGATTGCTCTGGAAGTTGATCAGCGTGTAGTACCCTTCGGTCTGCTTCTGGATGGGATAGGCGAAGCGGCGCTTCCCCCAATCGTCAACACTTTCAACAGTACCGTGCTCTGCGATGAGAGCCTTGAACCGGTTTACGAGCTCCGCGCTGCCTTCTTCCCCCAGCTTGGCGGAAGTGACGATGACGGTCTCATACAGGTTCTTTCCTTCTGCCATTGTATTGCACCTCCTTTTGGTCTTTTGGCCCCGGGCTGTTGCAGTTTGTCCCGGAGCAAGGATGAAATCTCGTCTCGTTTTTGAAAAACAAACGAAAATCAACGGGAAATATTATACCACGAATCCCCAGAAAGTCAAGGAAATTCTCAGAATTTCCCCGCTTATTCCCCGTAGGCGCCCATACACAGCTCCATCAAGTGAACGGCTTTCCCGCCGCCGGTGCGCACTCCCAAAGTGCACCGGTTGCAGTAGGTCACTGTCAGAGGAGCGGTGTATTTTTCCACCTGCTCAGCAAAGAGCTGGGCCTGCTCCTCTTGGGTATATTCGTACAGGGGCACTCCGGGCCGGGAGGCCACCAGGGCCACGTTCTCCGGCTTTTTCGGCTCAAAGTGCAGGTTGCCGCAGAACACGGAGTTTTCCCGGTTTTCCTCCATCTCCACCACGGTGACGCCCAGTTTTCCCAGGCAGGAGCGCACCGCTTGGAAGATCTCCGGGTGTCCCCGGTCCCGCCAACAGTCCTGGACGTTCACCGTCAGGCCGCGGTAGTCGGGCCAGGGGAAATCCGCCTGCTTGTCCAGCCACACAAACAGGTTTTCCTGCAGGAGCTGGTTGTTTTCCTTGGCCTCCAAGGTCTCACGGCAGGCCTGGCAGAAATACAGGGCGGTGTCCCCGGCGGGGTAGGGGGTCTTGTCCACCCGGCAGCAGCCCGCCACGGGCATTTTCTCCTGCATGTAGGCCCGCAGGCGCTTGGCTGCTTCCGGGCTTGCCTTGGTAAAATTGCAGCTGGGAAAGTAAATGGTAGACATGCAATCACTCCTTTATCATGGGAGAACGGTTTGTGTCGAAGGGGAAAAGCACCGGTATAGTGCTGGTCTAAGAAGGGACTCCCCTGCCGGGAGGGTTCAACACAGGGAGGGAAGCGTGAAAAAATAGTCCAAAGTGGACACAAACAGCCCCTGCTCCCACAGGGCGGCAATCTCTGCAGGGGTGGCCCATCGCACCTGGGCTACCTCCCGGGTGGTGGCGTTTTCCAAAGAGACCGGCCCCTGGTAAGGAAAGAGCCATACGTCCAGGATGTCGTTGCACTTTTTTCCCTCTGCAATAGCTCGGGTTTTGGTGAAGACCACCTGGGGCCATCCAAGGTCAGTCCCACCTCCTCTTTTACCTCTCGGAGTGCGCCTTGCAAACTGGTTTCTCCTTTCAGGACCGAACCGCCCACACATTCCCACAGCAGGGGAAAGGTGGGGCGGTCGGCGGCCCGTTGGGAGAGTAAGTACTGTCCCTGGTGATTTCGAATCCAAACGTGCACCACCAAGTGAAAGCAGTTGTCGGGCAGTTCCTCTCCCCGGATGTGATCTGCGCCCACCAGCCTCCGTTGTGCATTGTACAGATCCCACAGCTCCATTTCCGCGCCTCCCTCGTGCCTTTATGGCAGCAAGGCTGCCGCCCAGATATTTTCGCAAAAAGGCCGGCGGAAGTTCCGTCAGCCCTGCTTGCCTCTTACAGTGTTTTGCACAATTCCTTTAAATACGCCCGGAACTCCGTTCCAATTTCCGGATGGTTTAAGGCCACCTCTACGCTGGCCTGCAGGATGCCCAGTTTGTTGCCCATGTCGTAGCGGGTGCCGGTGAAGTCCACGGCGGTCATGCCGTCCCGGCGGGCCAGGGTTTTCATGGCGTCGGTGAGCTGAATTTCCCCGCCGGCCCCGGGCGGGGTCTGGTCCAGAATGTCGAAGATTTCCGGGGGCAGCACGCAGCGCCCCAGAATGGAGTAGAGGGACATCTCTTCCCCGGGCTTCGGCTTTTCGATCATATCGGTGCACAGATAATAATTGTCCCGGATGGGTTTTACCTGCAGGGAGGAATACTTTTGAATGGCCTCCCGGGTGACTTCCTTCACGCCCACCACGCCGTTGCCAAACTGTTCATAAGCGCGGATCAGCTGGCCGCAGGCGGGATCTTCCCCTAAAATCACGTCGTCCCCGTAGAGCACGGCGAAGGGTTCGTCCCCCACAAATTCTTTGGCGCAGCGGATGGCGTGGCCCAGGCCTTTGGTCTCTTTCTGGCGCACGTAAAAAATGTTGGCCAGTTTGGAGATGCCCACCACCTGCTCCAAAACGGCCGCCTTGTTCGGATCTCCCGAGAGCCGGCGTTCCAGCTCGGGAGCCCGGTCGAAGTGGTCCTCCAACAGGCCTTTGCCTCGGTTGGTGATAATGAGAATGTCTTCAATGCCCGAGGCGGCGGCCTCTTCCACAATATACTGAATGGCAGGTTTGTCCACAATGGGCAGCATTTCTTTTGGCATCACTTTGGTGGCGGGCAACACCCGGGTGCCCAGCCCAGCGGCGGGAATCACAGCTTTGCGTACTTTTTTCATACAGAGAATCCTCTCCTTTTTCTTTCCGGAAGGACAGCTTGCGGCGATTTTCTGCCGGGCCTGCACGGACGGGCAGTTCCCGGGGCAGTCTCGCGTTGAGCAACATCCGGAACGTATCCTAGTGTTTCGCCAAGGGACGAGTCCCTTTTTGGAAAAGGCGCGGCGCCTTTTCAGCGTCGCGCACGAATCCGAACATGTTCGTCCTACCCTGGGGCGCAGAAACTCCTAGATAGGTAAGATTCGGATATTTCCACCCCCGCAGCAGCGGCTTACAGCCATAGGGGAATGTTCGCCACAATCAAATAGCACACCAGCAGGCAGATGGCAATGGCCACGTTCACGCCGCCCTTGGCGTCCAAAGCGGCGGAATAGTCCCCTTCAGATGCCCGTGCACGATGGGCCGTACGGATACAGTGGCGCATGTACATCTTGTTGCCGCGCACGCCCACAAAGATCATCACGCCCAGCATCACGGCCAGGCAGAGCATGGGCAGGGAAAGCTGGAGATACAGCAGGGGCTGGTCCATCATAATCTGGGTGATTGCCAGCAGCTGGTCGTTGGTCAGGTTGAGGGTCTGGGAAATGTCCGCGCCCACCTGTTCCATCAAGTCCAGCATCAGGGGGGTGGCCACAAAAAAGTTGGCGCAGAGATAGCCCAGATACAGGAGGAACATGAGCACGGTGATGATGGCGCCGTACTTGTACTGCTTTCGGTAGAGCATCCAGGCGCCGGAAAAGAGAAACGCCGTAAAGTTGAATTTGTTGTGGCGCGTATTCTTTATATAACGGAACACAGGCATGTAGTAGCCGGTGTTCTGTTTGACCAGCTTGGAGGCATCCCCAAAGGTGACGCCTGGATCCAGCTCTTCCGCAGGGGAAACGCCTCCCATGGGGTCGAAGGCAAAGGGCGGCACGGCCCCGCCAAAGCCTGTGCGCTGCTGGGGCGCGCTGTTCCACGTGGGAGGGGGCGGAGCCTGTTGGCCGCCGTAGGAAGCCTCCTCCTTGAGAGGCGCGCCGCAGCGGTTGCAGTACAGGGCGCTGTGGGCGTTCAAGGTGCCGCACACGGGGCACTCTTGGTCCTTGATTTCCGCCCGGGGGTCTGCCGGTTTGGGCTCTTCCGGAGGTTTCCAGTCCTTGCCCTCTTTGTGCAGGTCCTCAAAGATACAGCTTCCCTTTTCCTGGTAACAGGCCCGGTGATAGGGAGCGCCGCACTCCGGGCAGACGACAATGTCGTCCCCGGAGCGGAAAGGCTTGCCGCACACAGGGCATTTAATTCCGGTATAATCCAGCATACAGTGGTCCATTCCTTTTTCACAGCATTCCAATTCGGTCCCCTTTATTTTACACGATTCTTCTGCAAAGCGCAACGAAAACCCCAGGAATTTTCAGTCTGTTAATAGTTTTCACACTTTAGCCTCAAAGAGAAGGGTGTTTTTATCTGGATGGTGGGGCCAGATCCCCAGAAGCGCCGGGCAATTCTTTCGCAGAGAGGGGGAAAACCAGTTTACAACCGGCGGGTTTTCCAGTATAATAGGCGGAGAATACGATTGTGAAAGGTTGACCGTGAACTATGCTGCAATTTGAAGAATTGAAACGGGAGCTGGAAGAGCAGGAAAAAGCCCTGGAAGACCTGGGGCAGGCCCTGGGCCTGGAAAAGCTCCGGGAAGAGGTGGAAATGCTGGAGCACAAGTCCGCCGAGCCCGGCTTCTGGGACAATATGGAGCAGGCCCAGAAGGTGACCCAGCGCATGGCCGCCTTGAAAGATAAGGACGAAGCCTATCAGAAACTGCAGAGCCGGGCGGGGGATTGCATGGCTCTCATTGAAATGGGCGATGAGGCCGAGGACCTTTCCCTGGTGGACGAGGCCAAGGCGGAGATCGAAGCCATCACCAGTGAGATTGCCTCCATGAAGCTGTCCACCTTGCTCACCGGTGAGTACGATAAAAACAACGCCATTTTGACATTCCACGCAGGTTCCGGCGGCACCGAGGCCCAGGATTGGGCGGAGATGCTGTTCCGCATGTACAACCGCTGGGCCGAGCGCCACGGCTTCAAGGTCACCACCTTGGACTACCTGGACGGGGACGAAGCCGGCCTGAAGAGCGCCTCCATCATGGTGGAGGGAGAGAACGCCTACGGCTATCTCAAAAGTGAGGCGGGGGTGCACCGGCTGGTGCGGGTTTCCCCCTTTGACGCGGCGGGCCGCCGTCACACCTCCTTCAGCTCTCTGGAGGTCATGCCGGAAATGGAGCTGGACAACACCGTGGAAATCCCTCCGGAGGACATTAAAATGGAGGTCTACCGGGCCAGCGGCGCCGGCGGCCAGAAGGTGAACAAGACCTCCTCCGCCGTGCGGCTGATCCACATTCCCACAGGCATCACCGTGTCCTGTCAGGTGGAGCGCAGCCAGTACCAGAACCGGGAGGTCGCTATGAAGATGCTGGTCTCCAAGTTGATGGAGATCAAAGAGCGGGAGAACCTGGAGAAGATCTCCGACATCAAAGGCGAGCAAAAGGAGATCACCTGGGGCAGCCAGATCCGCTCCTATGTGTTCATGCCCTACACCATGGTGAAAGACCACCGCACCGGTTTTGAAACCGGCAACGTCAACGGCGTGATGGACGGAGATTTGGACGGCTTTATCAACGCCTATCTCACCGCCTTAAACCAGGGAACGCTGGGAGAAAACTTGGAATAAGAACGTAGAGCAAAAGGGGCTGTTGCAACGGTGCAACAGCCCCTTTGTACTGGAATGGGGAAAATTTTCCTCCAGCTTTGGCGTGGAAAGTCCCGCTTCGCTTTTTGGGTAAGGTGGTGGGAAGGGGTTTTGTAAGGGTGTGTTTCCAAAGAAGCGGCCTATCACCATTCTCCTTGAAATGCATAGTCTGCTAGTAGCAGAATGGGATAGAGGGAGGAGAAGGATGGATCGCATTTATTATTACGGAAGACCCTGTCCTGTGTGTTGCCCTGGTCCCCCAGGTCCTCCGGGAGCTCCCGGGCCAAAGGGGGACACAGGCCCCCAAGGCCCTCCCGGGGAGAGAGGGCCCACAGGTGCTGCAGGCAGCACAGGCCCCCAGGGGCCGGAAGGGCCCCCTGGTCCAGCAGGGAATACAGGCGCCCAGGGAATTACAGGTCCCACGGGTCCAACGGGAGCCCCCGGAATGCCAGGCCCCACAGGGCCTCAGGGGGTCCAAGGGCCCGCCGGTCCCACGGGTCCCACCGGCGCCACGGGCGTCACCGGGCCGCCGGGAGAAACTCTGCCCGACAGCGCCGCCTTTTTTTACAACTATCAGGCGCTGTTTACGCCGGGCCAGGCCATCGACTTTTTCCCCGGCGTGGAGGACAGCACAGGAGCGATTGCCCAGCAGAGCGCTTCGGTTTTGTCTTTGCAGGCGGGGGCATACCTGGTTTCTTACAGGATTTCCGCCACTCTCAGCCAGCCGGGGTATTTGCAGGTTACTCCCAGCTACAATGGGACGCCCCACCTGGAAACAGGGGTCTATTTTGCCACCACGGCCAATGGGTCCAGTGCAGGGGGATCGGCTCACTTTATTCTCCAGGCGGCTGCGCCCACCACTTTTTCGCTGACCTATTCCGGCTCGGCCGCAGGGCCCAACGGGGAGGTCAATGTGACGTTTCTGCGGCTCCACACCGGTTCTTGAGAAGAGGGGCGTGCTGCACCATGTGTTTTGCAGCACGCCCTTCTTTTTTCCAGGGATGAGAGGGGGAAACCTTGCGCTTTTTGCCATTTCCGTGTATACTTCTACTGAATGTTTCTTTTTCTGGAAAGGATGGATGGAGAATGAGTAAAAAAGTAGCGGTTATTATGGGCAGCGACAGCGACTTCCCGGTGCTGGCCCCTGCCATTAAGCGGCTGAAGGGCTTTGGCATCCCGGTGGAGGTGAAGGTCATGTCCGCCCACCGCACTCCCGATGCTGCCGCGGAGTTCTCCCGCACGGCCCGGGACCAGGGCTTTGGCGTCATCATCGCCGCTGCGGGGAAAGCGGGCCATCTGGCCGGCGTGCTGGCGGCCCACACCACCTTGCCGGTCATCGGCATTCCGGTGAAGTCCTCCACCTTGGACGGTCTGGACGCGCTGCTGTCCACCGTGCAGATGCCCTCGGGCATTCCTGTGGCTACCGTGGCCATTGACGGGGCGGAGAACGCCGCCATTTTGGCCTGCCAGATGCTGGCCCTTTCCGACGAGGACTTGGCCGCTCAGCTTCTCCAGATGAAGGCGGACATTGCCGAAGGTATTGCCAAGAAGGACGCTGCCCTTCAGGAGAAGGTTGCCGCGCTGTAAAACCGCGGAAAAAGCTTTTGGATTCGCCCCCTTTCTCTGCGGGGCGGGAAAGGGGAACGCTAT
>ERZ1643247.2190-NODE-2190-length-16007-cov-6.017051_pt1 | contig 16007 bp, 15 predicted proteins | sample MGYA00579264_ERZ1643247 | MGnify/ENA primary metagenome ERZ1643247 (study PRJEB29033, sample SAMEA4952262) | chicken gut metagenome | biome: Broiler Chicken; feature: Gastrointestinal Tract; material: Caecum | place: Ireland | collected 2018 | study: Broiler... | reverse complement strand
CGCAACGGCGGCTACACCCGCATCACCAAGCTGGGACCCCGCCGCGGCGACGCTGCCGAAATGGCGATTCTGGAACTGGTTTAATCGCATACTAGAAAAAACGCCGAGAGATTTCTCGGCAACGGGGAAACCCGGAGGAAAAGCCTTCCCGCAGCGTGGGGAGGCTTTTTTCTATAAAACCCAAGGGGTTTTGTCTGCCGGAGCGGCGCTGCCGAAAGGACAGCTCTGGAACTGGTTGGGCCCCATGGTAGAAAGAGCTGCGGCGAGAGCTCCCAGAGGTGGGAAACTACGAGAAAAAGTCTGCTCACAGCTCAACGGGAAAGGGGGAGCGCTGCTGCGCTCCCCCTTTTCTCTGCTGAGAAGACGGCTCTGGGTGAATGGAAGAAAAGCCGCAAGTTCTTAGACTTGCGGCTTGTTATCTTGCCAAGCAGGGGGACCCAGAAAGACAGAAGAGCTTACTGCTCCCAGTACATGGTGGTCTTAGTGTCCACGGACCCTTGCTGCAGGCGGAAGCGGATGGTGGGCATAGGCGGGCCGGACAGGCCACCTTCTTCCGGCAGAGTGGGATCGCCGGAAAGGAGCATCTCCTGGCCGGAAAACTGGAACAGCAGCCGCCTTCCTCCCGCCAGACGGGTGTTGCGCACCTCCACCTCCAGGGTGTTTTTAGACCGCCAGCGGCCGTTGGCCCCAAAGAGAGTGCCCCGAATCTGGCTGGAGACAAAGTGGCCCTGCAGGCCTAGGTCCAAGGTGGACGGGCCGTGGCTCTCCTGGAGGAGCAGCTGGCCGCCTTCCCCTTGGAAGGAGAAGGAGAGGGCGTGCAGAGAGCCGCCTTCCGGATCCAAATAGCCGGTGCCCCCCACCAGGTCTGGAAACGAGGGACAGGGTTCTTGGGGAAGATACACGGCCCCGTTCAAGGAGCTCTCCGCCCCGGGGCTGCGCATGCCGAGCATGGGGTTGAGCTCCAGACGCTCCAAGCGCTTTTGCAGCCGGTGAAAAGCCCGGGGATCCTCCGGCAGAGGCTGGGGGGCAAAGGCGGGCAGCAGGTTGTCCCAGGCAGCGGTGAGCACCGCCTGCAGTTTCATGGAGGCCGATTGTATCACCAGCACCGCGTCCTGCTGGGTGAAAACCACCCCGTATTGACCGAAAGCGCCATCCCCCCGGAAGACGCCTTGGGGAGCGCAGCGCCAGAATTGGAACCCGTAGCCCTCCTGCCAATCGGGGTCACCGCCCCAGCCGGCGCCCCGGTTTTCAATTTGCTTGGAGGTGGCCATGGCAAACCACTCCCGGTTCAGGAGCTGTTTTCCCTCCCAACGGCCCTCCTGCGCCACAAATTGCACAAAGCGGGCCATGTCCTCAATGGTCAGGCTCATGCCGGCGCCGCCCATTTCCGTGCCGTCGGGCAGAGGGTGACAGGCAATGTCCGTCATGCCCAGAGGCGCAAACAGCCGGGGCTTGAGAAACTGGGTGAGGGTCTGCCCCGTCTTTTTGGCCAGAATGGCGGCCAGCAAATTGGTGCCCGCCGTGTTGTACAGAAAATGGGTGCCCGGCTCATACACAAAGGGGTGGTGCAGGAAGGAGGCGATCCAGTCCGGGTCTCCCTGTCCCAAGTTGGGGATTTCCGTCTCGTGGCCGCAGCCCATCATGAGCAGGTGCCGTATCTGGCACTTTTGCAGGTTTTCGCTGGGATGCTCCGGAAGCTTGTCCGGGAAAAGGTCCACCAGGCGGTCCTCCAGGGAGAGAAGTCCCTCCTGCACGGCAAAGCCCATGGCGGTGGAGGTCAAGCTTTTGCTGAAGGAGAACATGATGTGGGGCGTTTGCCGGTTGTAGGGCTTCCAGCAGCCCTCGGCGCACACCTTTCCATGGCGCAGGAGCATAAAGGCGTGCATTTCAATGCCTTCCTCATAGAGCTGGTCCAAAAAATCCAGCACGGCCTGGGAAGGGATTCCCGCTTGTTCCGGGGTGATGCGTTCCAATTCCATAAGGTTTCAACTTCCTTCCAAAAAGATGTGGAGAACTTTTCCATAAATCCAGTGTAGCACAGTTTAAAGAGGGATGCAATGCAGAATACTAAAAGGGAATTCATCCTTCTGGGAAGAAAGTGAGGAACGTATATGGTACGCATTCAAAAGGTGTACGGCAGTGAGATTCTGGATTCCCGAGGCAATCCCACAGTGAGTGCCACCGTGGTGCTCACCGACGGGACCATGGGAACGGCCTCTTGCCCTTCCGGGGCGTCCACAGGAAAGTTTGAGGCCGTGGAACTGCGGGACGGGGACCAGCGCCGCTATGGAGGCAAAGGGGTGCAGAAAGCGGCCCAGAGCATTGCGTCGGTGATCTCTCCGGCTTTGGAGAAAGTGCACAGCCTGACTGTGCGGGAGATTGACCAGGTGCTGCAGAAGTTGGACGGCACCCCCAACAAGGCCCACCTGGGAGCCAACGCCACCTTGGCCGTGTCCATGGCCTGCGCCAGGGCCATTGCCGCCCACTATCGGATGCCCCTGTTTCGATACTTGGGCGGGGCGGCGGCCCACCTGCTGCCCCGGCCCATGATGAATATTTTAAACGGGGGCGCCCATGCGGGCAACAATGTGGACATTCAGGAGTTCATGATTGTCCCTGTGGGGGCGCCCCATTTTCGGGAGGGGCTTCGCTGGTGTGCGGAAATCTACCACATCTTGGGGGAGCAGCTAAAGGCCCGAGGCCTGTCCACCGGGGTGGGGGACGAGGGCGGTTACGCTCCGGATCTGCAGAGCGACGAGGAGGCCATAGAGACCATCTTGACGGCGGTGGAAAAGGCAGGCTACGGGGGCAAGGTGCAGCTGGCCTTGGATGCCGCTGGCAGCGAGTGGGTCCAGGGCAACCGCTACCGGCTGCCGAAGCGGGGCAAGGAATTCTCCACAGAGGACTTGATCGAATATTGGGAAACCCTGCTGCAGCGGTATCCTATCCTCTCCCTGGAGGACCCCCTGGGAGAGGAGGACTTTACCGGCTGGGCGGAGCTGACCCGGCGGGTGGGAGACCGGGTGCAGCTGGTGGGAGACGACCTGTTTGTCACCAACCAGGAGCGCCTGCGCCAGGGCATGGAGGAGGGAGCGGCCAACGCCATCCTCATTAAGCCCAACCAGATCGGCACCTTGACGGAGACCATGGACTGTGTGGAACTGGCCAAGAGAAAGGGATATGGCACCATTCTGTCCCATCGGTCCGGGGAGACGGAGGACACCTTCATTGCGGATCTGGCGGTGGCGGTCAACGCGGGGCAGATCAAAACCGGCGCCCCCTGCCGGACGGAACGGGTGGCCAAATACAACCGGCTGCTGCGGATTGAGGAGTGCTGTTGACAGACGAGGCGAAACTTGGTAGGATAAGAAAGAAGTAAAGTTTTCCGAAAACTTTTGCAGAAACCTGTGCGGTGTGGCCCAGAGCGGCCCACCTCACAACGCGAATTCCTGAAAGGAGCTTTCCCATGATATCCTATCCCCGCCTGCAGGCTATTGTTGCCGCCGTTCGGCAGAAAACCTCCTTTGTTCCCCACACCGCCCTGGTTTTGGGTTCCGGCTTGGGGGGCTTTGGAGAGAAGATTTCCCTGGAGGCTGCGGTGCCCTATGCAGAGCTTCCCGGGTTTCCCATCTCTACGGTGCCGGGCCACCAGGGGCGGTTCCTGTTCGGGTACGTGGAAGAGGAGCCTGTGGTGGTGATGCAGGGCCGGGTGCACTATTACGAGGGCTATTCCATGGAAGAGGTGGTGCTGCCCCTGCGGGTGATGGCCGCCTTGGGGGCCCGGCGGCTGGTGCTCACCAACGCGGCGGGAGGCATTGACCCGGCGTTTCATCCGGGAGATTTGATGGTGCTCACCGACCACATTGCCAGCTTTGTGCCCTCCCCGCTGATCGGTCCCAATGTGGATGCACTGGGTCCCCGGTTTCCCGACATGACGGAGGTGTACTCTCTCCGGCTGCGGGAGAAGCTCCACGCCGCAGGGACAAAGCTGGGGATCCCCCTCCAGGAGGGGATTTACCTGCAGACCACCGGGCCCCAGTACGAAACCCCTGCGGAAATCTGCCTGTACCGGTCTCTGGGCGCCAGTGCCGTAGGCATGAGCACGGCCTGCGAGGCCATTGCCGCCCGGCACCTGGGGCTGGAGGTCTGCGGCATCAGCTGCATCACCAACCTGGCCGCAGGCTTGGGGGGCAAGCCCCTGTCCCACCAGGAGGTGCAGGAGACCGCCGACCAGGCGGCACAGCGGTTCCAAAGCCTGGTGTGGGAGTTGCTTTCCACCATAGAGGCATAATCAAAACCACTAGTAAACTGTTGGTTTGCTCAGACCCCAGAGGGGTCAGTACTTGCTGACCCCTGGAAGGGGTACTAAAGGACTATCATCGCATCGCTTGCTCGCGACTGGTAAACCAGTTATTTCTGCAAGCGGAATATCCTCGTGAAAATCTCCGCGTCCCTTTGCGGGGCAAAGCACTTTTGCGCCTCCTATTTTATCTGCATGTGCTTTTCAAAATATATCTGCCAAGGCTTTTTTGTTTACCCCTGGTAAAACCAGGGGTTTTCTAAATGCAAGAAAAGCGCGCGGCGAGATCTTTCTCACCGTGCGCTTGTTGTCTATAAGCCGGATCAGGCCTTTGTCTGGGGTCTGAGGAAAACGCCCGCACCAGAAGGCGCGGCTTTTGCGACTGGGAACCCCTGCCGACTCTTGGTTTTCCCCGGTTTCTTCTGAGGGAGGACCCATGGTTTTCCCACAGGGGGGCGTTCTCCCTATCCGATTTTACTGCGGGGGACGGCGCTGGTGGAAGTACCGGATGCCGGCTGCCAGAAAGTACACAACCAGCAGAAGCAGGTAGAGCCAGAGGCACAGCCACAACCCCTGGACCAGGATAATCCCAGCCAGGGAAGGGGCGTTTCCTATTCTCCACAGGGCCAGGGCGCCTAAAAGCACCCCCTCCACAGGGAGAAGCAGCAGCCACAGCCACCGTTTGATGAGGGCCCGCAAGGAGGGAGCAGCGGGTACGCGCGCCGCTGCCGGAGAGGGGGCAGGCTGCGCCGCCTCTGCAGCGGGGTCCAGCAGGGAGTCCACCGAAACGCCCAGGGCGCGGCTCAGGGGCAGGAGATTGGCGGTTTCCGGCAGCACCTCGTCCAACTCCCAGCGGGACACCGCCTGCCGGGAAACCCCCAAACGCTGGGCCAACTGTTCCTGGGTCATGCCCTGGCGTTTGCGCAGGGTTTGTATTTTTTGGCCTGTGGTCATGAGAACCCCTCCTTTTGGGTATAGTATAACAAAAACCCCCGGTTGCGCGCCACCGCTTTTCGCGGGCATCTGCGCAACAGGGGGTTGCTTTTTCAAGAGAACCGGGCAAAGGTGCAAACCAGTTTGCTTCGGTCACAGGGTGGGCTGAAAGTGAAAGGACACCACCTGTTCGCCCCCGTTGAGGAACACCTCGCAGGTGTGGGTATCCGTCAAAACCCGGGCGTCCCAAACCTCCTGCACCGGCCGTTCCAGCAGCAGCTTCTGCCCGTCGGTGATCTGGAAAAAGCTGGGTCCCTGCACCAGGTGGGGATCCTCCTGCTGCAGGAGGGATTGGGCCTCCTCCACCGGGAACAGGCAGATCTGCTCGGCATCGTTGAGGGTCACTTCCATGGGGATGGTCAGGCAGCCGGAGCGCACGGCGTCCGGATCTTCCGGAGCGTTCCAGGGGGTCATCCAACCCAGCAGGATGCGCCGGCCCTGGGGGTCCAAAAAGCTCTGGGGCGCGTAGAAGTGGGGGCCGATGGCAGGCTTCTGGAAGCTTTCCGGCGTGAAGGTTTCCCCGTCAAACTGGCCCACCATAAAGGTGACGGTTTGGGGCTGGTCCATGCGGGAGAAGTCCAGCACCCACTTGTCCTCCAAGGGGAACAGGTCGGGACACTCCAGCACCGGGCCCATCTGCCTGGTTTCAAAGAGGGGTCCCACATAGTCCCAGTGGAGCAGGTCGCTGGACCGGTACAGCACCACGGCCGCCAAGCCCTCATAGCCCGTGCCGCACACCATGCGGTAGGTGCCGTCGGTCCAGGGGAAGACCTTGGGGTCCCGGAAATCCCGGCCGGTGGGGTCCACTGGACCGCCTTGCAAGAGGGGGTTCCCCGCATATTTGGTGAAGTGTTCTCCATCCTGGCTGGTGGCCAGGCACTGGGTTTGGGCGCCGTTTTCCCCCACGGCGGTGTAGAACACGTAGAGCAGGCCGTCCTTTACCAGGGCGGAGCCGGAAAAGCAACCGCCGGTGCTCTCGTAGGGCATGTCCGGAGACAGGGCAATGGGGCGGTTTTCCCAGTGGATGAGATCTTCACTGACTGCGTGGCCCCAGTATAAAGGGGCGGTCCACACAGTGGCGGTGGGGTTGTGCTGATAGTAAGCGTGGTATTTCCCGTTAAACCAGCACAGGCCGTTGGGGTCGTTGAGCCAGCCTTTTTCTGGCTCCACATGGAAGTGTAGGCGTGGAAAGCTCATAGTCAATCGCTCCTTTTGTACGTGTTAAAACTCTTCGTGCTCCCGGCTGGCAGCCGCTCGGAGCAGGGTTTCGTCCGCGTCGGTCATGCGGGCGGTCAGCTGTTGGTAATAGGCGGGAGGCATGACCTTTTCCAGGTAGGAAAGGGCCTCCTGCCAATGATTGGATCGGGTGCCGATTACGGCCGGCTCCCGCACCAGCGCAAAGCCAAAGTCGCTGTACAGGTGCAGAGCCCGCGTGCAGGCGGGGTGGGTGTGCAGATAAAGGGGATAGTCCTCCGGGGTCAGGGTTTGAAACAGATAGGTGAGCAGAGCCCGGCCGATGCCCTGCCCTTCGTAAGCCGGCAGCACCCGGTACCAGTGGAGGGTGGTCACCTGTCCATAGGCTTTCCAGAGGAAGCAAGTGCCTATGGGCGTGTCGTCCTGGGTGCAGGCAAAGGTGCACCGGCGGAAAAACTCCTCCGCCTGGCTGGCGTACACCTTTTCAAAGTACTCGGTCATGAACGAGACGTATGTAGGGTCTTCTACACTCAGCCGCTTCCACAGCTCCAGTTCGTCCGGACGGCAGGAGCGGAAGTGGATGCCTGCGGGAGGCTCTCGAAAAGCGTTTTGGTTGACTGTGTCACAGCGCATAAAGAGGTTGCCTCCGGCTATAGAAACAGTGTCAGATATAAACGACCTCCTTTCTTTTAGGGAAACAGAATGTCCAGCTGGTCCCACTGGGCGGTGACCCACTGGATTTCCTGCCGGAACCGCAGGGTTTTGGGGGAGGGGGCTAGGAAAAACTCCGGCTGGATCCACCAGGGGACTTCCAAACACCAGGTGAGCCGCAGGGCGTCCGCCGGCGCAGGGGCCGCACCCCCGGCCTGCCGGTAGCCTTCCAGCAAAGCGGCGGCCTTTGCCTGGTCCAGCCCCTGCCCCGTCCAGGCAAAGGACAGCAGGGCCCTGCCCAGGTCGTGGGCCAGGTACCCCCACTGGTTCCGGTCAAAGTCCAGGACAGCGGCCAGGGACTCCGGGGAAAACAGCAGGTTGTCCGGGGCGAAATCCTCGTGGGAGAAGCCTTGCGGCAGGCTGTCCGCAAAGGCAAGGTTTACCCGGTCCAGCAAGGCTGCCGCTTGCTCCACCTCCCGGTGAAAGCCGGGAGGGCCTTCCCGGCGGCGGGCGCTTTCCAGATGGAGTTCCAGCGCCTGGCGGAGGGCGGCGCTGCCGGTGGGATATCGGCAGGGCTCCTCTTGGGGAAAGAGGGAAAGCCCCCGCTGCAGGTCTCCCAAGGCTTTCCCCAAGCTTTCCAGCTGAGGCAGAGAAACGCTGGCGGCGGTTTCCTGCCTTCCGGGGAGAAAGCCCATGACCATGTAGACGGTTTCCGGATCCAACGTGCGCAGCGGACCTTGGGCGCACCCATACACCCGGGGGCAGGGAAACCCCTGCTCCCAAAGGGCCTGCTGCCGGAGCAGGGCCCGGCGGATCTGCCGCAGCTTGGGAGGGGGAAACCGTTCCAGGCTGTAGCGTTTCACCAGCACCGGACCTGTGGCGGTTTCCACCCGCCACTTTTGGTTGAGCCAGCCTCCGGAGACCGGCTGCCAGCCAGAGGGCCGCAGACCAAAGGCCCGGGACAGATCCTGTTCCAAGGGCGCTTCCAAACACATCCCGCCTTTCAAAAAATCCGGGAACCTGCAGGTTCCCGGATGCGATCCCGCTACCCTTATCATAGCGCAGACGGGCTGTTTTTACAAGAGGAGAAGTTCTCCTCCCAGGGCCTGGGCCTCACTTTTTTCGTGGGTCACCAGGATCACCGTTTTGCCCCGGGTCTTCTCCTGAAAATAGGCGATGACCTGCTCCTTGGTGGCTTCGTCCAGCCCTTTGAAGGGTTCGTCGCAGAGAAGGGTGTCGTAAGGGGCGCCCAAGGCCCGAAGAATGGCCACCCGGCGCTTCATGCCCCCGGAAAGGGTGCGCACCGGCTGGCCCAGGCTGTCCCCCAGGCCCAGGGAGCGAAGCATTTTTTCCGCTTCTCCTTTGGAGAGGCGGGGGTTTACCAGCCGCAGGTTGGACACAGCCCCGGCGTTTTCGCACAGCCGGTCCTCCTGGAAGATGGCGGACAGCTTGCGGCCCTCCATACCCCGGATTTCCCCGGCGTCCGGCTGGACCAATCCCAGAAGCAGGGAGAGCAACGTGGTCTTTCCGCAGCCCGAGGGGCCCATGACACAGGTAAGCTTCCCCTCGGGAAACAGGTGGGAAACGTTTTGCAGCACCTGTTTTTCCCCAAAGGCCTTGCTCACCCCTCGCAGTTCTATGGACATAGACGCCCCCCTTTCAATTCTGTTCCAGCCGGGCCACCAGCCGGTCCAGCAGGCATAAAAACAGCTTTTCAAAGGCCATGCTCACCAACACGATGACCACGGTCCAGGCGAACAGGTCCGGGGTGTTCAGGTACACTTTGGCCTCATACAGCCGCTCGCCAATGGAGCCGTCCGGCAGGCCAATGACCTCCGCTGCCACCCCGGCTTTCCAGCACAGCCCCAGCCCCACCGCGCAGGCGGACCGGAAGAAGGGCGCCACCTGGGGCAGGTAGAGATACCGCAGCCGCCGGGGGAAGGGCACCTGAAAGACGTCGGCCATTTCCGTGAGTTTTTGGTCCATGCTGGAGATGCCTCCCAGCACGTTCTGATAGAGAATGGGCGTCACCATCAAAAAGGAGATGACCACCGACAGGTTGCGGGAGGGCACCCAGATGAGCACCAAAATAATGAAGGAGGCCACGGGGATGGATTGGATCACCCGCATCAGGGGGGCTGCCAAGTCCCGCACCGGCCCAAAGCGGGAGGAGAGCACGGCCAGCACGGTGCCCACCAAACAGGCCAGGAGAAAGCCCAAGGTAATGCGCCAGAAGGAAAAGAGGATGGCGCTCCAAAAATCCCAGTGAGGGACCAGCTCCCCCAGGCAGAGCATAACAGAAACAGGAGATACCAAAAGGATCTCCTGTCCCAGGGCCATGGCGCCCAGCTGCCAGACAAGAAGCCAAACGGCCACTGCCCACAGCCGGACGCCCCGGCGCTTTTTCTCTTTTGCCCCCTTAGCCAAGGTAGTAGAACCCATCGTCGGGCAGCTCCCCTCCTATGGACTGAGGGTTCTGCTCCAGCAAAGTTTGCAGGTAGGCGGAGAGCTTGGCCTGCATCTCGTCGCCGGCGATAAACGTGATGTTGCACGCCGGCAGGGCTTTTTGGGCCACGGCTTCGGGCACAATGTCATACTCCCCAATGAGCTTGGCGGCGCCTTCCACGTCCTCCTGGGTGTAGGCTACAGATTGCTCGTACTGGCTGAGGAACGTGTCCACCAGGTCGGGGTTCTGCTCCACAAAGTCCTTGCGGCCTACCACAACGCCGGTGATCAAGGTGGCGTCGCTGCCGCTTGCCGAGGCCAGCTTTTCCCACTCCTGGGTCATGTCCAGAGCCACCCGCAGGTTCTCGTTCTGGGTCTGGGCGGTGGTGACAAAGGGCTGGGGCAGCATGGCGATGGCGTTTTCCGTGGCGGCCAGAGAGGCCACGCACTCCGAGTGCTCGCTCTTCCATTCAATGGTTACGTCGGTCTCCGGGTCGATGCCGTTTTCCGTGAGCATGTAGTTTAAGGCGTACTCTGGAGTGGAGCCCTTGCCGGAGGCGAAAATGGTCTTGCCCTTCAGGTCCTCCACAGACTGCACCGTGTCCCCGTTCTCCACAATGTACAGTACGCCCAAAGTGTTGATGGCCAGCACCTGCACCTGGCCTTCCGTGTTATTATAGAGAACGCTGGCCAGGTTGGCCGGCACCGCAGCGATGTCCAATTCCCCCTGCACCAGCTTGGGGGTGATCTCGTCGGCGGAGGCGTAGATGTTGAAGTCGTACAGGGGGGAATCCGAAGCGGCATCGTCGCTCATCATCTTCACCATACCCATGGCGGTGGGGCCTTTCAGGGCAGCCACTGTGGCGGTGCCCAGGTCGGCGGTTTCTTCCGAAGCGGCAGAGCTCTCAGCGGAAGTTTCCTCTTGGCTGGCGGGTTCGCTTGCCTGGGAGGAGACACTGCTTTCCTCCGAAGAGAGGCTGCTTGCGGAATTGGAGGAGGATGTCTCCGAGGCGGCGCTGCAGCCGAACAAGGCCAGGCACAGAGCCAGGGCCAATGTCAAAGATAAAACGCGTTTCATAACAGGGGTTGTCCTTTCCGCCCGCGAAAATAAAGGAGGGCCCCGCCGCGGGCGAAGCGGCGGCCCGTGCAACTGGAAAACCGGCAAAACACCGGGTGTTTGCGCAGTTAGGATTATACAACCGCCGGGTGCGGATGTCAAGGTGGAGGGGGACGCAACGCGGGCGGAGAGGGAACGACTCACCCCCAGTGCCGCCGCCCAAAAGCGGCGTGCGCGAAAACAAGTTCTTTGCCAAGCTTTCTTCGAAAGAAAGCGGAGAAAACGGGTTGACAGGGGGGGCTTGGTTGGATATGATAAGAATGGCCCCATGGGGGCACAAGATTTTTGTGAGGAGTGTATCCGATTATGAAGTATGGTTTGCAGATGTTCAGCGTTCGGGACGTGACAGAGCAAGATATGGAAGGGGCTCTGCGCCAGGTGGCGGAAATGGGCTATGCTTCCGTGGAGTTTGCAGGTTTTATGGGCCATCCGGCAGAGCAGATTAAAGCTTGGCTGGACCAGTACGGCTTGGAAGTGTCCGGTACCCACACGGGCATGGCGCTGCTGACGGACGAGCTGTTGGAGGAGACCATTGCCTATCACAAGGCCATTGGCTGCAAAAACATCATTGTCCCCTATGAAAAGTTTGCCACGAAGGCCGATATCGACGCCTTTGTGGACCGGGTAAAAGTGATCGAGCCCAAACTGAAAGAGGCGGGCATCACGCTGCAGTACCACAACCACGACCATGAATTTAAGCCCAACGAGGACGGGCTGATTGCAGAAGAAGAGCTGCTGCAGCGTACGGACATCCTGCTGGAAGTGGACACCTACTGGGTGTATGCCGCAGGAAAAGATCCCGTGGAGTTCCTGAAGGAACATAAGGACCGGATTCAGGTGATCCACCTGAAGGACGGCAAGGGCGGCCACACCTGCGCTTCCCTGGGCCAGGGCATTGCCCCTGTGGCCGAGGTGCGCAAGGCTGCGCTGGAGCTGGGCCTGGATATGGTGGTGGAGAGCGAAGGCCTGGAGCCCACCGGTATGGAAGAAGTCAAGCGCTGCATCGATTTCTTGAAGGCCGAGGACGAAAAGGACGGCATCTAAGAGTTTTGCGCAAACACAGCAGAAAAGGAAGGAAAGCCCCGGCTCTCCTTCCTTTTTTCTTGCTGCCTTTAGGGTTAACAAACCCCTGGTTCTACCAGGGGTAAATAAAAAAGCCTTGGCAAATATTTTAGGGGATACACGTGCAAAAATAAGGCGCAAAGGTGACTTATCCCTTAAAGGGACGCGGAGTTTTCTGCACAAAGTCAGCGGTTTGCAGAAATGAGTGGGAAAAAGGAAGTGACTGGTTTACCAGTTGCGGAGCAAGCGATGCGATGGCAGTTCTTTAGTACCCCTTCCAGGGGTCAGCAAGCACTGCCCCCTCTGGGGTCTGAGCAAACCATTAGTTTACCAGTGGTTTTGATTTACGTTTTGTCAGGCTGTGTGCAAGCCCCTATTTCTGCAAAAACCGGGCATCCCCGTAAAGATGCAGGACCCTTCCGGCGGTTTGTTTCCGACAGGGCGGACCAGAGACTCCCTAGGGAAAACCCTTGGCGCGGCCTTTACGGGCTGGAAGGCTCCTGGGGGACCAGCTGTACCAGATCTTCCCCGGCGGACACAAGCCCCGTGCGAAGCAGCTCCACCCGCCAGCCTTCCTGGGTGTTGCAGAACACAAAGGGGGTGTTCATAGAGCAGTGAGCTTTTTCCATGACGGCGGGATTGTAGGCCAGGAGCTTGTCGCCCCGGCGGACAAAATCTCCGGTTTGCACGAAGGCTTCCAACCCCTCCCCCTCCAGGCGGTTGGTGTCCAGCCCCAGGTGAATGAGGAACTTAATCCTCTGGGGGGTGGAAAGGCCCAGGGCGTGTTTGGTGGAGAGCAAGAACTCCACCTGAGCGTCGGCAGGCGCGTACAGGACGCAGTCCTCCGGCTGTATGCACACGCCTGGTCCCAGGATCTCCCGGGCAAAGGTGGGGTCGGGACAGTGGGAGACGGGCTCCACCTGCCCTGTGAGGGGACAGCCGAATACCACAGGCTGGGAAGCCGCGGCTGAAGCCATGGAAGATCCTCCTTTCCGCAAAAAGATCTCCCCTCTGGAAAGCGGGAGTTTCCGCCGGTTCTTTCTCGAGGAAAGGGAGCGGGAGACCTTGCATAAAATATGCCGGTTTTGACAGGTTTTTCGGTGGGATTCTACAACTTCATTCTACAGGAGTAGTATGGAAGAGTCAAGGGATTTTGGGATTTTTGGCAGTCTGCTGAAGAAAGCCGGTTCCCCTTGTAAGAATTCACGCGGCAGGGAAGTCTAAAGGGCAAAGGGATGGGGAGAAGAGGAGGTGGCGGCTTGTGGAGGACAAAAAAGACCTGGCGCTGGTGAAGCGGGCCATGCGGGGAAATCCCAAGGCCTTTGCAGCCCTGATAGAGCGGGAACAGGAGTATCTGTACCGGATGGCGTTCCTCTATGTGCGGCAGGAGCAGGACGCTTTGGATGTGGTGCAGGACAGCATTGTCAAGGCTTACCGGAAGATGAAAACCCTGCGGGAGCCGGCCTATTTCCGCACGTGGCTGACCAAAGTGGTCATCAACACCGCCCAGGACCTGCTGCGGCAGCGAAAGGCAGAGATCTTCTTAGAAGAGGGAGGCGACGATCTGCCGGCTTCTGTGGAGCTTTCCCCGGAAGAGCGGATGGACCTCCACGAGGCAGTGGCACAGCTGCCGGAAAAATACCAGGATGTGGTAAAGCTGAAGTACTTTGATGGGTACACCATTCGGGAGATCAGCCGGATCACCGGCATGCCCCAGGGGACCGTGTCGGTCTATTTGCGGCGGGCCGTGGGCCAGCTGCGCGTTTTGCTGAAGGAGGAATCCCTATGAGAGAAAACTGCAACGACATCCACATTCCCATTTCCCCGGAGCTGGGAGGCCGGGTCGAGGCTGCACTGGGAGAGGTGCGCCGCCTGCACCGGCACCGGATGCTGCGCCGGGCGGGCACTGTCTTGGGCAGCTTTGTGGCCGTAATGGGTGCCCTGCTGGGCCTGGCTGTGGTGAACCCCGCCATGGCCTCGCAGGTTCCCCTGGTGGGGGAATGGCTGGGCGGGCTGTTCTACGAATCCAACTACGAAAGCAAAACCGGTTCGGCGGGCGCGTTTCTGGAGACCTACAGCAGCGCTTTGGAGGATGTGGGGGTAACTGCCGCTACAGAGAGCCAGGAATGGGGCGTCACCTTTCACCAGGGCTACACCGACGGCAACATGGTGCTGCTCTCCCTGAGCCTCACCGGTCCTCAGGAAGAGTTGGAGCAGTATGCCTTTGTCACCTTGGACGGTTACGGGCAAAGCTCCCTGGCTTCTATCAATGGGGAGCCGGCCTCCATCCAAGGGGTGAACACCTTTGAGAAGCGGGAGGGCAGCTGGAGCACCACCATGGCCGTGGCGGTCCCCGAAAGCCAGCAGGGGGCGGAAACCCTGGAGGTGGCCGTCACCCTGCAGGGCTTGGAGGGCCAGGCGGCGGAGGCTTCTGCCGACAGCGTGCCCATTCCGGGCAACTTTTCCGCCAGTTTCACACTGACGGTGGACCACAGCAACGATTTTTCCTTTGTGTCCCAAGCGGAGGACAACCGGGCCAAAGTGTTGGCCGTGCGGGGCACTCCTACCCAGACGGTGGTCTCTGTGGAAATTCCCTTCTGGGGCTACCGGAACTTCGGCGCCCTGGAGGAGGACGGGGTGAAAGGCACGGCCCGGCTGGTGCTGGCGGACGGCACCCAGATGGCCGTGGAGCCCCGCAGAAGCCAGGAGCTGGGCGGGTATGACTACCAGGCGGCCAAGGCCCAGTCCTGCGACCTGTACTTTGACGGCCTGCCCGCCGGCGTCTCCCAGGCGACGCTGGAGTTCTTCTGGCAGAAGGTGGGCACAGAGCAGGAGGAGGTGCTGGCCTCCTTTACCCTGGATCTGGAAAACCAGACCGTCCTTCCCGCCGGGACCCAAGGGGTGGAGAAGGGCTCCACCCAGTACAGCCTTCTGGAAACTGGGGACACGGGCTGGGAGGAGAACGGCTTTGTGGTGAAGGACCTTTGGTTCAGCCAGGCGGGGACCTATTCCGGCCAGATGTATTTCTACGTACCGGAGGACTATCTCCGGGGGGACCTGCAGGTAGAGGTGTGCAACGCCCAAGGGGAAGTCCTGTTTTCCACTCAGGCCTACGGGGAGGACGGCAAACCCAATCCGGATTGGCGGATCTGGGAGGCCATGAAGATTGCCAACGTGGCCCAGCCGCTGCACATCTACCGGATCACCCAGCGGGTTACCGGAGAGGTGATTTCCGTGGGGGAGATGGTGACCATCACCATCTCCGACGCCTCCACCGGGGAGACGCTCTTCACCGACACCCGGGCGCTGGTGGCCGCCACGCCCTAATCTTTCCTAGAACCCAGCAAGGGGCCCTCTCAGCGAGGGCCCCTTTTGGCTGCCGCCTGTTCCTGCAGCAGGGAGAGAAACGCCTCCAAAGGCGGGGAAAGGGCCTTTTGCCTGTGAAGGGCGCAGAAGTACTGGCGGAAAAACCGCACGCCGGGGATCTCCAGCCGCACCAGGGTTTTTTCTTCCAGTTCCTGCTGGGCCAGAGACTCCGATAGGATAAGCACCCCTAGCCCAGCTTTGGCGGCCTCTAACAGTGCGGTGGAGCTGATGCTTTCGAAAAAGGGGTGGGGGGAGAGGCCCTGTTCTTCAAACAGCCTGTCTACGGAGCGGCGGGTGCCGCTGCCCTCTTCCCGGAGCAGCAAGGGCAGCCTCGCAAGTTCCTCCAGGGTCCGGGGCTGGGGATCGAAGTCCGGGGCGCAGAGCAGGGCCATGTTTTCCCGGGTGAGAGGGCGGGTTTTCAGGTGAGGGGAAAAGCTCACATTGTCCACCACCCCCACGTCCAACTGGTTTTCCAGCAGCTTTTTCTCGATTCGGTCGGAGTTTTCCACCACCGCTTCCAGGACGGTTTGGGGTTGGAGGGCTTGAAATTTCCGGAGCAGCGGGGCCAGCCGGGTGGCGCCGAACGTCACGTTGGCTCCCACCCGCAGGGAAAAAGGCCGTCCCCGGCGCAGGGAATCCTCCGCCTCTTGGAACCCCTGCAGCACCTCTTGGGCGGTGTGCAGCAGCCTGCGGCCCGCCTCTGTCACATAGACCCGGCGGTTCATCCTTTCAAACAGCGGCACGCCGTAGTGCTCTTCCAGCTCTTTGATGGCCAGGCTCACCGCAGGCTGGGTGGTGCCCAGGGCCTCTGCGGCTTTGGAAAAGCTCATCTGCCGGCAGGCCTCCGCAAAGATTTCCAAGTGACGTTTGGTCATGCCC
>ERZ1643247.2187-NODE-2187-length-16016-cov-4.602093_pt1 | contig 16016 bp, 12 predicted proteins | sample MGYA00579264_ERZ1643247 | MGnify/ENA primary metagenome ERZ1643247 (study PRJEB29033, sample SAMEA4952262) | chicken gut metagenome | biome: Broiler Chicken; feature: Gastrointestinal Tract; material: Caecum | place: Ireland | collected 2018 | study: Broiler... | reverse complement strand
GTTGCTTGCCTGGCCCTAACAGTTCGCAGACCGGAACATTCAGCGCCTTACCTAGCAGGTCAAGCAAAGCGGCTTCCAGCGCCGCCACGGCGTTAACGCGTAATTCAAAGGTCCAGGCACCTTTACCGAAGGTATCAAAATCGGCGGCCTGATTACCTTTATGCACCTGCTGGACCACTTTATTCAGTCGCGCAACTTCCTGGCCCAGAACCATCGGAATAGCATCGACAAGCGTCTGATAAATCACATCTCCGCCCGGCGCTTCACCAATGCCGGTATGCCCGGCGTTATCGGTGAGTACCACAATATTGCGGGTGAAATATGCGTTATGTGCCCCACCAATATTAAGCAACATGCTGTCATGCCCGGCCACCGGAATGACTTTCATATCAGTAATAACAGGACTGGATTGTGTCGCCATCTTATTGCCCCGCAACAGGTTTCAACTCGATACGCTTGATATCGCCCACCAGCACCAGGTAGCTCAGTACCGCGATTAAGGCATGAACACCAACATAAATCAGCGCCCCATTAAACGAGCCAGTCGTGCCAACGATATAACCAATTGCGATTGGCGTGACGATGCCAGAAATGTTACCGAACATGTTGAACAGGCCACCGGAAAGACCGCTGATCTCTTTTGGCGCGGTATCTGCCATTACTGCCCAACCCAGCGCCCCGATGCCCTTACCGAAGAAGGCCAGCGCCATAAAGCCGATGATCATCCACTCAACGTTGACGTAGTTGCAGAACACCATCACCATCGACAGCAACATGCCCATTACGATCGGTGTTTTACGCGCAATGTTCAGCGATCCCGTGCGGCGCATCAGCCAGTCGGAAATAATCCCACCCAGCACACCGCCGATAAAACCGCAAACCGCCGGAACGGAAGCCACAAAGCCCGCTTTCAGAATCGACATCCCACGCGCCTGCACCAGATAAACCGGGAACCAGGTAATAAAGAAGTAAGGCAGTGCGTTGATACAGTACTGACCGATATAAACGCCGATCATCATCCGTGACCCTAGCAGCTGTTTGATCTGCCCCCACTTCACGCTGAACGGCACTTTAACTTTGGTGTTTTGCTGATCCATATTGATCAGCGCGCCACCCGCGGCGATGTACTCCAGCTCTTTCTGATTTACCCCCGGATGTTGATTTGGCTCGTGGATGACTTTCAACCAGATAAAGCTGATGACAATCCCCAGACCGCCCATAAAGAAGAAGACGTGTGACCAGCCCACTTCATGCGTCAGCCAGCCCATAATCGGCGCGAAGATCACCGTTGCGAAGTATTGAGCGGAGTTAAAAATCGACACCGCCGTTCCCCTTTCCTGCGCCGGAAACCAGGCCGCAACAATGCGACTGTTGCCGGGGAAAGATGGCGCTTCAGCAAGCCCGACCAGGAAGCGCAGCGTAAACAGGGCAACGATAATGCCGAATCCACTAAAGATATCGACGAAGCCTTGCAGCAAGGTAAACATCGACCAGATAAAGATCGACCAGAAGTAGACGCGTTTTGAACCAAAACGATCCAGCAACCAACCACCAGGGATCTGCCCGATAACATAAGCCCATGAGAAGGCAGAGAACACATAGCCCATTCCCACGGGATCAAGGCCGATATCTTTGGCCATTTCCGAACCGGCAATAGAAAGCGTAGCGCGGTCGCCGTAGTTGAAGGATGTGACGATAAACAACATCACCACTATCCAGTAACGAGCATTTGTGCGTTTTTCCACACTGCTCGCAGCCTGACTTAAAGAACTCATTGTTGCACTCCTGAAAATTCGCGTTAGCCACGCTCACTCTGGACTGCGACATCGCCAGGAAATCAGAGGTGACGTAGGGTGTTTTTTGCCGTTTTTATAGGTCGTTCGCCGAATACGGCGCGTGTTTATATCTGGCAATAGCAGTATAAAAAGCGCGCCATAGCGGCTCACCGTGCAACAACACAACATTAATGCGTTCAATGAGGCCCGATTTTGGCATTAGCCCTGGACGGTGGAATCCACTTCACGGAAATGAAAACAAGAACAAGAAAGGAAGGGTTAAAACGAAGAAATAAAGAAGAGTATGAAATGGATCGCTTGACTCCAGGCAAACGCCAGTAAAAATCCGCGCTATGAAGCAGTTTTTACTGACATTTGCCTGAAAAGATTCGATTCAGCACCGCTAAAACGACATTTACCGCTCGCTGAACATATCAGGACAACAGCGTGCCCCACTGTTCGACCCACGGATTTGATTCCGTTTCCGGTTCCGGGTTCTCACTGGCGTCAATCAACAGCATTTCGCCAACCCGCTGAGCGCTCTGTTCCTGCAACAAGGCATCGAACTGTTTGCCGCCATTGCAGAAATTCACATAACTACTGTCGCCGAGCGCAATCACGCCATAACGCAGATTCGGCTGGAAGCCCAGACTATCTTTGATTCCCTGAAAGAGTGGCACAATGCTATCAGGAAGGTCGCCCTGCCCGGTCGTGGACGTAACCACCAGAACATACTTATCCTGATAGGGCAGCCAGTCGCTTAATTCAGGATCTTCAAATACCGTTGCTTTGTGGCCCTGTGCGGTCAGAATTGCTTCTGCTTCTTCCGCCACTAACAGCGAATTTCCGTACATGGTGCCGACAAAAATACCAATTTCCGCCATACCGTTTTCTCCCTGGATTAGGAACTTATCTCTCCATCCTGACCCGATGGCGCACTGAACTCAACCCTTTCATTTTCAGGAAGCAGACCGCGCCAGCCAAATTGTGATAACGCCTGCATCCAGGTGTCGTCCAGGCCCGCGTGAATAGTCAGCGGCTCGCCAGTAAAAGGATGCGTCAATGACAACTGACTGGCATGCAGCATTAACCGCTGAAGACCAAAATGCTCAGCACCGCTGCGATTCTGGCGTAAATCGCCATGTTTGCTATCGCCAATAATCGGATGACGCAAATGGGCAAGATGTCGGCGAAGCTGATGTTTGCGTCCGGTTTTCGGCTCCAGTTCCACCAGGCCGTAGCGCGTGGTCGGGTAACGTCCGGTCGCTACCGGCATTTCTACGGTCGCCAGACCGCGATAATGCGTCACTGCTGGCTGCGGGCCTTTATCTTCGCGGGCAAATTTATCAGCGATTTTGTCCAGTTCTTCCACCAGTGGATAATCCAGCACCGCTTCTTCCATCAACCAGCCGCGCACAATCGCATGGTAACGTTTCTGGATTTGGTGCTGTTCAAACTGTTGTGCCAGCAGCCGTCCGGCCTCGCTGGATAATCCCATCAACAACACACCAGAAGTGGGTCGGTCCAGACGATGAGCAGTAAAAACATGCTGGCCTATCTGGTCACGCACGGTTTGCATGACCACTACTTTCTCGTCGCGATCCAGCCAGCTGCGGTGAACCAGCCAGCCGGAGGGTTTATTTACCGCAACCAGCCATTCATCCTGATAGAGTATTTCCAGCATTAGCTCGCATCATCCGCAAAAAGAGCATCCAGTTTTTCCAACTCAGCCAGAATAAGCGCGCGTTGCGGATGGTCCGTCGCCAGCGCCATTTCATAATAGGGTGCAACAGCAAAAGCGCCCGGTAACGGCTGTTTGTTATCTAACAAATCGTGCATTCGCGGGATCAGCACCCACTGCAACCACTCCAGTGGTTCCATGGTGTCCATAAAGAACGGTTGGGTACTATTAAATTGATGCGGCTGGGGTTCATCGTTTCGCCAGTGCTGATGTTCACGCAGTAACGCTTCAAGCGCCTGCAACTGGAGACGAACGCGGTCATGAGTGGTCATAAAGCAACCTCAATAAGAAAAACTGCCGCGAAGGATAGCAGGAATAAAAAAAGGGAGCACTGTATTCACAGCGCTCCCGGTTCGTTTCGCAGCATTCCAGCTACTTTTGTTGCTCCCTGCTCATCCTTGACAACTTTTCCTCTGGCCTTGCGGCCAATCGTTCATCCTGAACTATTGCTTCCTGCTCACACCACCCCGATGTGATACTTCATCCTGAAGTGTCCCTGGCCTTCCTGACCCACCGAATCATCCTGACCGGTTCTCATTCTCCATCCTGGAGGTGTCCTTTAACGCGTCCTGCGTCATCCTCTTCGCTTCATCCAGAAGCCTTTCCCTGAAACACCATCCTGGTGTGTCCTGCAGAAGTGTCATCATCCTGATGTTCACTTCGTTGTCTGACTCCCTGTCGACGAAGATAGAATCGTCTTTTTCGCGAAGTCTTACAAGGCGCTTACAGACAATGCCTTAAGGAAAATTTCATATGAAAGTTAAGAATTAACAATCAACATTTTGATTTTAAATGAAAATAACGATTCTTATCTTTTTAAGTATTCGCTTATTTCCTGGCGATCTCCTACAGAGTCTGTAAGAGATCTCTCACAACCAGATGGGGTATTTGGATTACAGAAGAGGCTTAAGTTGATTAAGGAATTCCGCAAGATTTGAGGCTAAATGCGTCCGTTTACGTGTTCCCAGCGTCTCTTTACACACTTCACCGGAGAGATTACACACCGAGATGACCTCTAACTCTTCTTCCAGCGTCGCGATAAATAGTGTGGGCGGCAGTTTTAGCCTTTTCTGAGTCACCAGATGACCAATCAGATTTTCCTGCACCCGACGGAAGTCGTCTTCACTCCAGGTTTGCAGCAATGTCAGTTTGATATCGCCAAACTGCGCGTGCATATCCCCGGCAAACTGAGTCGTATAAAAGGTATGAATTGTGGGTTGTATCACAATATCAAAAGCGCGTTCAACCGCGTTTACATTTTGTTCCCCGGTAAACGGCTGGGGTTGCCAGTATACGGCATCTTCAGTAGTTGAAATAATGCACGGTGAAGGAACGCCGTACAGTTCCTCACTTAACGGCCAGCTTTTATGCTCTTCATGCCACGCATCGCAGTAGCGTGCAGTAAAATCTTTCAGGGCTTGTGCGGTCAAATCGTCCACTAATTTCTCTCTTCACTTAAACCAGATACACTTGTCGTTTAGTTTATCTGGTTTATGACGGTGAAACATGTCTTCTTATGCAAACCATCAGGCACTTGCGGGCCTGACTCTTGGAAAATCAACCGATTACCGGGATACCTATGACGCCAGCCTACTGCAAGGCGTTCCACGCAGCCTGAATCGCGACCCGCTGGGTCTGAAAGCGGATAACCTGCCTTTTCACGGTACGGATATCTGGACGCTGTATGAACTTTCCTGGCTGAATGCGAAAGGTTTGCCGCAGGTCGCTGTCGGTCATGTTGAACTTGATTACACCAGCGTAAATCTGATTGAGTCGAAGAGTTTTAAGCTCTATCTCAACAGTTTTAACCAGACGCGTTTTAATAACTGGGATGAGGTGCGCCAGACGCTGGAGCGCGACTTAAGCACTTGCGCTCAGGGTAAGATTAGCGTGGCGTTATATCGTCTTGATGAACTGGAAGGCCAGCCGATAGGTCATTTTAATGGCACTTGCATTGATGACCAGGATATCACTATCGATAACTATGAATTCACTACTGACTATCTGGAGAATGCCACCTGTGGTGAAAAAGTAGTGGAAGAGACGCTTGTCAGCCACCTGCTGAAATCAAACTGCCTGATCACCCATCAACCAGATTGGGGTTCGCTCCAAATTCAGTATCGTGGACGCCAAATTGACAGAGAAAAACTGCTGCGTTACCTGGTCTCATTCCGTCATCACAACGAGTTCCACGAACAGTGCGTGGAACGCATCTTTAATGACCTGTTACGCTTCTGCCAGCCAGAAAAATTGAGCGTTTACGCACGTTATACCCGTCGTGGCGGTCTGGACATTAACCCGTGGCGCAGTAATAGCGATTTTGTCCCATCGACCACAAGACTGGTTCGGCAATAAATTTTTTCTCAATTTTGCGTGCTGGATTCACGCAGAAGGTTGTGAAAGGTCATCAGGCAGGGCTATTGTAATCAAAGGGAATGACGATATTCGTCCCATAAGGAGTTTTTCTTGATTACACATATTAGCCCGCTTGGCTCCATGGATATGTTGTCGCAGCTGGAAGTGGATATGCTTAAACGCACCGCCAGCAGCGACCTCTATCAACTGTTTCGCAACTGTTCACTTGCCGTACTGAACTCCGGTAGTTTGACCGATAACAGCAAAGAATTGCTGTCTCGTTTTGAAAATTTCGATATTAACGTCTTGCGCCGTGAACGCGGCGTAAAGCTGGAACTGATTAATCCCCCGGAAGAGGCTTTTGTCGATGGGCGAATTATTCGCGCTTTGCAGGCCAACTTGTTCGCGGTTCTGCGAGACATTCTCTTCGTTTACGGGCAAATCCATAACACCGTTCGTTTTCCCAACCTGAATCTCGACAACTCCGTCCACATCACTAACCTGGTCTTTTCCATCTTGCGTAACGCTCGCGCGCTGCATGTGGGTGAAGCGCCAAATATGGTGGTCTGCTGGGGCGGTCACTCAATTAACGAAAACGAGTATTTGTATGCCCGTCGCGTCGGAAACCAGCTGGGCCTGCGTGAGCTGAATATCTGCACCGGCTGTGGTCCGGGAGCGATGGAAGCGCCGATGAAAGGTGCTGCGGTCGGACACGCGCAGCAGCGTTACAAAGACAGTCGTTTTATTGGTATGACAGAGCCGTCGATTATCGCCGCTGAACCGCCTAACCCGCTGGTCAACGAATTGATCATCATGCCAGATATCGAAAAACGTCTGGAAGCGTTTGTCCGTATCGCTCACGGTATCATTATCTTCCCTGGCGGTGTGGGTACGGCAGAAGAGTTGCTGTATTTGCTGGGAATTTTAATGAACCCGGCCAACAAAGATCAGGTTTTACCATTGATCCTCACCGGCCCGAAAGAGAGCGCCGACTACTTCCGCGTACTGGACGAGTTTGTCGTGCATACGCTGGGTGAAAACGCGCGCCGCCATTACCGCATCATCATTGATGACGCAGCTGAAGTCGCTCGTCAGATGAAAAAATCGATGCCGCTGGTGAAAGAAAATCGCCGTGATACAGGCGATGCCTACAGCTTTAACTGGTCAATGCGCATTGCGCCAGATTTGCAAATGCCGTTTGAGCCGTCTCACGAGAATATGGCTAATCTGAAGCTTTACCCGGATCAACCTGTTGAAGTGCTGGCTGCCGACCTGCGCCGTGCGTTCTCCGGTATTGTGGCGGGTAACGTAAAAGAAGTCGGTATTCGCGCCATTGAAGAGTTTGGTCCTTACAAAATCAACGGCGATAAAGAGATTATGCGTCGTATGGACGACCTGCTACAGGGTTTTGTTGCCCAGCATCGTATGAAGTTGCCAGGCTCAGCCTACATCCCTTGCTACGAAATCTGCACGTAATCTCCCCTCCCCCGGTGACGTTTGTTGCCGGGTTTTCTCGTTTTTGGTCACTTACTCATCAACTCATTTCATTTGTTATATGAATGTTTCTTACCACCCTCACGCGACAAATATCATCACAGTTAATATGTCATACAATTTATGTTGCAACGCAAACGTTTCCCTATTTTCATAAACCGTATTTTATCGCTATGAAAAAGAAATTATCGCCATGATTAACTAAAAGTATTGATTTTTTCAGTTCAACCTACATATATTGCGCGCCCCGGAAGAAGTCAGATGTCGTTTAATGGGCAAATATTGCCCTTAAATTCTCTTTTACTTTTGATTTACAGAGTAAAGCGTTGGGATAATCTATCTTCCAAGTAGATTATTGTATTTGAGATCAAGATCACTGATAGATACATAACTTGTGTGTATCTTTCCGCCCTCAAATTATTACGGCGGTAAATGATTAAGCCATCGCCGATAGACAGATTTCATTTTTACGGTCAGGCACCTTCCCGGGCTGAACTGGCTAAAAGCTGAATTATTTGCATTCCTCCAGGAGAAATAGATGGAAACGACTCAAACCAGCACGATTGCGTCGAAAGACTCTCGTAGTGCCTGGCGCAAGACAGACACCATGTGGATGCTGGGCCTTTACGGCACGGCAATCGGCGCGGGCGTGCTGTTCCTGCCAATCAACGCCGGTGTTGGCGGTATGATCCCGCTGATCATCATGGCTATCCTTGCGTTCCCGATGACGTTTTTTGCTCACCGCGGCCTGACTCGCTTCGTACTGTCTGGTAAAAACCCGGGCGAAGACATCACCGAGGTTGTAGAAGAACACTTTGGTATTGGCGCAGGTAAACTGATTACCCTGCTCTACTTCTTCGCTATCTACCCGATCCTGCTGGTTTATAGCGTGGCAATCACCAATACCGTTGAAAGCTTCATGTCTCACCAGCTGGGTATGACGCCACCGCCGCGTGCGATTCTGTCGCTGATCCTGATCGTGGGTATGATGACCATCGTTCGCTTCGGTGAGCAGATGATCGTTAAAGCGATGAGTATTCTGGTATTCCCGTTTGTTGGCGTACTGATGCTGCTGGCTCTGTACCTGATCCCGCAGTGGAACGGCGCTGCACTGGAAACGCTGTCTCTGGACACTGCATCTGCAACCGGAAACGGTCTGTGGATGACCCTGTGGCTGGCAATTCCGGTAATGGTGTTCTCGTTCAACCACTCTCCGATCATCTCTTCTTTCGCCGTTGCGAAGCGTGAAGAGTACGGCGATATGGCAGAACAGAAATGCTCGAAGATCCTGGCATTCGCACACATCATGATGGTGCTGACCGTAATGTTCTTCGTCTTCAGCTGCGTACTGAGCCTGACTCCGGCAGACCTGGCTGCGGCTAAAGAGCAGAACATCTCGATTCTGTCTTACCTGGCTAACCACTTTAACGCACCGGTTATCGCGTGGATGGCTCCGATTATCGCGATTATCGCTATCACCAAATCCTTCCTCGGTCACTACCTGGGCGCACGTGAAGGCTTCAACGGTATGGTGATTAAATCTCTGCGTGGTAAAGGTAAGTCTATCGAAATCAACAAGCTGAACCGTATCACTGCGCTGTTCATGCTGGTAACGACCTGGATTGTTGCCACCCTGAACCCGAGCATCCTGGGTATGATTGAAACCCTGGGCGGTCCAATCATCGCGATGATCCTGTTCCTGATGCCGATGTACGCAATTCAGAAAGTACCGGCAATGCGTAAGTACAGCGGTCACATCAGCAACGTATTCGTTGTCGTGATGGGTCTGATTGCAATCTCCGCAATCTTCTACTCTCTGTTCAGCTAAGTCCTTTCGCGCCGCTTTCGGGCGGCGCTTCCTCCGTTTTAACGCGATGTATTTCCTATGATTAGCGTATTCGATATTTTCAAAATCGGCATTGGCCCTTCCAGTTCTCATACCGTTGGACCAATGAAAGCGGGTAAACAATTTACCGACGATCTGATTGCCCGTAACCTGCTTAAAGACGTGACCCGCGTGGTGGTTGACGTGTACGGCTCGCTCTCTCTGACCGGTAAAGGCCACCACACTGATATCGCCATTATTATGGGCCTGGCGGGTAACCTGCCGGATACCGTGGATATCGATTCCATCCCTGGTTTTATTCAGGATGTGAATACTCATGGTCGCCTGATGCTGGCAAACGGTCAGCATGAAGTGGAGTTCCCGGTTGATCAGTGCATGAACTTCCATGCAGACAACCTTTCTCTGCATGAAAACGGTATGCGCATTACCGCGCTGGCGGGCGATAAAGTCGTTTACAGCCAGACTTACTACTCTATTGGCGGTGGCTTTATCGTTGATGAAGAGCATTTTGGCCAGCAGGATAGCGCACCGGTTGAAGTTCCTTATCCGTACAGTTCAGCAGCCGATCTGCAAAAACATTGTCAGGAAACCGGGCTGTCACTCTCTGGCCTGATGATGAAAAACGAGCTGGCGCTGCACAGCAAAGAAGAGCTGGAACAGCACCTGGCGAACGTCTGGGAAGTCATGCGCGGCGGTATTGAGCGCGGTATTTCCACCGAAGCCGTGCTGCGGCACTACGCCGGATGCTGGTCAGCCAGGACAAAACCACCACTGACCCGATGGCGGTTGTTGACTGGATCAACATGTTTGCACTGGCAGTGAACGAAGAGAACGCTGCTGGCGGTCGCGTGGTGACTGCGCCGACTAACGGTGCGTGCGGGATTATCCCGGCAGTTCTGGCGTACTACGACAAGTTTATCCGCGAAGTGAACGCTAACTCACTGGCTCGTTACCTGCTGGTAGCCAGCGCCATTGGTTCTCTTTATAAGATGAACGCGTCGATTTCTGGTGCTGAAGTGGGTTGCCAGGGTGAAGTTGGTGTGGCGTGCTCAATGGCGGCGGCTGGTCTGGCAGAACTGTTAGGTGCAAGCCCGGCGCAGGTGTGCATCGCGGCGGAAATCGCCATGGAGCACAACCTCGGTCTGACGTGTGACCCGGTCGCCGGACAGGTCCAGGTGCCATGCATCGAGCGTAACGCCATTGCGGCAGTAAAAGCGGTGAACGCCGCACGTATGGCGCTGCGCCGTACCAGCGAGCCGCGCGTCTGCCTCGATAAAGTTATCGAAACCATGTACGAAACAGGTAAAGATATGAACGCCAAGTACCGCGAAACCTCTCGCGGCGGCCTGGCAATGAAGATCGTTGCCTGCGATTAATCGCTCTCCAGAGGCCTCGTTTTGCGAGGCCTCTTCCCGATTTCTCATCCAGCCGTAGCCTGTTCCGGCATCGAATGTTACCCTTATCGCCTGATCTTTAAGGGGGTTATCGTGGCTGTTCATTTGCTTATTGTCGATGCACTGAATCTTATTCGTCGCATTCATGCCGTTCAGGGGTCGCCCTGTGTCGAAACCTGCCAGCATGCGCTCGATCAGCTCATTATGCACAGCCAGCCAACCCACGCGGTCGCCGTTTTTGACGATGAAAACCGCAGTAGCGGCTGGCGTCATCAGCGTTTACCAGATTACAAAGCGGGTCGACCGCCAATGCCGGAAGAGTTGCACGACGAGATGCCTGCATTACGCGCCGCCTTTGAGCAACGCGGCGTCCCGTGCTGGTCAACCAGCGGCAACGAAGCCGATGACTTAGCCGCCACGCTGGCGGTCAAAGTGACACAGGCCGGGCATCAGGCAACGATTGTTTCGACAGATAAAGGCTACTGTCAGTTACTTTCACCGACATTACGTATTCGTGATTACTTCCAGAAACGTTGGCTGGATGCGCCATTTATCGATAAAGAATTTGGCGTTCAACCGCAGCAGTTGCCCGATTACTGGGGACTTGCGGGGATCAGCAGTTCAAAGGTACCGGGTGTTGCGGGAATCGGACCAAAAAGCGCCACGCAGCTGCTGGTCGAGTTTCAGAGTCTGGAAGGAATATATGAGAATCTGGATGCGGTTGCCGAAAAGTGGCGCAAAAAATTAGAAACCCATAAAGAGATGGCGTTTCTGTGCCGCGATATTGCCCGCTTACAAACCGATTTGCATATCGACGGCAATTTACAGCACTGGCGGTATGGTAAAGCTCTACAAGAGCCTCAAGCGTTGCTTCACGCGGGTTGCCACCGGTACAAACATCATCCAGTGCCGCCTGCGCCAGTGCCGGAATGTCTTCCTTGCGTACACCAACATCACGCAAATGTGGCGGAATACCGACATCACGGTTGAGAGCAAACACCGCTTCAACAGCGGCATTACGCGCCTCTTCCAGGCTCATACCTTCCACTTTCACGCCCATAACGCGCGCGATATCGCGGTACTTCTCACCGGTAAAGTCAGCGTTATAGCGCATGACATGCGGTAACAGGATGGCGTTCGCAACACCGTGTGGAGTGTTGTAAAACGCGCCCAGTGGATGCGCCATACCATGCACCAACCCTAACCCAACATTCGAGAAGCCCATACCCGCAACATACTGCCCGAGCGCCATTTCTTCTCCGGCATCCTTATCACCAGCAACCGATCCTCGCAGCGCCCCAGCAATGATTTCAATCGCTTTAATGTGCAGTGCATCGGTTAGCGCCCACGCGCCACGGGTAATATACCCCTCAATAGCATGAGTGAGCGCATCGACACCCGTCGCAGCTTTCAGCGCTGGAGGCATACCATCCATCATGTCAGCGTCAATAAACGCCACCTGCGGGATATCATGCGGATCAACGCAAACAAACTTGCGCCGTTTCTCTTCGTCAGTGATCACGTAGTTAATGGTCACTTCTGCCGCAGTACCTGCTGTGGTAGGAATTGCCAGAATCGGTACACTGGGTTTATTGGTCGGGGAAAGCCCTTCCAGGCTACGCACATCGGCAAACTCCGGGTTGTTGCTGATAATGCCAATCGCTTTACAAGTATCCTGTGGAGAACCACCACCAATAGCGATCAGGTAATCCGCGCCGCTATTCTGGAATACACCGAGCCCTTCTTTGACGACAGTAATTGTTGGGTTGGGCACTACGCCGTCGTAAATCGCCCATGCCAGCCCTGCAGCATCCATCTTATCGGTCACTTTCGCCACCACGCCGCATTGCACCAGCGTTTTATCGGTGACGATCAGCGCCTTCTGATAACCACGGCGTTTCACCTCATCGGTTAAAGCCCCAACAGCACCCCGACCAAACCATGCCGTTTCGTTCAGAATCATTCTGTTAGCCATCATCCTTCTCCTTGTTGCTTTACGAAATTACTCTTCAATCCGTAACCCATAGGTTTTGAATTTCTCCAGCACTACGGCAATCTCTTCATCGCTCAGCACTGGCACCGGGTCCGTAATCGCCAGGGTCGTCAGGTAAAGTTGCGCCAGCACTTCAACTTCATGCGCCAGCCATAACGCTTTTTCCAGATTCACCTCACAAGCGATAAGCCCATGATGTTGTAACAAAGTTGCCTTACGATTTTTGAGAGCCAGCGCAACATGTTCAGAAAGTTCGCGTGTTCCAAAGGTCGCATAAGGCGCGCAAGGAATAGAATTACCGCCAGCCGCCGCAATCATGTAGTGAATAGCGGGGATCGATCGGTTAAGAATGGAAACTGCCGTGCAATGAACGGCATGATTGTGAACAACCGCGTTGGCATCCGGTCTGCTTTGATAGGCTGCCATATGGAAACGCCATTCGCTTGAGGGGAGCTTTCCTTCCTCATGTTTACCGTTGCCATCAATAAAGACAATATGCGACTCCGTCAGTTTTTCATATGGAATGCCTGTAGGCGTAATCAGCATCCCATCCTGATAACGTACACTGACGTTCCCCGCTGTCCCCTGGTTCAGTCCCAGGCGGGTCATTTCCAGGCAAGTGTCAATAATCTGACGAGCAAGTTTATTTCGTTCCATTAGCTACCTCTCTCTGATTCAAAACAGGGCAATAATGTTGTTCCTTTCACACTATTGAATTAGCCGTTTAATTACCCACCATCTTCTTCCTGATTAACAAGAAAGAAATTCACAAGCTTATATTTTGTGACCTGGTTCAACTAATCACAGTAAATAACTGCAAGTTCTCTTTTTATAACCCCATTAAAAATGACCGCTCTTAAAAATATTTATCAAAACGGTCATTTTTCTATTCCTCCAAGCCCGGAATGACCGTTTTCGGCACAAACAATTAATACGGTCATCTGATTTGTGTTTTTTATGATTTATTTTCTGAAACGGGCATGAAATTTCGATTATTAAAGTGATGGTAGTCACATAAAGTCACCTTCCAGCTAATAAGTGTGACCGCCGTCATATTACAGAGCGTTTTTTATTTGAAAATGAATCCATGAGTTCATTTCAGACAGGCAAATATTCACTGATATGAAGCCCGAACTCGCTGGTTTTGCACTTTTGAAAACATAACCGATTACGTGCTTAAGCTTCTGAACCTAAGAGGATGCTATGGGAAACACATCAATACAAACGCAGAGTTACCGTGCGGTAGATAAAGATGCAGGGCAAAGCAGAAGTTACATTATTCCATTCGCGCTGCTGTGCTCACTGTTTTTTCTTTGGGCGGTAGCCAATAACCTTAACGACATTTTATTACCTCAATTCCAGCAGGCTTTTACGCTGACAAATTTCCAGGCTGGCCTGATCCAATCGGCCTTTTACTTTGGTTATTTCATTATCCCAATCCCTGCTGGGATATTGATGAAAAAACTCAGTTATAAAGCAGGGATTATTACCGGGTTATTTTTATATGCCTTGGGTGCTGCATTATTCTGGCCCGCCGCAGAAATAATGAACTACACCTTATTTTTAGTTGGCCTATTTATTATTGCAGCCGGATTAGGTTGTCTGGAAACTGCCGCAAACCCTTTTGTTACGGTATTAGGGCCGGAAAGTAGTGGTCACTTCCGCTTAAATCTTGCGCAAACATTTAACTCGTTTGGCGCAATTATCGCGGTTGTCTTTGGGCAAAGTCTTATTTTGTCTAACGTGCCACATCAATCGCAAGACGTTCTCGATAAAATGTCTCCAGAGCAATTGAGTGCGTATAAACACAGCCTGGTATTATCGGTACAGACACCTTATATGATCATCGTGGCTATCGTGTTACTGGTCGCCCTGCTGATCATGCTGACGAAATTCCCGGCATTGCAGAGTGATAATCACAGTGACGCCAAACAAGGATCGTTCTCCGCATCGCTTTCTCGCCTGGCGCGTATTCGCCACTGGCGCTGGGCGGTATTAGCGCAATTCTGCTATGTCGGCGCACAAACGGCCTGCTGGAGCTATTTGATTCGCTACGCTGTAGAAGAAATTCCAGGTATGACTGCAGGCTTTGCCGCTAACTATTTAACCGGAACCATGGTGTGCTTCTTTATTGGTCGTTTCACCGGTACCTGGCTCATCAGTCGCTTCGCACCACACAAAGTCCTGGCCGCCTACGCATTAATCGCTATGGCACTGTGCCTGATCTCAGCCTTCGCTGGCGGTCATGTGGGCTTAATAGCCCTGACTTTATGCAGCGCCTTTATGTCGATTCAGTACCCAACAATCTTCTCGCTGGGCATTAAGAATCTCGGCCAGGACACCAAATACGGTTCGTCCTTCATCGTTATGACCATCATTGGCGGCGGTATTGTCACTCCGGTCATGGGTTTTGTCAGTGACGCGGCGGGCAACATCCCCACTGCTGAACTGATCCCCGCACTCTGCTTCGCGGTCATCTTTATCTTTGCCCGTTTCCGTTCTCAAACGGCAACTAACTGAACATATTTTCCGAATAAAGTGAGGAATCTGTAATGAAAAAAATCAGCTTACCGAAAATTGGTATCCGCCCGGTTATTGACGGTCGTCGCATGGGTGTTCGTGAGTCGCTTGAAGAACAAACAATGAATATGGCGAAAGCTACGGCCGCACTGCTGACCGAGAAACTGCGCCATGCCTGCGGAGCTGCCGTCGAGTGTGTCATTTCCGATACCTGTATCGCGGGTATGGCTGAAGCCGCTGCTTGCGAAGAAAAATTCAGCAGTCAGAATGTAGGCCTCACCATTACGGTAACGCCTTGCTGGTGCTATGGCAGTGAAACCATCGACATGGATCCAACCCGCCCGAAGGCCATTTGGGGCTTTAACGGCACTGAACGCCCCGGCGCTGTTTACCTGGCAGCGGCTCTGGCAGCTCACAGCCAGAAAGGCATCCCAGCATTCTCCATTTACGGTCATGACGTTCAGGATGCCGATGACACATCGATTCCTGCCGATGTTGAAGAAAAACTGCTGCGCTTTGCCCGCGCCGGTTTGGCCGTCGCCAGCATGAAAGGTAAAAGCTATCTGTCGCTGGGCGGCGTTTCGATGGGTATCGCCGGTTCCATTGTTGATCACAACTTCTTTGAATCCTGGCTGGGAATGAAAGTCCAGGCGGTGGATATGACCGAACTGCGTCGCCGTATCGATCAGAAGATTTACGACGAAGCCGAATTGGAAATGGCACTGGCCTGGGCTGATAAAAACTTCCGCTATGGCGAAGATGAAAATAACAAACAGTATCAACGTAATGCCGAGCAAAGCCGCGCTGTTCTGCGCGAAAGTTTACTGATGGCGATGTGTATCCGCGACATGATGCAAGGCAACAGCAAACTGGCCGATATTGGTCGCGTGGAAGAATC
>ERZ1643247.2184-NODE-2184-length-16038-cov-56.022649_pt1 | contig 16038 bp, 14 predicted proteins | sample MGYA00579264_ERZ1643247 | MGnify/ENA primary metagenome ERZ1643247 (study PRJEB29033, sample SAMEA4952262) | chicken gut metagenome | biome: Broiler Chicken; feature: Gastrointestinal Tract; material: Caecum | place: Ireland | collected 2018 | study: Broiler... | reverse complement strand
CAGGAAATGTCGGCAGAGAGTGAATCATAGCATGATTCACTCTCCCAGCCGGTTTTTCCCACCTACTGGGAGGAAAGGGGCCCCCCAAGGGCCCCACCTGCTGGCAGATGGTTTTGCTAGCATAGCGTTTGGATATCCAAACGCAAATTTGGGGGCTCTCCCCAAACCCCTGTCTTCTGTTTCCAAACACATCGCCACAGCAATCGTACCTTGCAGTCCTCCCAGGCTGAGTCCTTACGGATAACGTTTACTACTGTAACGGCAAAGGCAGCGTTATAAACCTTTATTTTTGCAAATCAGTTGACTGACGGTCGGTGTACCGATATACTGGATGATAGAAGGAGGAAAATCGTATGGATCTGCAAGGCTATCTGGATAGCAAAAACATTACCAAATATCGCTTGTCAAAAATCAGTGGTGTTCCCAAAACAACCATTATAGATATTTGCTCCGGTAAGAGTTCCCTGCAGAAATGTTCTGCCCGGACCGTGCAGCAGCTTGCAAAGGCATTGGGGTGCACCATGGAATTCATCCTGTCTTTGGATGCGGTGCAAGGCTATGACAGAGAAAACGGTTTGCCGAAACGTAAGAACTACCTTGAACGCGGTTTGCCTGCCTATCTTCAATCTTCCTTGGAAAATATGATCGCTTCCTGGAAACTTGTGGACAATGGAAAGAAGGATTACCATTGGGATCTGAATTGGAGCGAACTGAATGCGGATATCAATTCGGCGGAGGTGGAACAGGAAATCTCTTCGGAACAGGCTTGGTATCTGCGTGAAAAGTATTTAAGGATGAAACGAGGTGATTGACCTGTGATTGATTTTACAAACCTACCTGTACGGAACAAGACATATGCTGGTGCAAATGGCAGCAAAATTTCCGTGCTATACAACAACGAACTGTATATGTTAAAGTTTCCTGCTGCACCTTCCATCAATAAAAACATGAGCTATGCCAATGGGTGTATCTCAGAATATCTTGGTTCCCATATTTTTGCAATCGTCGGTATTCCCGTACAGGAAACATTACTGGGAACGTATACCAAAAACGGAAAAGAAAAAATTGTCGTTGCCTGTAAGGACTTTACCTCGGGCGGCCTTGTATTGCAGGATTTTGCCTCCCTGAAAAATACGATTATCGACTCTGTCCACAACGGTTACGGCACAGAGCTCAGCGATATTATCAAGACCTTAGAAGAACAGCGCGCAATGGACCCCCAACAACTCAAGGACCGGTTCTGGGATATGTTTATTGTCGATGCCCTCATTGGCAACTGGGACAGACATAATGGTAACTGGGGATTTCTGTACGACAGCAGAACCGACGAAATATCGCTTGCGCCGGTTTACGACTGTGGAAGCTGTCTGTTTCCGCAAGCAGACGAAGAGATCATGAAAAGAACATTGGAAGATCCTGCAGAGTTGGAATTACGAATCTTTGAAAGACCTCTTTCGGGTATCAAAGAAAACGGCCAGAAAATCCAATATTTCAAGTTCATTTCCTCCCTGAAAAATCCGGACTGCAACAAAGCCCTAAAGCGAATCGTTCCCAGAATCAATATGAACCAAATTTATGGTCTGATTGAAACGACCCCGTTCCTATCGGAGCTGCAAAGGAATTTCTACAGAACCATGCTCCGTGCGAGAAAAGAAAGAATCCTGGATTTTTCTCTCCAAAAACTTCGCAAACGGGAACGCCTTCGGGAGCAGAGTCGTTGATTCATAGAAAAAGCCCAAATTTTGCGTAAAGCCAACGCAGAAAATTTCACATTTGGCGTGTATAGTAAAAAGTACTTTCGGCACCTTGAAAATTGAATATTCAGCACGATCGGTACGTTCCACGGAAAGAGAGCGAGAGATGTTGGCGCCAGGATGGCCGCTATGGCCGGAGCGAATCCACAACAATCCAAGGGAAATCTCATCAGCCACCGGGATTTCCCCGCCATGACCTTTCGAGTGGTGACAATGATACACAGGTTTCTCCACACGTCAGATGGGGCTGCACGTTTCAGGTTGCAATCCTTAGACCTCCAATGTTGGCAAGTGAACGGGCGATGGCGCCCTGCCGGTTGTGTTCCTCCAGTCCGGGAGCGAGCGGCAAACAGGACTGCCACTTTTCTTTTATTGAATAGAAAACTTGCTTGCGCAAGTGATTTTAATAAAAGCGCATATTGGCGCGTGTTTTTTGATTTTTGAAAAGATACAGGGGGAAAGTGTACCCTTTTTTCAATCCACCATACCTACAAAGCACCCGGTGCCTTTGACAGAAATGTCGAGGGCACCGGGTGCTTTTTTTGTTTTTCAAGAAAGGAAATGTCTATGTCAAACGAACTCAAAACCTATACCTTCCAGGAACTCTACGCCCACCCTATGGAACCCATCTCCTGGCTGGTGGAAGGGCTGTTGGCACCCGGGTTGTACTTCCTGGGCGGTTCGCCCAAAGTGGGCAAAAGTTGGCTGGCGCTGCAGCTCTGCCTGGCGGTCTGCCGGGGGGAACCCTTTCTCGGGTTCCGTACCCGGAAAAGTGAGGTACTCTATCTGGCATTGGAGGACGGGCCGCGGCGGCTGCACGCCCGCGCTTTACGCCTGACCGAGGAAGCGCCCGCCGGTCTACACCTTTGTGGCCATGCACCCATGATCGGGCAGGGGCTGGAGCAGCAGCTGGATCAGATGCTGGCCGACCATCCCAACATCCGGCTGGTCATTATCGACACGCTGCAAAAGGTACGGATGGTTGCCGGTGCCAACGCATCCTACGGCAACGACTATCAGGATGCCGCCGCACTGAAAGAACTGGCCGACCGCTGCAACGTCTGTCTGCTGGTCATTCACCACCTGCGCAAAATGCCGGACGAGGACCCTTTCAACCGGTTGTCCGGCACCAATGGTCTGACCGGGGCCGCCGACGGCACCATCATTCTCATCCGCCAAAAGCGCCAGGAGGGAACGGCCTTGCTGACAGCCACCGGACGGGATATCGAAGATGTGGAACTGACACTGGAATTTTCCGACTGCTGTTGGAGCCGCAGCTGCTCGCCGGATGAGCTGCAGCTGATGTACCTCTTGCCGTCTATCCGGCAGCTGCTTGCCTCTGGAGAGTTTCTCGGATCTGCCACAGAGTTGGTGGGAAAGCTGGGGCAACAGAGCGCCTTGTGGGGACCGGCCCAGCTTTCCCGGTATCTTCAAAGCCACAAGGACGCCTTGGCGGCGCAGGGAATTTTGCTGGACACAAAGCGCAGCAACCACAAACGGTTTCTGTCTCTTTGCCTGACAGAAAGTGACACGGGTGACGGCAATGACGGTTGTGACAGTGGGGGCCAGGCACGGGATGTGCCGTCACAACCGTCATCACCGTCACTGTCGTCACAGGCGTCATAATGCAGGAGGGATGTACATGGCCTATATTCAACAACGCGGAGAAAGAAAATATAAAATTACAGTTTGTAATGGATACACCACGACAGGGAAAAGACGGATGCAGGCGCGCACCATCGACGTGCCCAAAGACATCCCCAAGCGGAGCATCCAACAATATGTGTACGCCGAAGCGGAGCGATTGGAAAAACGCTTCCGCACCGGCATCGACGAAAGCGAAAACACCAGGTTCGAGGCCTACGCGGAGCATTGGCTGGAACGGATGGCCAAGCGATACAAAGCCAGTACCTTAGCCGGTTACCGAAAAATGTTGGAAGTGGCATACACGACCATCGACGGTTTGCCGCTGTGCAAGATACGACCCATGGTCCTGGAGGAATTTGCAGAAGAACTGCGCAAGCGGCCCGGGCGGGGCGGCAAGCCGCTGAGCGAAAACACCGTACATAAATATCTGGATGCCGTTTCCGCTGTGCTGCAGGACGCAGCGAAAAATGACATCCTGCTCTATAATCCTGCCCATCGGGTGGAAAAAGTACAGGTGGAAAAACCTCAGCAACGCATTCCCCAACAATGGGAGATGCGAAAGCTCCTGCAGTGCCTTCTGCAGGAGCCGCTGCTCTATCGTGTATTCTATCTGATGGCCCTCTCCACCGGTCTGCGCCGCGGTGAGCTGTGTGCCCTTCGGTGGTGTGATCTGCACGGCGGGAATCAGGTGAAGATCCAACATTCCCGCAGCACTGTGGTAGGGCAGGGCGTGCTGGAAAGTGACACCAAGACCCACCGCACCCGCATCGTGGTCATGCCGCAGATCGTCTTTGACGAGTTGGGGGAACTGTTCACCCAGCAGGCCCTGGAAAACAACGGGGCTGACTGGAACGGGCTGATCTTCCAGCGAAAAGGCAAGCCGGTACACCCCAATACTTTCAGTCACCGTCTGCGGCGGCTGTATGACCGGAACGGTTTTCCCGAGGAATACCACCTGCACACCATGCGGCATTTCTTCGCCACCTATCTGCTGGAACACGGAACCAGCAAGCAGGTAGCAGCAGACCTGCTGGGACACGCAGATACCGCCTTTCTGGAACGAACCTACTGCCATCCGCAGGATGTCTGCAAGGAGGAGGCCGCCGGGTTGTTTGATTCTCTGCTGGCGCCGGCAGAGGAAGAATACTGTGCCGCTCTGGATGAATGAACACCAATACTTCTGTTTGTCCGGCACACCCACAGTGAGGATTTTCCCTTTTGGGAGAATCCTCACTATTAGTTATGTTTGCAAACTTTTGGTGTTTTGCCCGGTTTGCACAAGTATCGTGGCCGTTCTTCGTTGGGTTTGGTGATAGCTTTGTATCGCAGAGGTTGGTATCCTTTGTGTCAATACACACAAAGGAGTGGTCAAAATGGCAAGCATCCGAAAACGAGGGCAAAACAGTTATCTCATCGTGGTATCCCGCGGCTACGATTACGAAGGGAACCGGCTGAAAGCCGCACAGAAAACGGTACACCCACCGAAAGATCTCACGCCCGGCCAGTGCAAAAAATGGCTGAACGAACAGGCAGTTCTGTTCGAGCGGGAAGTACGGCATGACCCACAACCCGTGAACCATGCCATGACGCTGGCAGCGTATACCGAACATTGGCTGCGGGATATCGCCCCAGGCAAGCTGGCAGCCAGCACCTATTCCCGTGACCAACAGGATATCCGGCGCATCCTGCCGGCACTGGGGCATTACAAACTGACCGACCTGCGCAAGGAAACCATCCGTGCCTTCTACGAAGCCATGCGCTCAGAGCCTAAACTGACGGATGGACAGCCGCTATCGGAACGGTCCGTGGAGGGACTGCACAACACACTGTGCAGCATCTTGTCCGGTGCCGTGGATGAAGGCTACCTGACCCATAACCCAGCCTGGCGGGTGTACAAACCTAAAGGCGTGCGCAAAGAGCGCCCGGTGGCCGACGAGGAAACGGTGCAGAAGCTGATCGCCGCTCTGGAAACACAAAGCATGAAATATGAAGTATACTTCAAACTGGTACTGGCCACAGGGATGCGCCGCGGCGAAGCCTGCGGACTGCGCTGGTCAGACATTGACTGGAGGCACCGCACCATCCATGTGCAGCGGACGGTGGTCAAACTCAGCGGACAAAGGATCTTTACCAAGGAGCCGAAAACCGCCAGCGGCAACCGGAAGGTGTACATCAGCAAAGAGATGTGCAAGCTGTTGAAAGTGTGGAAGCAGGAATGCGCCTGGCAGATGGAACAGGCCGAGGGGCAGACTCTGACCGAAGAAGATTACCTCTTCCGGCAGCCGAGCGGCGATCCCATGGTGCCCACGACCTTTACCTTCCGTTTCAAGAAAATCCTCAAGGAAAATGGGTTGCCTCAAAACTTATCTGTCCACAGCCTGCGCCATACCAACGCCAGCCTGCTCATTGCCCAGGGCGTGGATGTCCGCACCGTGGCAGGACTGCTTGGTCACTCCCAGCCCAGTACCACACTGGATATCTATGCCCACGCCTTTGATAAAACCAAGCGAGAGGCACAGGAAAAGCTGGGAAAGGTGATGAGGCTATGAAAATACATAAAATGCCCCAAGCGGAGCAACATTTTGCTCTGCTTGGGGCACATTGTTTTATTCAGGATTTGTTCTTTCTGGCGATATGCCCACCCAGCACAAAACTGACCACACAGCTGACAGCCCAGCTGACCAGGATGCAAACTACCATCAACAGAAGGTTTGTCAGAGTACCATCACTACCTGCATATACAGGCAGCGACGTAATACCGGGCATCACAAAGCCGAAGCACTTCACCCCCAGGATCACAGTCAAGGCACCGCCCACACCGTTGCCGATCATGGCTGCGATCAACGGGGTTCGATTCACCACCTGCACCGTGAACAGTGCCGGCTCGGAAATACCGAGAAATGCCGAAAAACTGGTACTCATAGCAGCAGCACGCATTTTGGAATCTTTCATTCGCAGTGCAGCGCCCATGGCGGCACCGGATTCTGCCATATTGTGGCAGAAAGAAACGGGCAGAAGATAATCATACCCCAAGGTGGCAATATTGGAGATCTGAATTGGAGAAGTAGATTGGTGCATACCACACAGCACAATGAGCGGCATAAAGAAGCCCAGCAGGAAGCCGGCTACCGGTCCCAGTGCAGAGAAAAGCCAGACGATGCCGTTTGCCAGCGCCAGACCACCGTAGTTGCCCAGAGGGGCCAGCACCAGGTAGGTGACGGGAATGGTTACCACAAGAGATACCATGGGCACAACGACCATTTTGAGAACATCGGGAATAAAGCGATCCACAAAGTGGTATACAATGGCCAGCAGGCCAACACCCAGCACTACCGGAAATACCGAACTTGCGTAGCTGAATACCGGAATGGTGATTCCCAAGAAAGAGAAGGGGTTTTCCGCCGCACCAACCGCATCCACAAAGGTGGGATACATTAGTGCGCCCGCTACGCAAAGTCCCAGATACTCGTTGACCTTGAATTTTCTTGCGGCGGAAACAGCCAGCAGGAATGGCAGAAAATAGAACGGAACATCCGAGATGACGCTGAATACTGTCCAGGTTCCTCCGCCGGAGGACATCCCCATGGCCTCCAGCATAGCCAGAATGCCCTTGAGCATACCGCCTGCTACCAGTGCGGGCAGAATGGCAGAGAAGATGCCTGTAATGATATCCAACACATTGCCCATCCGGGTCTTGGGCTCTTCGGAACCGCTGTGTCCCAGCAGGTCCTCCACTTCCAGAAACACATCCGCCACCATGGGACCGATGATGATCTGATACTGGCCATTCTTGATCTGCATCCCCATGACGCCGTCAATGGCTTCAATGGCCGCCCCATTTACTTTGGCATCCTCTTTTACATTAAAGCGCAGCCTCGTGACACAATGCAGCGCGTTGGTGATGTTTTCTTTTCCACCCAGGTGTTCGATCACCTGTTGTGCAACTTTGCGGTTATCCATTTCTGAATCCTCCTTACATGACAGAATTATTCAAGATCTTCTCCATTGGAGGCAATGCATTTTTTATACCAGTAGAAGCTGTCTTTGCGGTACCGCTTTCCGCTGCCTTTTCCGCCGTTGTCCAGATCCACATAGATCACGCCATACCGTTTATCCATGGTCAGCGGTCCACAGGACACCACATCAATGATTCCCCACATGGTGTAGCCAATCAATTCCACGCCGTCAATGACTGCTTGCTTCATCTGCTCGATGTGAGAGCGCAGGTAGTCGATTCTGTAGGCGTCGTGTACCGTGCCATCCTGCTGCAAAATATCGGTGGTCCCCAGGCCATTTTCTGCCACAAACAGAGGCAGGCCGTATCGGTCGTACATCTGGTTCAGCGTGACCCGCAGCCCGATGGGATCCATCTGCCAGCCCCATTCGCTGGTTTCCAGATAGGGGTTCTTGTTGGCCATGATCAGGTTGCCGGCAGTTTTCTCCCAGCCCTGGTCGCTGGTGGACACCTGGGAGAAATAGTAGGAAAAAGACAGAAAATCCACCGTGCCGTTGCGCAGAATCTCGTCATCACCTGGTTCTTTTTCAATGCAGATGTGGAAGCGGTCAAAGTACCGGTCCATGTAGGCGGGATAGCGTCCCCGTGCCATAATGTCGGTATAGAACCAGTTGGCATACTGATCATCCTGCAGAGCCTGCAGAGCATCCTGCGGCTTGCAGGTGGCCGGGTAGGTGGTGAACCGGGCGATCATACCACCAATTTTTGCCCCTGGCAGCATCTGGTGGCACAGGGCAACAGCCCGCGCGCTGGCCAGAAACTGGTGATGCAGGCATTGGAAAACCGCCTGATTGAGGTTTTCCTCCTGATCGGGGATCAGACAGACTCCGTCCCACGGCGCAAAGCGTCCTGCATTGAACTCGTTGAAGGGCAGCCAGAAATCCACCAAGTCCCCGTATTCCTCAAACAGAACCTTGGCATACCGCAGATAAAAGTCGATCGTTTTTCGGCTTTTCCAGCCGTCGTACTTCAACACCAGCTGAACCGGGATATCGTAATGCAGCATAGTGGCAAAAATCTTGATGCCGTACTTCTTGCATTCCTCGAACATGCTGCGATAGTACGCGATTCCCTGAGCATTGGGCTGCGCATCGTCGCCATTGGGAAAGATGCGGCTCCAACAGATGGATGTGCGGAAGATCTTCATACCCATCTCAGCAAACAGAGCGATGTCCTCTTTGTAGTGATGGTAAAAATCGATGCCGCGGCGGTTGGGGTAGTAGGTAGTGTCCATATCCTGCAGTGCCTGTTCAAACTCCTGTGTAGAGAAGGGACTGCCGTGGTGTTTGGCCTCTACCTGTTCCCGATCCCAGCTGGGATCCAAATACCGCAGATCCTGGGTGGATACTCCTTTGCCCCCGTCCCGAAAGCCGCCTTCTGCCTGGGAGCAGGAGATTGCACCGCCCCACAGAAAACCTTCCTCAAATCCCTGTTTCACGCATAGGCCTCCTTTGTGTTTCTTTGCCGATAGTACTTGACGGATCCGTTATCCTCATTATAGAATGGGAACAAACAGATGATAATGTCATCTTTTCACCAATTTATTATCATATTTACAGGTTCGGAGGTCTGTCTATGACGCCGGAACAGCTGGAAACCTTTTTGCTTGCCGATACCGAAAGTGAGCTGTGGCACCTGGAACACCCCGGGGTCCTGAGCCCCGCTTATCAAAACATTCCGCTGCGGGAATATGAAGGTGAAAAGGTCTATTTCTTTGATTTCAAAAACACCCTGCTCTCCCAAAACATTGCCATTGTCAAGGAGAGCCGTTACACCACCATCCCCGCCCATTTCCACAAAGATATGGAACTGAATTACATCTATCGCGGAAGCTGCACCTTCGTGATCAACGGGCAGCCGGTGGTGATGCAGCAGGGAGATTTGTGTATCCTGGACTCTAACGTGCGGCACAGTGCCGTAAGCTACAAAAACAAAGAGGATATCGTCATCAACATTGTTTTCCGCAAAGCCTTTTTCAACACAATGTTTTTGAGCCGACTTTCTTCCCACGGTATTGTAAGTTCCTTTTTGCTGGACGTGATCTCCCAGAATCGGGCCCATGACCGTCACCTGATCTTTCATACCCAAAACAACTGCAAAATCCACCCGCTGGTGCAGTTTCTGCTGTGCGAATATTTTTCCCCCAGCGTCTGTGCTCAGGAACTGATTCCTATTTATGTGTCCGCTATTTTCACTGAGTTGATCAACACTCTGTGCCACAGCGATGAATTCCGCTTGCCAGAGAAAAGCAACGTACTTCTGATTCTGAAGTATATTGAACAGAATTACAAGACTTGCACATTGCAAAGTACCGCCCGGTATTTTGGTTACAATTCCAATTATCTTGGAAATCTGTTGAAACAGCGCACAGGCAAGACTTTTCGGGACCTGAAACTGATGCAGCAGCTGACACAGGCTGCATTGCTGCTGGTAAACTCCGACGAAAGCGTTCTGGATATTATCGACAAAGTCGGCTGCACCAACTGCTCTTATTTCTACCGAAAGTTTGCAGCGGCCTATCGTTCTACCCCTCTGCAATACCGCCAGCAACATGGCAACCCATGAAAGGCTTCCTTTCTTTGCTCTACACATTCTAAAACAGGCAGTTACCCTCGTTTGAGGGCAACTGCCTGTTTTTATTCTTCAGTGATTTCCAGCCGGGCCAGCGCATAGTCGATGCACATCTTCACAAGCTCATTGCGGGAACGGCCCGTTTTAGACGCTGCGTCCTCCAGCTTCGCCAGCATGGTGTCGGGCAGCCACACCGATACTACCGTGGACTTTGCTACCACGGGTTTGCACTGCGGCACAATAAATTTATCCTCCTGCGCCTGCAATATTCGCAAATCCGGGGAATCCTGGTGCTGCCGTTCCGCGGCTACCAAAGCTGCTGGACAGCGGCCCAGCAGGCCCAAACGGCGCGGATTGAATCGCAGGTCGATAAGGTGGTCTACTGCTGCGATACCCCCCAGCTGTGAGGCCTTTCTGGCCCGCGACCAGCATCTGGTGGACGGCTCAGCCTACTGCATTGGTTGCTGCACGAGAGCTGCCGGCGGTACGGCATACACACTGCGGTACGCAGAAAAGAAGGGGCTGCAGGTGTGGAATGTGATAAAATCAGTATAATGTGCATGACCTATTCTTGATGTGGCGGCGATATCAAATACTACAACGAACCGGTGGAAAAGCACTCATTTTAATAAAAATTTTAAAAGCACTTTGCATTTTGTCTCTAGCGCAATAATAGTGATTTGTAATAGCTTTCATTTGTTATCTATTTTTAAAAATGGTATAATTCAGCTAATTAATATAATAGAAATAATATATTATCCGGTCCTGTTGGTTCTGGTCGCCTCTAAATGTCAATTGATATCGTTTCTTTTAAAACCTTTGACGGTTGAAAGTCACCCCTTGTATTTTGTCTAGGGTTGAATATGTCAATTATTGTACTTCTGCCATGATATACTAATTATATGATGAACTGTTGAATATTTAGGAAAGTTGGAGATGATCAAAATGCCTGATAACTTATTGACTCTTATTGATACCGCCATAAAGTATTTAAACGCAAATATGCCCACAAATAATTTTTGGGGTTCACTTTTCGATTCTACCATTTTTAGTACTTTGGTTGGTGCGTTTATTTCGCTTGTTATAACTAGATGTACTACCAATTGGGCGGAAAAACAAAATGAGAGAAAGCAGAAAATTGAAAAATACGAGAAGAAACTTAAAGAATTTTATAATCCTTTGTATTTCCTTATTGTAAAGAATACAAAGCTTTATGAAATATTCAAGGTAGATGAAAAGTATAAAAATAAGCGTACCTTACTTATTTTACTTGACCACAAAGATGTTCTTTCCGATGCAGACAAAAGCATTCTAGAAGAAATCATTGCAAACAATCACGAAATTCTACAACTCATCAATCAAAACGCCGGATATATCGAAGATGATATGATGGACGACTTTGTAGAACTTGCAAGACATTACGTGTTACTTGAAAAAGCGTTCCAAAATAAATTGCCTAATCTCCCCGAGTATCGGGAACATACATACCCTAGGAGTATTAACAAAAAAATCGAAGACAAAGTTAAAGCTCTCCGCTCGGAAATAGTGGATACTCCATCCGAACCCCAAAATGGATTTTTTAAAAAGAGGGAAAAATGGATAAAAATAGCTACCAATATTGGAACTCATTCTACTCAGTAAGTAAGGGCCAAAAAGAAAAGGATCGGTATGACAATTGGTTGAACAGTTACAAGGCCTATTTCAAATCTGGCATATCTGTTTTAGATTTAGGATGTGGCACGGGCATAAATTTGCCTGCATTACTTGGGTTTGGCGCTAATGTAGTTGCGTCTGATTTGAGTGAAGCTGCAATTAAAATAATAAAAGACTCCTTTTCCGAAGAAAAGTTGAAACTTCTCTGCTTCGATATGAAAGATAGGTTTCCATTCATTGATAACACTTTTGATATCATTGTAGCAGACCTGTCGCTACACTATTTTGGAAATGAAGAAATGCAACATATTGTCGGAGAATTAAAAAGAGTTTTAAAGCAAAATGGAAAACTAATTGCACGCGTTCACTCAATAAATCAAGTTAGACCTTCCGAAAGTATTGAAATCGAACCAGGTTTGTACTATTGTGATGGATGCTGCAGAAAGTATTTTACTAAAGAAGAAATACAAACTTTATTCTCCTGCTGGACAATGATAAGCCTGAAAGAAAAAAGTATACACCGATACGGTCAAGAGAAAAAAGTCTTTGAATTTTCCGCCACAAAGATTTCCAAATGGTCTGAATAACAAAAAAAGAGCAGAATCCTTATGGATACTGATCTTTTATTTGGTAGAATTTCAAACGCTTCCCTTTGCAGAAGGAACCCAAAATCTTCCCATAAAAACAAAAACCGATAAAATAGCTCTTGTGCTGCCCAATGTACAAAACCAGCACGGAAAGGAGATTCCATGAGCTATCTTATCAGTTTTTTCGTGTCTGCCATGGCCGATGTTACCGCGTACATAGTCAAAAGATGGATTGACAAGCACTGAGCCGTGACAAAATAAAAAAGGTCGCTGTACTGCAATACAGCGACCTTTTTTGGTGCGGCCGGGGGGATTCGAACCTCTGGCCTTTGGAGTCGGAGTCCAACGCTCTATCCAGCTGAGCTACGACCGCACATGTATGAAAATCGTCGCTGGGACGAGATTCATCGTATAAAATTGTGAAAATCGGGTTGGTGGTCAATTCGTGGTCAGTCTACCGCGAGCCACCGGGTGATGTGCCTGCTTTTTCACGTTATGCCGAGCAATTTCTTCCCGATTGCCTAACGTGCCACAGTTGTCGGAGCCGAACGATTTATCCAGCTGAGCTACAACCGCACATATTGGGACCCGCGGTTTTGCGGGAACAACAGATATTATACCACGGCCTGCGCCGGATTGCAAGACGTGGGGGAATCTTTTTCGCGGATCCCGTTTTGAGGGGGCGATTGCCGGCGATGCACATTCACGGCGGGGCTGGTGCTGGCGTCCGGCGGCGTCAGAGGGCGCCGATCCAGTCGGCGTGGCGGGCGTCGCGGAGGAAGACCGGGATGGTGGCCAGCGGCGCGGCGGCGGTGACGGTCCGGCCGCCGGGGTGGACGGCGCCGGTGTGCAGCTCGGTCCAGTCGGCGCCGGCGGGCAGGTAGACCGGCCGGCTCACCGCGCCGGGCTGCAGCACCGGGGCCACCAGCAGGTCGGGGCCGAAACAGTATTCATCCTTGGGGGTCCAGGCGGCGGGGTCATCGGGGAATTCATAGAACAGCGGGCGCAGCACCGGGTCGCCGGTCTCGTGGGCGGCCTGCATGATCTGGCGCAGATAGGGGCGCATCCGCTCCCGGAAACGGATGTAGCGCACCAGGATCGCCTCGTTGTCCGCCCCGAAGCTCCAGACCTCGTTGCCGGCGCCGGTCCATTCCCGTTCCTCGCCGGCCTGGTTGACGATCCGCTGCTGGGGCGCCCGGTTGCCGTGGAGGCGCATGACCGGGCAGAAGGTCCCGAACTGGAACCAGCGCACCAGCAGTTCCCGGAAGGCCGGGTCCCGCACGTCGCCGCCGTGGAAGCCGCCGATGTCGGTGGTCCACCAGGGGATGCCCGCCAGCCCGATGTTCAGCCCGGCGCAGACCTGGCGGCGGAAGCTCTGCCAATCGCAGTGGACATCGCCGCTCCAGACCAGCGCACCGTACCGGGCGCTGCCCACCCAGGCGCAGCGGATCAGGCTGACGATGTCGTCGCGCCCTTCCTGCCGCAGACCCTCGTACACCATCCGGGCGTACTCCCGCGGGTAGATGTTGCCCACCTCGGTGACCGGGCCGGCCTGATAGCGGTAGTTGTCATAGTCGTAGGTCTGGAACTCCGGCTCGGCCTCGTCCAGCCAGAAGGCCCGCACCCCGATGTCGGCGTAGCCGCGGCGCAGCTTGTCCCAGACATAGGCCCGGGCGCGGGGGTTGGTGGCGTCGAAAAAGACGTTGTTGCCGTGGAAGAACATCTGCACGTCGGCCCCCGTGTTGGTGTGGACCAGCAGGCCCAGCCGGCGCATCTCGGGGTAGTTTTCGCTGCGCTCGTCGATCTGCGGCCACACCGACACCATCGGGGTGACGCCCAGCTCCTTCAGCTCCCGCAGCATCGCGGCCGGGTCGGGGAAGTACTCGGGGTCGAAGCGGAAGTCGCCGCAGCGGGGCCAGTGGAAATAGTCGATGACCAGCACGTCCAGCGGGATGCCCCGGCGCTTGTACGCCCGCGCCACATCCAGAACCTGCTGCTGGTGGTAGTACCGCAGCTTGCACTGCCAGAACCCCAGGCCGTACTCCGGCATCATCGGGGGCCGGCCGGTCATCCGGGTATAGGTGCGCAGGATCTGCCGGGGGCTGTCGCCGGCGGTGATCCAATAGTCCAGCCCGCGGGTGTTCTCGGCCTCCCATTGGGTGGTGTTGCAGCCGAAATGCACCGCCCCCACCGAGGCGTTGTGCCACAAAAACCCGTACCCCTTGTCGGACAGGCAGAAGGGAATGCTCACCTGGGAGTTCCGGTGGGCCAGCTCCAGGTTGCAGCCCTTCAGGTCCAGGATCTCCTGCTGGTACTGGCCCATGCCGTAGAGCTTTTCGTCGGGGTCGGCCTCAAAGGTGGCCTGCAGCCGGTAGTTGCCGCCGGGCAGCGGTCTGTAATGGCGGGCCCGCTGCTTGAGGGCGCCGCCGTTGGAGATCTCCCGCAGCAGCAGCTCGCCCCGCTGGTTCCAGAAGCTCAGCTGCAGACAGCCGCCCCAGCTGTCGATGGCCTCCACCCGCGCCGTCAGCCGGCCGTGGCGCAGGCTGGCGCAGTCCGCGCCGATCTCCACCGCCGTGTCGGCCGCGTCGGCCGGGTCTGGGTCCAGCAGGGCGATGCTGCCCCGGTCCGGGTCCTCCAGCAGTGCGGCCCGGACCCGCAGACTGTCGGGGCCCCAGGGCTCCACCCGGATGGTCTCGCCGTCCAGGCGGCAGATCAGGGCGTTGGCTTGCCGTTCGAAATGGTGCAGTGCGGACATGAGAGAGCCCTCCTTTATATATATGGGTGGCGGGGATGCCGGTAAGGACGATGGGGCGGCCGGGTCATTTGCGGGCGTTGCGCTGCCAGATCGCAAACAATCCGTCCAGGATCAGCGTTTCCCGGTACTCCACCGGGGTGTCGCAGACGTCCCGGATGCTGGCCGGCAGGATGCCGGTGGCCACCACCGGGGCGTCGGGGGCGTGCAGCGCGGCGCGGATCTTGGCGGCCATGGCGTCCAGGGTGGCGGCGGTGCCGAACACCATGCCGCTGCGCAGGCAGTCCACGGTGTTGGCGCCCAGCAGCCGCCTGGGGGCGGCCTCCAGCTCCACCTGGGGCAGACGGGCGGTGTTCTTGACCAGCGCTTCCAGCGAAAGCTGGGGCCCGGGCAGGATCACCCCGCCCACCAGGCTGCCCTCGGCATCCACGGCCAGCAGGGTCATGGCGGTGTCCAGGTTCATCACCAGCAGGGGCGGGGCGTGCAGCCGCAGCGCCCCCACCGTCGCGCAGAGCAGCTCGGCGCCCAGCTGGGCCGGGTTGTCCATCCGGATGCGCACCCCGCTCTTGAGCCCGGGGCCCACCTCCATGATGGAGGCCTGGGTCATCTTCTGCAGGGCTTCCCGCAGCCGGCCGGTGAGCACCGGCACCACGCTGGCCAGGATCACCGCCTCGATGTCCAGCGGGGAGACCCCGTACAGTTCCAGCATGTTGATGATCTTGTAGCAGAGTTCGTCCGAGCTCAGCGAACTGTCGGCGTACAGCCGGGAGGAGAAGGCCAGCCGCCCGTCCCGGGCATAGCCGCCGAAGGTGATGTTGGTGTTGCCGATGTTGAATGCCAGCAGCATGTGGGTGCCCCCTTCTATAGAATAAGGTGTGGAGGGATGCACGGTCCCTTTGCTGTAAGTCTACACTAGAAGGAAGGAAAAAGCAATCGGTCCTGCGGGCAGAGCGGGGGCCGGAACCCAAGATATAGAGCATGTGAAAAAAATCGAAAAAAACCGAAAAAAAGCTGTTGACAAACGGCGGGCGGGGTGGTATTATATACAAGCTGTCCCGC
>ERZ1643247.2182-NODE-2182-length-16040-cov-3.725242_pt1 | contig 16040 bp, 6 predicted proteins | sample MGYA00579264_ERZ1643247 | MGnify/ENA primary metagenome ERZ1643247 (study PRJEB29033, sample SAMEA4952262) | chicken gut metagenome | biome: Broiler Chicken; feature: Gastrointestinal Tract; material: Caecum | place: Ireland | collected 2018 | study: Broiler... | reverse complement strand
CACTTCATCTTCTATGGTACAATTGGGACTCACCACCAGCATGATTGGCTTGGCTGCCGGACAATTAATTTTCGGACCCTTGAGTGACAAGTGCGGGCGACGTCCTCCATTACTTCTGGCCATGATTCTGTTCCTGCTCGCTACGGTGGGATGCATCTTTTCACATACCATTTCACAATTTGTGACATCCCGATTCTTACAAGGCATTGCCGGAGCAGGTGGTGTAGTGATTTCCCGCTCCATAGCGACCGACGAGTATTCGGGACAGAAACTGGCCGGCATGCTTGCCGTTATCGGCGGAATAAATGGAATAGCTACAGTCATCGCCCCTATCGGAGGAGGTATACTGGCTCAGATAACAAGCTGGCAAGGCATCTTTATCTGCTTATTCTTTATGGGAGTGGTTCTCCTATCCGGAAGCTTACATTTGAACGAATCACTTCCGGCAAAACACAGACAGACTGTGAGTTGGCAAGACTTATACCATAGTTTCGGAGAAGTCCTCCGCAACCGCCGCTATGTAGGCTACGTCCTGCAATATGGTTTCACTATGGGAATACTGTTTGTCAATATCTCTTCTGCACCATTCATCATGCAACAACACTACGGACTCTCTCCTCTATCCTTCAGCCTCTGTTTCGGAATCAATGTGATAGCAATGGTTATCTTTTCAGCCATATCGATAAAATTACCTACCATGGAACGGGCTTTATATATAGGAAGCCGGGGCATGCTGTCAGTATCTGCACTATTGATGGTATTCTTGTCCTTGGGATGTGATTTTTGGATCTACGAGTTATTGATCTTCGCTCTACTCTCGATGATTGGCATGACTTTTACAGCATCCAACACCTTGGCCATGGAGTGTGAGCGACGGAATGCAGGCATTGCTTCGGCACTTTTGGGAGCCACCGGGTTTGCATTCGGAGGTATTGTATCGCCATTGGTAAGTTTAGGAGATATGATGACCTCTACCGGAATATTGTTTTTAGCAGGTTCTGCCTGTGCCTATGCATGCACCCGATATGTACTGTCACAATCCGTTCAACCCTCCGGAGTGCTATATCATTGAAAGTTACTATGGCGTTCTTTCCTGACAAAACGCTAAAAGGAGATTTAAAATCCAATGCAACCGACTAAAGATAAAGTCAAAGCATACCATAAGCCATGATTCACTAACAAACAGATACTTAAGATTCAAGATGTTAATTGAAAACCAAAGGATCCTGCCTTTAAAACCAACAATCCTTTGGCTTTTAAAGCAACGGTTCTCCTCTTTTCAACCTATAAGAACTCCATCCAAATCATCTCATACGTTCGATTGTACGCCGGGGAACAGATGTATTTTATCTATACATCCCGTTTTTCAAAACATTAAGAAGGGATCACTGAAACGGAAAGCATATTATCTCCCCCGGCTGTTTATAATGCCCCCTCCGCCCTCATGATAACGAGTCGAAATACAAAAAGACGAATCAATCAGCACACAAGCTCTTTCGTTTTACATTTATATTCTCTACCTTTGCACACTAAATCAATCAATTACTTAAAAAACTCTAACCCAAGCCGCATGAAAGTACTTTTTCATTCACTATTTATTCTTTTATTTGTTTTCACTGCCTGTACGTCTACCCCTAAACAGGCAACTATTGACTATACCCAATATGTAAACCCATTTATCGGAACCGATTTCACCGGTAATACCTATCCCGGAGCACAAGTCCCTTTCGGCATGGTACAACTTAGTCCGGACAACGGACTTCCCGGCTGGGACCGTATCTCCGGCTACTTTTATCCCGATAGCACTATTGCCGGATTCAGCCATACCCATCTTTCTGGTACGGGAGCAGGCGACTTATATGACATCTCTTTTATGCCCGTCACCCTGCCTTATAAAGAAGCAGAAGCTCCGTTAGGTATTTACTCCAAATTTTCCCATCAGGACGAAAGTGCCACGGCGGGATATTACCAGGTACTGCTGAAAGATTACGGCATCAACGTCGAATTGACGGCAACCGAACGATGCGGCATTCAGCGTTACACTTTTCCTGAAGCCAAAGCCGCTATCTTCCTCAACCTGAAAAAAGCTATGAATTGGGACTTTACCAATGATTCGCACATCGAAGTTATCGACTCGGTAACCATTCAAGGATACCGCTTCTCCGACGGATGGGCACGCGACCAGCATGTCTATTTCCGTACACGCTTCTCTAAACCTTTTACAGCCGTTCAAATGGATACAACTGCCATCCTGAAAGACGGAAAACGAATGGGTACGGCTACCATAGCCCGATTCGATTTCGACACACAAAAAGGAGAGCAAATACTTGTCAACACAGCCCTTTCCGGTGTCAGCATGGAAGGAGCAGCTCAAAATCTGGCAGCCGAAGTTCCGGAGGATAATTTCGATAAATATCGTGAGGCTGCACGGGACAACTGGAACCGGCAACTCTCTAAAATCGCAGTCAAAGGCGACCATAAGGACGATTGGGTAAACTTCTACACCGCACTCTATCACACCATGCTTGCTCCTACCATTTATAGCGATGTCGACGGTTCGTATTACGGTCCGGACAAAAAGGTTCATCGCACAGACGGATGGGTAAACTACAGTACTTTCTCTTTATGGGATACATACCGCGCCGCACATCCTCTATTTACCTATACCGAACCCGAACGTACCAACGATATGGTTCAATCATTTCTGGCTTTCTACGAACAGAACGGACGCCTGCCGGTTTGGAATTTCTACGGTAGTGAAACAGATATGATGATTGGCTATCATGCCGTTCCGGTCATCGTGGATGCTTATCTGAAAGGTATTGGAAACTTTGATCCGGAAAAGGCATTGGAAGCTTGTGTAGCCACTGCCAACCTGGACAATTACCGCGGAATTGGTGCTTATAAAGAACTGGGATATGTTCCTTTCAATGAAAAAGATAGTTATAATGCCGAAAACTGGTCGTTATCCAAAACACTTGAATACGCTTATGATGATTACTGCATTGCCCGCATGGCAGAAAAACTGGGAAAGAAAGAGATTGCGGACGAATTCTATAAGCGGTCGCAAAACTATCGTAACGTATACAATCCGGCAACCTCGTTCATGCAACCTCGAGATGACATGGGAGAATTTCAGAAAGACTTTAAAGCAGATGCTTATACACCGCATATCTGCGAAAGCAACGGTTGGCAATATTTCTGGTCGGTACAGCATGACATAGACGGACTGATCGGCCTGACAGGCGGAAAAGAACGTTTTGCACAAAAGCTGGACAGCATGTTCACCTTCCATCCTTCGGCCGACGACGAACTTCCGCTCTTCAGTACCGGAATGATAGGCCAATATGCTCACGGAAACGAACCGAGCCATCACGTCATCTACCTTTATAATGCGGTAGACCAACCCTGGAAAACCCAGGAGTATGTGGCAAAAGTGATGAACGAACTCTACCTGAACAGCCCTGCCGGACTCTGCGGAAACGAAGACTGCGGCCAGATGTCGGCTTGGTATGTATTCAGCGCCATGGGATTCTATCCGGTAAATCCGATAAGCGGTCAATATGAAATAGGTACTCCACTTTTCCCGGAAGTGCAACTGCACCTTGACAACGGGAAAACATTCACTGTCAAAGCTCCGGCTGTCAGCAAAGAGAATATCTATATCCGATCAACCAAACTGAATGGAAAACCCTATGATAAAAGTTACATTACTCATGAACAGATTATGAGTGGTGCAACCCTTGAGTTTGAAATGGGAAAGGAGAAAGTTACGAGTGATCAATAACTTGTAGCCCGCACCCCCAAAACCAGCAGCTAAAAAAGATGGACGACACATTTGATATAACCTACAAAGCCCTGTTCCGGAGGTACTATCCGAACCTGATGTTCTACGCCACCCGCCTGGTGGGCGATGAAGAAGCAGAAGATGTGGTACAGGATGTATTCGTGGAACTGTGGAAACGAAGAGATTCCATGGTAATAGGCGACCAGATCCAAGCCTTCCTCTATCGGGCGGTATATACCCGGGCCTTGAATGTGCTGAAACATCGCAGCATAGAGGACGGATATTGCGCTGCTGTGGAAGAAATCAACCAAAAACGAGCGGAATTCTATCAACCGGACAACAACGAAGTAATCCGGCGGATAGAAGACCGCGAATTGCGAAACGAAATCTACCAAGCCATTAACGAGCTACCGGACAAATGCAAGGAAGTGTTTAAGTTGAGCTATCTGCACGAAATGAAGAATAAAGAAATAGCCGACGTGATGGGAGTCTCTTTACGTACGGTAGAAGCCCACATGTACAAGGCACTGAAGTTCCTACGAAACCGTCTCGGTCATTTATGGTTTTTATTTCTACTATTTTTTATCAAATAGATAAGTGTTTTTAAAGATTTAGTTGTTTCTATTATATAATGAAAAAGAAAAGATGAATAATCTGAGCGAAGACATATTGATGAGATATCTGACAGGCGAATGTTCTGACGAAGATTTTGCCAGAGTGAACGCTTGGATCAAAGAATCAGACGATAATGCCCGCCGACTTTTCCGAATGGAAGAGGTATATCATTTGGGCAGACACGACAGCTTTCCGGATCAGAAAAAAGTTGCCCGGGCAGAAGCACGACTATACAAGAAACTGGCTCAGAAAGATGCACATAGCCGCAAAGTGATCAGAATGCACCAATGGATGCGATATGCCGCTATCATCGTGCTCGCACTGATGATAGGCACCGGAGGCGGATACCTGTACTATCAGGCCGATCCGACCCGGAATATGATAACGGCCTCGTCCACGGATGGCAAAGTGAAAGAAGTGATGTTGCCCGATGGCACAAAAGTATGGCTCAATCAATCGGCCACCTTGAGATATCCCAAGGAATTCTCAGAATCCGAAAGAGATGTATATCTCGATGGAGAAGCTTATTTCGAAGTCACTAAAAACCGTCGGTGTCCTTTCGTTGTAGAAAGTGAGGCTATGCGTATCAAAGTGTTGGGAACCACTTTCAATTTCAAGTGCGACAAGAGTCACAAACTGGCAGAAGCAACCTTGATCGAAGGAGAAATAGAAGTGAGAGGAAACCACGATGAAGGAATGATTATTCTTTCGCCCGGACAAAAGGCCGAACTGAATAAAACAACCCGCAGACTGGTGGTGAAGCAAGTAGATGCCAAATTGGATGCCGTATGGCACAATGACCTGATCCCGTTTGAACAGGCGGACATTTTTGCCATCACCCGGACATTAGAACGCTTTTATGATGTGAAAATCATTCTTTCACCCGACATTAAGTCCGACAAAACTTACTCGGGTGTATTGAAGAAAAAAGATAATATAGAGTCTGTACTCCAATCATTGGACAACTCTATACCTATCAATTATAAGATTGTGGGAGACAATATCTTTATTTCTTCACGTAACAAGTGAGCAACTAATTAAAATAAACATACAGTACCATGAAATTTAAAACATTCCTGGCGGGATGTTTAGGAGGCTTATTGTCTCTGAACTCCTGCACAAACTCGCCGGACATGACTGATTACGCAGCCTATGTCAACCCATTTATCGGTACAGGCGGACACGGTCATACTTTTCCGGGCGCCATTGTCCCCCATGGCATGATTTCTCCCAGCCCAGACACCCGCATAGATGGGTGGGATGCCTGCTCGGGATATTATTACGCAGATTCCACCATCAACGGATTCTCACACACCCATTTGAGCGGAACCGGTTGTTGCGACTATGGAGATGTACTACTGATGCCTACGGTGGGCGAACAAAAGTACCTCCCCACAGGTTCACAGAGCCAGCAGATGGCTTATGCTTCTGCCTTTTCACATCAGAATGAGACTGCCGAACCGGGCTATTACTCAGTCTTCCTGGATACTTATCAAGTAAAAGCCGAACTGACTGCAAGCAAACGGGCAGCTATCCACAGGTATACTTTTCCTGAAAGTAAAGAAGCAGGATTCATCCTCGACTTGGACTACAGTCTGCAACGGCAGACCAACAAAGAGATGGAAATAGAGGTCATCAGCCCCACTGAAATCTGCGGCCGTAAAAAGACCATGTACTGGGCTTTCGACCAATATATCAACTTTTATGCAAAATTCTCGAAACCTTTCACCTATACGTTGGTGACTGATTCGATGGCACTCGACGATGGAGGCAGACTGCTGCCTACCTGTAAAGCATTACTTCACTTTGACACGACCAAAGACGAACAAGTGTTTGTCAAAGTCGGAATCTCTGCTGTGGACATAGAGGGTGCACGCAAAAATGTAGAAACTGAAATACCAGACTGGGATTTTGACGGAGTACGTAAAGACGCACGCAAAGCGTGGAATGAAACGTTATCGAAGATTGATATTACTACCAATGATAAAAATGACAAAACCATCTTCTATACCGCACTCTACCACACTGCCATTAGCCCGAATCTGTTTACGGACGTAGACGGACGTTATCTGGGTATGGATCTGCAAGTACATCAAGGAGATACACTGAATCCGATGTATACCATTTTTTCTTTATGGGATACCTTCCGTGCACTGCATCCGCTAATGACCATTATAGATCCGGATCTGAACAATGCTTTCATCCGTTCACTGATCAAAAAGCATCAGGAGGGGGGCATTTTCCCAATGTGGGACATGGCTTCCAACTATACCGGTACAATGATTGGTTACCATGCCGTTCCCGTCATTGTAGATGCATATATGAAAGGCGATCGTAATTTCGACATCCAAGAAGCTTACCGAGCCTGCGTGCGTGCGGCAGAATATGATACAACAGGAATCAAATGCCCCGATCTGGTGTTACCCCATCTGATGCCGAAAGCCAAATATTATAAAAACTCAATCGGCTACGTACCGTGTGACCGCGAAAACGAATCGGTCGCCAAGGCCTTGGAGTACGCTTATGACGACTGGTGTATTTCAGTATTTGCCGATGCATTGAACGACTACGACACCCGGGACAAATACGCACGTTTCGCAAAAGCCTACGAGTTTTACTTCGATCCGGGAACCCGCTTTATGCGCGGATTGGACAGTAAGGGCGAATGGCGCACTCCCTTCAATCCACGTTCTTCAACTCACCGCAACGATGATTATTGTGAAGGGACTGCCTGGCAATGGACCTGGTTCGTTCCACACGACATCGAAGGATTGGTAAAACTAATGGGCGGCGAAGATGCCTTCGTCGGTAAACTGGATTCTCTGTTTACCGCCGACTCTTCACTGGAAGGCGAAACAACCTCCTCGGACATCAGCGGACTGATCGGACAATATGCCCACGGCAACGAACCCAGCCACCACGTGATTCATATGTACAACTATGTGAACCGTCCGTGGAGGACGCAAGAATTGGTAGACAGCGTATACCGTAGCCAATATGCCAATGCCGTAGACGGACTGTCGGGAAATGAAGATTGCGGACAAATGTCGGCTTGGTATGTACTCAATTCTATGGGATTCTATCAGGTATGTCCGGGGAAACCGGTTTATTCTATCGGACGCCCCGCATTCGATAAAGCCGTAGTAAACCTGCCCGATGGCAAAAAGTTTACAGTGATAGCTAAGAATAACTCGAAAAAGAATAAGTATATCAAAAGCATGACACTGAACGGAAAACCATTGGATAAACCATTCTTTACGCATGACGATATCATAGCAGGCAGTACGTTGGAAATAGAAATGACAGACCGGCGGCCCCAACCCTAAGAAAGTACTCTGTTTCATCACAGATTATACGAATATGTAGCCTACACGGCACCGATGATAGAAAATATATAATATCCATATAGCAATACACTTATCCACACCATGAGAAAAATTCTTTTGACCGCTTGCCTTATAGCTTGCTCACTAATGGCTGAGGCCAAAGACTGGACCCAATACGTAAACCCACTGATGGGAACGCAGTCTTCTTTCGAATTATCAACCGGGAATACCTATCCCGCTATTGCACGTCCGTGGGGAATGAACTTCTGGACACCGCAAACGGGCAAGATGGGGGACGGATGGCAATACACGTATACAGCCAACAAAATCAGGGGATTCAAGCAAACCCACCAACCCAGCCCATGGATCAATGATTACGGACAATTCTCCATCATGCCCGTCACAGGCAAACTTGAGTTTGATGAAGAAAAACGTGCCAGTTGGTTCAGTCATAAAGGTGAAATAGCAACTCCTTCCTACTATAAAGTATATTTGGCCGAGCACGATGTAGTGAGCGAAATGACTCCGACCTTTCCCGAAAACGAACACTCGTACATTGTAGTAGACGCATTCGACAAGGGTTCCTACGTAAAAGTAATTCCGGAAGAGAACAAGATAATCGGCTACACCACCCGTAACAGTGGTGGAGTGCCCGAGAATTTCAAGAACTACTTCGTTATCGAGTTCGACAAACCTTTCACTTACAAAGGCACTTTTGCAGACAAAAAGCTGGAAGAAGGCAACTTGGAGCAGAAAGCCGACCATACGGGAGCCATCATTGGTTTCAGTACCCGTAAAGGTGAAATCGTGCATGCCCGTATAGCTTCTTCGTTCATTAGTTTTGAACAAGCGGCTCAGAACCTTAAAGAATTGGGTAACGACTCTTTTGAGCAACTTGCACAAAAAGGGAATGATGCCTGGAACAATGTATTAGGTAAAATAGAAGTAGAAGGCGGCAATCTGGACCAGTACCGTACATTCTACTCCTGCCTCTACCGTTCTCTGCTATTCCCCCGCAAATTCTATGAGTTTACGGCAGACGGGCAACCTGTTCATTATAGTCCTTACAACGGTCAGGTACTCCCCGGATATATGTACACCGATACAGGATTTTGGGATACATTCCGTTGTTTGTTTCCATTCCTGAACCTGATGTACCCATCGGTAAACAAAGAAATACAAGAAGGACTTATCAATACTTATAAGGAAAGCGGTTTCTTTCCGGAATGGGCGAGTCCCGGACACAGAGGTTGTATGATAGGCAATAACTCTGCTTCAGTATTGGTAGACGCCTATATGAAAGGAGTAAAGGTAGACGATGTGAAAACTCTGTATGAAGGGCTGATTCACGGTACAGAGAATGTACATCCGGAAGTCTCTTCTACCGGACGTTTGGGGTATCAGTATTACAATAAGCTGGGCTACGTACCCTATGACGTGAAAATCAATGAAAATACAGCCCGCACATTAGAATACGCTTACGATGACTGGTGCATCTACCAACTGGCTAAAGCCCTGAACCGACCGAAAAAAGAAATTGAACTATTTGCCAAACGTGCCATGAACTATCGGAATGTATTCGACAAAGAAAGCAAACTGATGCGTGGCCGTAATGAAAACGGCCAGTTCCAGTCACCATTCTCTCCGTTGAAGTGGGGAGATGCATTCACAGAAGGTAACAGCTGGCATTACTCCTGGTCCGTATTTCACGACCCGCAAGGATTAATCGATCTGATGGGAGGCAAAAAGATGTTTATCACGATGCTGGACTCCGTATTTGCAGTTCCTCCTGTATTCGACGACAGTTATTATGGACAGGTGATCCATGAAATCCGCGAAATGACCGTGATGAACATGGGCAACTATGCACACGGCAACCAACCGATACAGCACATGATTTACTTGTACAATTATGCCGGACAGCCCTGGAAAGCGCAATACTGGCTTCGTCAAGTAATGGACCGCATGTATACTCCGGGCCCTGACGGTTACTGTGGCGACGAGGACAACGGACAGACCTCTGCCTGGTATGTATTCTCAGCCCTCGGATTCTATCCGGTATGTCCGGGAACAGATGAGTATGTCATTGGAGCTCCTCTATTCAAAAAGGCAACGCTACACTTTGAAAATGGCAATAATCTTGTGATCGATGCACAGAATAACAGTAAGGAGAATCTTTATATCGAATCCCTCCGGGTCAACGGGCAAGAATCAACCCGGAACTATCTGAAACATGCCGATCTGCTGCGAGGCGGAACCATTGAATTCAAAATGGGTTCACAACCCAACCTCAACAGAGGCATCAACGATGATGATGCCCCCTATTCATTCTCCAAGATGAAATAGTCCTCTCTCTTTAGACAACTCATATCCCCCGAGGGTGCATACCCATAATCCAATACGGATACACGTACGCATCCTCAGGGACATATAAATAATTCTCAAAAAAGTTAGTAACTGAAGTAAGTGTTTCTTTCGGGACACTTGTTTTATTAACATCAAGGGCACAAAAGCCGTTGACTTATATTATAAATACAATGCTTAAACCTTGTATGTTTTTAAAGTTAACTAATTAATTTAATTATAGTCAATGAAAAACAAAATCCTATTTCAAAGACCCAGGCTGCTCAAAGCATCGCTGGTTCTTCTTTTAGCTGCCGCTCCTATCCAGTGGTCATTTGCACAATTCACATTTTCAACTTCCCGCACTACATTGGGGCAAGTCATCAAAACGGTGCAATCTCAGTCTAAGTATCAATTCTTTTATGATGACCAATCGTCAAACATGCCGATTGAGAATCTGAACGTAAAGAATGTAAGCCTAGAACAACTGTTGAATACTGCGCTCAAAGGTAAAAACCTGACATACAAAATCGAGGATAACATTGTTTATCTGTCTCAGGCCTCCAAACAACAGGATCCGGTTCAGGCATCGGCCAAACGTCAGATCAGCGGTACGGTTGTAGATGCTAACGGCGAGGCGCTGATCGGCGTCAATGTATCTGTTAAGGGTACCAGCACAGGAGCCATTACCGACCTGGAGGGTAAATACACCCTGACTGTCAATGATCCGAAAGCTGAAATCGTATTCTCCTATATCGGATACAAACAACAAGTGTTGCCCGCTAAAGAAAGCATTCTGAATGTAACGATGAGTGAAGATACCCAGATGATCAGTGAAGTGGTTGTAACCGCTTTGGGCATCAAACGTGAGAAGAAAATGTTAGGATATGCCGTACAGGAAATCAAAGGCGACCAACTGAACCAGACAGGGGATCCTTCAGTGACCAGTGCATTGCAAGGTAAAGTAGCCGGTCTGCAAATGAATACAGCCGGAACTGGCCTGGGTGGTTCTACCAAGATTACAATCCGCGGTAACTCTTCTCTCGCAGATAACAACCAGCCGCTCTGGATTGTAGACGGTGTACCGTTCAGTGACAATAATAACTCGGATGCTACCTATTACGGTGGTGTCGACCGTGGTGGTTCGTCCGTCGATATCAACCCGGAAGATATTGAATCGATCTCTGTACTGAAAGGTCCGAATGCCGCCGCTCTCTACGGTTCGCGTGCCGGTAACGGTGTGATCTTGGTCACAACCAAAAAAGGTAGCAAGAAAGATGGATTCGGAGTACGCTATAGCGGCAACTTCACTTGGAGCCAGGTAGCCGAAACTCTTGAAATGCAAGATCGTTACGGACAGGGCCACATTGTGACTCAGGATGAAAACAAGAATCCTCTGTCTCAATATTATGCCAAATATGATCCGACAGACTCTTCCAGTTGGGGACCGGTATTGGACGGAAGCATGCAGAAAGCCTGGAACGGCGATACCTATGCATTCTCTAAATACGGCAACAAACTGAAAGATTACTTCGATACCGGTTTCGCGCAAAACCACAATGTATCGGTGAGCAACGTAACAGATAAATCGCACTTTCGTGCTTCTTTCGGCAGCTCGAACAATAAGGGCGTATTCCCGAACGAGAAGCTCAACCGAATCAACCTCGACCTGAATGCCGGAATGGAAATGAACAAATATCTCTCTATGGACGGAAAGATTTCACTTTCACGTACCAAAGCAGAAGATCGTCCTTACTTCGGTACTTACGGAGCAATCGCTCAATTAATGGGTATTCCTAACAATATTCGCCTGGACGACCTGAAACAGTATTCGACAGATGGCAATGCACACGTAAACTGGACAGGTCCTACTGCCGGTATCCGTAACCCTTATTACGTCCTGAACCAGCGCCACAACTCTGACGAACGTTGGAGAGCATTCGGATATTATGGAATGAAAATCAACTTTACTGACTGGTTGCACTTGTCTGCCAAATATGCATTCGATTATTATCGTACCCGAATCGAAGAAACGAACGCAGGTGACGGTATCAACGGTGAGAGCAGTATCAAAGATATCACCGATGACGAAATGAACCGCGAGGAACAGAACTTCTTCGAATCGAACGCAGAAATCGTATTGATGGGTGACAAACAGCTGACTGACAATTTCCGTCTGGGATTCACGGTAGGTGGTAACTTCATGTACCAGAATTATGAATCACTGAATGCCGGCGTACGCAATATGCTGGATAAGGGACAATGGATTTTCAATGCAGCCAATATGCTGAACACTGCCGGAGAAACCGGACATGAACGCGCAACAAATTCAGTATTCGGATCTTTGCAACTCTCTTGGAAAGAATATCTGTCACTGGACTTGACCGCCCGTAATGACTGGTCGTCTACACTGCCGAAGAAAAACAACTCTTTCTTCTACCCGTCTGCCAACTTAAGTTTTGTCGTTTCTGATTTTGTCCGTTCACTGGACAAAACACTGCCCAACTGGCTGACTTTCGCCAAGGTACGTTTGTCTGCCGCACAAGTAGGTAAAGATACGGACCCGTATCAGTTATACAATACGTACGGATTTAAATTTGAAAAAGGTGAGCTGATTCCAAGCAAATCGAACGTAAAAATGAACGACCAGCTGAAACCGGAAATCTCTTCTTCTTACGAAGCAGGTTTGGATATGAAGTTCCTCAACAACCGTTTGGGATTTGACTTTACCTATTATTATAGCCGCACGAAGAACCAGATCATGAAAGTGCCCGCCGCTGCTCCCTGGAGTGGAGGTAAATGGGTCAATGCCGGTCTGATCACCAACAAAGGTTTCGAAATGATGATCTACTCTACACCGGTACAATTGAAAGACTTCTCTTTCGATCTGAATGTCAATCTGGCCAAGAACGTATCGAACGTAGAAAAACTGGCCGACGGTGTAGACTACATCTACTTCAATGGCGACTCCAACTTCCCGATCAACGTAGGTGCACGCCCGGGTCACAAATTGGGTGAAATCTATGCCAAGACTCTCTACAAACGTGACGAACAGGGCAACATCATTATAAATAAAGAGAACGGCTTGCCTATGACGACCACAGATGCCGACGAACGCCTGGCTAAACCTATCGGCAACATCCAGCCTAACTTGCTGATGTCTGTATCTCCGTCGTTCACCTACAAAGGCTTTACACTGTCGGCCATGTTCGATATGAAATTCGGTGGCGATATCATCTCTATCTCCGAAATGAACGCAACAGGCTCGGGTATGGCTAAACGTACTATGAATCGTGGAGAAAGCGATAACTTTATGATGATCTTCCCGGGTGTATACGAAGACGGAACACCCAATACTCAGAAGATCTCAGCATCCAACTATTACGGAGCACAGAACGCAGAAGACTTTATCTATGATGCTTCTTTCATCAAGCTGAAGGAACTGGCCATCGGCTATACATTCCCCAAAAGCATGCTGAAGAAAACGCCGATCAACTCGCTGAATGTTTCGTTCGTAGCACGTAACCTGGCTTATCTGTTGAAACATACTCCGGGAACAAGTCCGGAAGGTGGTTACGACACAACCATGTTCTCTCAAGCCATCGACTTTATGGCTGTACCTTATACCCGTACATTCGGATTCTCAGTTAACCTTGGTTTCTAATTTTATAAATTAAAGATACAGTATGAAAATCAAAATATACAAATCGCTTGCCATGTGCACTCTCCTGTTAGGACTGGCTGCATGTAATGATTTCGAAGAAATGAATACCGATCCCTACGCACCGGTATACGATCCGGAAATAATCGGTGCCACACCTGACGGAATCGATATCGACTACGAACTGACACCCAGTGCACTGAAAAGCCTTCAAGGCACGGAAAGCGCCATCGGTTCGGTGTTCGCCAACCTGACTTACGAAGGACTCTATAATGATTATCAGGTTACGACCAACCTGACTCATGACATCTACGCTGCTTACTTTGCCAACAACGTTAGCGGATTCGTGACCAACTCGCCTACCTACGGTTATAACGACGGATGGTCCAAAAGACGCTGGGAGCACTTCTACGATAACCGCACTGTAGAAGAATACAGTCAGTTGATCAAAACATTCTGGTTCTGCGGAAAAGAGCGCTATCACAATGCGTTCTATATGACCCGTATCTACTACGCATTCCTGATCTCTATGCAAACAGACACTTATGGAGCCATTCCATTGGAATACTACGTAAAAGGTGCAATGCCCACAGACGAGAAAGTGAAATACATGGATCAGAAAGATGTATACGACGTTATCTTTAAAATGCTCGATCAGGCCATCACTGCACTGCACAACACTCCTTCTACTGCACAATACAGCCTGGGTGAAAACGACAAGTGCTTTGGAGGCGACAAAGACAAATGGCTTCGTTTTGCCAATACCCTTCGTTTACGATTGGCACTACGTGTATCGAATGTAGATCCCCAACTTGCTAAAGAACAGGGTGAGAAAGCCATGGCCGACCCTGCCGGATTGATGCAAAGCGATGATGATAATATGAAGCAGACTCCCAAATACTCGTACATCACGGGTGGTAACGAAAACATCTACACACTTCTGTACAACTGGAGTGCTAACGTAGTGTTATCCAAAGAAATGGAACGAGCTTATAAAGAACAATCGACCATTCTCGACCCACGTTGCGAAATATTGTGGTGGAGACCGACCGCTCTTGAGGACCTGAACCAAACCGAACCCAAAGAAGACATGACAAAAGACTTCAATGGTTGCGAAAACGGTGAGACTTCATTGGGAGGAAGCTACACAACGACTTATTCTCCAAGCCGTGTATTCATCAAGCAAGATCAGAAAAAACTCGACCGCAAACATTGGTGGTGTTATGCACGCGAAATAGTATGGCTGGGTTACTCCGAAAGCCTGTTCCTCCGGGCAGAAGCCGCTCTCCGAGGATGGGCCGGTGCTAAAGGTACCGCTGAAGATCTCTATAAGGAAGGCATTGAAGCTTCCTTCAACTACTATCAGATTGGTGCTGACGAGGAAGGACAAGAAAAGATCAGCAAATACATGGAAGGATTGAAAGGCTTACAAGCCTTCAAGAGTGGTGACAGAGAAGCACAGTTGGAACAAATCATCACCCAGAAATGGATTGCCGTATATCCCAACGGTAACGAAGGATGGGCAGAGTTCCGCCGTACAGACTATCCCCGCTATATGAAAACACCTAAAGGAGGCAACAACTCAGGGGGTGAAGTTGCAAACGGGAAGTTCATCAAACGCCTGAGATACCCGGACAGTGAAGTATCTAACCCGAACCGTCCGAAAGATGTAGATACACAGGGAACTCGTTTATGGTGGGACGTAGCCGACACCAATGATGATGGAGGCAATTACGTTACCCCAAACAACTTCCGCTAAACAACGAGATTCATATTCATGCACTGACAATAAATTAAGTTACACAAAAGAAACAGGGAGCCCGAGATGGGTTCCCTGTCTTATTTATAGTCCGGTCACTCTATTTGCTCTTCCGGATAATTCACCAGATAGAGAGTTTTCGATGCACGCGTAAAAGCTGTATACAGCCAACGGAAATAATCAGGTGTCAGATACTCATCCGACATATACCCCTGGTCAAGAAAAACATTTTGCCATTGCCCGCCCTGCGCCTTATGACAGGTCACCGCATAAGCGTACTTCACCTGTAGAGCATTGTAGTGTGGGTCAGCTTTCATTTTTTTCATTCGCTCCCGCTTGACGGTGATGTCCACATAGTCTTCAAGTACAGAATAAAAAAGCCGGTCGTTTTCTGTTTTGGGTAAAGCAGGTGCATCCGAATGAAGCGTATCAAGCAACAAATTAGCTTCCAACTCAAAGTCATTTTGATCGGGAAACGCAAGAAGTACTTCAGCAAACCTGAAACCATACAGTTCACGAGTACGCCTCACCCGACGAACCACAGCAATC
>ERZ1643247.2181-NODE-2181-length-16041-cov-79.930627_pt1 | contig 16041 bp, 16 predicted proteins | sample MGYA00579264_ERZ1643247 | MGnify/ENA primary metagenome ERZ1643247 (study PRJEB29033, sample SAMEA4952262) | chicken gut metagenome | biome: Broiler Chicken; feature: Gastrointestinal Tract; material: Caecum | place: Ireland | collected 2018 | study: Broiler... | reverse complement strand
ACATACGGGTACGAAGAACAGGCGTATGAACAGCCGCCCGTGCAGGAGCAATACGTCGCGCCCGGGCAGAGCACATACGGGTACGAAGAACAGACGTACGGACAGCCGCCCGCGCAGGAGCAGTACGCCGCGCCCGGGCAGGAAGCGAATGCGGCGTCCGCACAGGGCGATGCTCCGCAGGGGAGCGACGGGCATGACGACGATCTCGTCAGTTTCCGTTCGGTGGAGCGGACGTTCGAGGATGCCTTTGCGGAGTTGAGCGAGGAGCAGAAGCGGTATTTTTCGGAGATCATGGCGTATGCGCTGAGCAAGCCGAAGGCGGAAGAAAAGGTGACCAAGGGCGCGGTGTGCGTGCGTTCGAACAAGAAGCTCATCTTAAAGTTGAAAATCCGCAGGAAGATCACGGTCGCATCCTTCAAACTGGAAAACGACCTTCTGCGCGATTACCGGCACAACATCGGCGACGCCTCCGCCATCCGCATGCGGGAAACGGAGATCTACGTCAACGACGACAGCGCCAAAGAGACGGCGTTCGGCATGATCGATCTCATGCTCGAACAGTACGAACGCGAGCGGCAGGAGGCGCTGGAACGCCGCCGCCTCGCCCGTGCGGCAAAGCGCGCCGAGCAGGCCGCCGACCGGGCGGCGGAAGAGGCAGCCGCGGCAGACGCCGCCGCGGAGGACGAAGAGCAATAAATTCGCGCGAGCCGTGAAATAAAAAAAGAGGCGGAGAGGATATCCTCTCCGCTTTTCGTTTCGGTACCGTATTCCTCATTCTTTGCTTTCGCGAGAATTTTGCTGACAAAAATGTTTGAAGTTTTCCGCGTCCGATTCGGTTTCTTCAAGCGTGCGGACGAGCGGTTCCGGGGCGCTGTCGGCAAATGTTTCAGCGGCATCTTCCTCAATGTCCCGCTTTTCCTCTGTCTCCCTTTTTTTGGCAAGGCACAGGACTAGGGCGATGTGAACAATCAGGACGCTTGCCCCGACTGCGAGCATCGTTATGCCGGGTACAATGGCATCCCCGCCGTCTGCGGTCAGGCAAATGCCGGCAGGAAGCAGAATCAGCATTGCGGCAAAAACAAGGACGCAGAGAACGCGCAATAAATTCTCCTGCCATTTTTTCAGTTTGCCGCCTGCCGAAAATTTTTCGGCGATGCAGACATACAAATCAAACAGATTTTCCATAGGCATGATTTCCCTGCCGTCAAAAATGAAAAAGGGCAGGGGGTTTCCGTTCTCGGAAATTTCCTGCCTGCTGCTTGTCTATTCGGGTACGACGCTCACGAAAATTTTCGCGGATACGCCCTCCATCAGGCGCACCTCGCAGGTGTAATCGCCCAGCGTTTTGAGCGCGTCTTTGAGGATGATTTTCTTTTTATCCACGTCGAAGCCCTGTTCGGCGAGCTTCGCCGCGATCTCCTTGGATGTCACGCTGCCGAACACCTTTCCGTTTTCGCCGCACTTGATGGCAACGCTCACTTTCGCCTTGTCCATTTTCTGCGCAAGCTCGCGGATCGCCTTGATCTCCTCGGCGCGGCGGCGCTCCTCCGCTTCCTTCTGTATCTTTAAACTGTTCACGGCGACGGACGAAGCCTGCTCCGCCAGCCCCTTTTTCAAAAGGAAGTTCTTCGCGTAGCCGTCGCTCACGTCGAGGATCTCGCCCTTTTTGCCCGTACCCTTTACGTCCTGCTTCAAAATTACTTTCATCGTCGTTTTACCTCTCGGAATCTGTCGGTTTTAATAATTATAATATGCGCGGGCGGAAATGTCAACCCTTTCCCGCGAAAAGGCGGAGAAAGCGCGGCTGCGGGGGGCGGGCGAAGAAGCGGGTTCGTGAAAACAGGGCGCGCGGAAAGGCGCGGGTCAGGGGCGGGCGCGCAATGAAAGGGAGCGGGGCGGATCGGATACATCCGTTCGGGGGCGGCAAAGGTGCGGCAGGGCGCGTGCGCGGCGGACGGGGCAGGGATAGCGATCACAGAACGGAGAAGTCGGTTAAATTTCGAGGCGGCTTAAAATACGAAACGGCTGCGGTATAAATTTCCGCATTCAGTTCCTTGTATTTTTTCACAATTTATGCTATAATGAGCCATACTGTATACTATCGAAAGAGGTCAGTGCATGGCAAAATACATGGGTATCGACGTCGGCTCGACCACCGTAAAGGTGTGCGTGCTGTCGGAGAAACTCGAAATTTTATATACGAGCTACGAGCGGCACTTCGCAAAGGTCAAGGAATGCGTGCTCAATCAGCTCTCCGTCGTCGAGCAAAAGTTCGGCGCGGGCGAGTATGCCGTCAGCATCACGGGTTCGGCGGGGCTCGGCCTTGCCGAGCGGAGCGGGCTGAACTTCGTGCAGGAAGTGCAGGCGGCGTTCACCGCCATCCGCAAATACTATCCCGACGCGGACGCGGCGGTGGAGCTTGGCGGCGAGGACGCGAAGATCATCTTCATCACGGGCGGCACCGAGCAGCGCATGAACGGCAGCTGCGCGGGCGGCACGGGCGCGTTCATCGACCAGATGGCGACCCTTCTGAACATCTCCGTATCCGAGATGGACGAACTCTCCATGCAGGCGGAAAAGGTGTATCCCATCGCCAGCCGCTGCGGCGTGTTCGCAAAATCGGATATCCAGCCCCTCCTGAACCAGGGCGCGCGCAAGGAGGACATCTCCGCGAGCATCTTCCAGGCGGTCGTCGACCAGACGGTCGCGGGGCTCGCGCAGGGGCGGCGCATCAAGGGCAAGGTTCTGTTTTTGGGCGGCCCGCTCTACTTTATCCAGGGGCTCCGCCGCGCCTTCAAAGACACGTTAAAATTGGACGATGATCACGCGATTTTCCCCGAAAACGCCCCCTGTTTTATGGGTATCGGTGCGGCGCTGTACGCGCAGGCGTTCGATCCCGTGCCGATCGGGGAGGCGGTTTCGCGCATTCAAAGCGCCAAGGGCAGCGACGACGTGGTAACCGGCGAACCGCTGTTTAAGGACAGGGAGGAATACGAACAGTTCGTTTCCCGCCACAAGGCGAGCGACCTCGCGTTCGCGGACATAAAAACGTATGCGGGCGACGCGTATTTGGGCATCGACAGCGGCTCGACGACGACCAAACTCGTGCTCATCACGCCCGACTGCAAAGTGTTGTACGAACACTATCAGTCCAACAACGGGCAGCCGCTCGACATCGTTTTGGAGCGCCTGCGCGAGATCTACGAACTTGCGGGCGGGCGCGTCAAGATCCGCGGCGCGGCCGTTACCGGCTACGGCGAGGATCTGATGAGGGCGGCGCTCAAAGCGGATTTCGGCATCGTGGAGACGGTCGCGCACTTCAAGGCGGCGGTGTATTTCGACCCGAAAGTGGACTTTATCATCGATATCGGCGGGCAGGATATCAAGTGCTTTAAGATCAAGAACGGCGCCATCGACTCCATCATGCTCAACGAGGCGTGTTCCTCCGGCTGCGGCTCCTTTATCCAGACGTTCGCCAGGGCGATGGGCATGGAGATCGACGAATTTTCCAAGCTCGGCCTGTTCGCAAAGCACCCCGTGGAGCTGGGCAGCCGCTGCACGGTGTTTATGAACAGCTCGGTCAAACAGGCGCAAAAGGAGGGCGCGGGCGTGGAGGATATCTCCGCGGGGCTCTCTTCTTCCATCGTAAAAAACGCCATTTATAAGGTCATCCGCGCCAAAACGCCCGACGAACTCGGCAACAATATCCTCGTGCAGGGCGGCACCTTTTTAAACGACGCGGTTTTGCGCTCCTTCGAGCTGGAAACGGGCAGGCACGTCATACGCCCCGGCATCGCGGGGCTGATGGGCGCGTTCGGCGCGGCGCTGTACGCAAAGGAAAATATCCGCGGCGAAAGCACCCTCATCACCGAGGCGGAACTCAAATACTTTACATATACCTCCAACAGCCATATCTGCAAGGGCTGTACATCCCATTGCAACGTCAACGTCATCGGATTTTCGGACGGACGCAAATTCATCTCCGGCAACAAGTGCGAAAAGGGCGCGGGCCTCAAACCCCATTCGGACGAGCTGGATATGTACCACTATAAGTACGAACGTATCTTAAAAAGCGTAACCGGCGCCCGGGGAAAGCGGGGCAGGGTGGGGCTTCCGCTCGCGCTCGGCTACTACGAACAGCTCCCGCTGTGGGCGGGATTTTTCGAGGCGTGCGGCTTCGAAGTCGTTTTGAGCGAGGAGTCCTCCCGCCGCCTGTATTTCAAGGGGCAGCACACCGTCGCCAGCGACACTGTCTGTTACCCCGCCAAGCTCACGCACGGGCACATCGAAAGCCTTTTGGACAAGGGCGTCGATTTCATCTTTTTCCCCTGCGAAAGCTACAATCTGGACGAGCACGATTCGGTCAACCATTACAACTGTCCCGTCGTGGCGTATTACCCCGAACTTTTAAAGGCGAACAACGAGCGGCTGCATGACGATAATTTTATCATGCCGTACCTCGATCTGAACGACGAAAAGTCGTCCGTGCGCGCATTGCAGAGGGCGCTCGCCCGCTGGAAGGTCAAGCCGCGCGAGATAAAGGCGGGGCTCGCCGAAGGGTTTGCCCGCCTGAACAGATACTATGCCGACGTGCGCGCGGAAGGGGAAAAGATCCTCGCCAAAGCGCGCAAAGAGGGCAAGCCGATCGTCGTGTTGGCGGGGCGGCCGTACCACATCGACCCCGAAATCAACCACGGCATCGGCAAACTGCTCACCTCGCTGGGCATCGCCGTGCTGTCGGAGGACAGCGTTTTCGACAAGGGCAAGCAGGTGCTCGTCAACGTTCTCAACCAGTGGACGTACCACGCCCGCCTGTACCGCGCGGCGGAGTTCGTAACCGAAAACGAAGATATAAACCTCGTGCAGCTCGTCTCCTTCGGCTGCGGCATCGACGCCATCACGACGGACGAGGTGCGCGCCATTCTGGAGAGCCGCGGCAGGCTGTACACGCAGATCAAGATCGACGAGATCAACAACCTCGGCGTGGTGAAAATACGCCTGCGCAGCATGCTCGCCGCCATCGAGGAACAAAAGAGGCAAAAGGATGCAAAATAAGAAAAACGCAAAAATCGGGCAGGAAACGGCGGATTTTCGCGACGATTACCCGAAATTTACGCCCGAAATGAAATATACGCACAAAATTCTGGTGCCCGACATGCTGCCCGTGCACTTCGGCATCATCGTCGATATCCTGCGGCGGGACGGCTGGGACATCGAGCTGCTGCGCAACGATTCGCGCGCCGTCATCGACGAGGGATTAAAGCACGTCCACAACGATACCTGTTTTCCCGCGCTGTGCGTTACGGGGCAGTTTATCGACGCGCTCAAGAGCGGCAAATACGACGTCGAGCACACGGCGGTGCTCATCACCCAATCGGGCGGCGGCTGCCGCGCGTCCAACTATATCCCGCTCATCCGCAAGGCGCTCAAAGCGGAGTTCCCGAAAGTTCCCGTCATCTCCCTCAATTTTTCGGGGTTGGAAAAGGACAGCGGCTTTCCGATGGATCTGAAAACCATCTTAAAACTCGCCTTTGCCATCTTTTACGGGGATATGCTCATGTCGCTGTACAACCAATGCAAGCCGTACGAATTGAAAGAGGGGGAAAGCGACAAGGCCCGCGCCGACTGCGTGAAATATATCGGCGAAAAATTCGCAAAGGGTGGCTATCGCAAGTACAAAAAGGTAACGCGCGCCCTGCTCGAACGCTTTTCCAAGGTAAAACGGAGCAGGGAAGAAAAGGTAAAAGTCGGCATCGTCGGCGAAATTTACGTCAAGTATTCGCCGCTCGGCAATTCCCATCTGGAGGAGTTTCTGCTCTCCGAGGGGTGCGAGCCGGTCGTGCCCGCGCTGATGGACTTCGTGATGTACTGCGCCGTCAACAACGTAAACGACGCCAAGCTGTACAACAAAAAGAGCATCGCGACCCCGATTTTCGACCTCGTTTACAAATATCTGCACCATATTCAGAAGAAGATCATCAAAATTACGGAAAAGTACGGCTTCGAGCCGCTGCACGATTTCGAACACCTGCGCCGCTGTGCCGACAAGGTCATCAACCAGGGCGTGAAGATGGGCGAGGGGTGGCTGATCCCTGCGGAGATGGCGGCGCTCGCCGAAACGGGTACCGACAACATCGTCTGCGCCCAGCCGTTCGGCTGTCTGCCCAACCACATCGCGGGCAAGGGCACCGTGCGCACGTTGAAGCGGATGTACGAACACGAGAACATCGTGGCGGTGGACTACGACCCTTCGGCGACGAAGGTCAACCAGGAAAACCGCATTAAACTCATGCTCGCAACCGCGCGGGAGAATCTTGCGGAAAAGCAGAAAAAATAAAACGGCGCGGGCGTTTCGGAACGCCTGTGCCGATAAATTATACGAACAGAATGTTTCTCATCGCCGTTGCCGTTCCCGTCGTCGCCTTCACGGGCGTAAAACTCAGCGGGCGCAAAGAGCTGTACGGCAAACTCGTCGTCGCGTTTTCCGTCGCGCTCCTCGCGGCGGAGCTGGTGCGCTTCTTCACCAATGCCTCGCTGTACGGCGGCGCGATCACGCCCAAGGCGGACTTGAAGTTCAATTTCATGACAATCCTGACGATCCTGGGTCTGTTCGCGGCGTTCAACAAAAAGTATTCGGAAGGATTCCGCTCGACGTTCGTGCTTTTGCTGTTCGTTCCGCTCGTGTTCGCGATCGTCCGCCCCGCCTGCTATATCAACGAACTGGACGCGGTGAACGGCGTGGGCAAGGCGCTGTATTATCTGCAGGCGGGCTTCTCCTTTGCGCTGGGCATCCTGTTTCTGCGCGGGCAGGGTTGGAGCATCCGCCCGCTGAATATCGCGTGGGCGTGCCTGGCGGTGCTTGTTTACGCGGGCATCGACGCGCTCACCATCTGGTATTGGGAGTGGAATATCGCCTTCGACTGGGTATGGTATCTCACCTACGCCATCTCGCTTGTCACCGTCGCTGCGGTGTACGGCGTTGTGTTGCTCCTTCGCCGTGCGATGCTGAAAAAGACTTCGTCCGACCCTCAATAATCGGACAAGCCGAGCAGATAGTCCGCCGAAACGTCGAAATAGCGGGCGATCATCACCAAAGAATCGAGGTCGGGTTCCCTTTGCCCGCTCTCCCAAAAACTGACCGTTTGGTTGCAAAATCCCAGGGCATTCCCCAATTCACGTTGGGAAATGCCCTTTTCTATGCGCAGATCTTTCAGTTTTTTTCCGAAGCAATTATTTTCCATAGAAAAAATTTTAGCCCTTCTTCCTACAAATTGTTGACTTCCTACAAAATGTAGGATATAATAATAGAAAATTTTCCGGAAGGAGGCATACTTTTTATGACGATCGGAGAACTCAAGCGGAAATCGAAAGGGGACATGAAAAACCGCTACGGTTTCGCGATTCTGGCGATGATTCTGCTCAATCTCGTATCGTTCGGGGCGGTCACGGCGGGGCTTTTTATCGGGGTAATCCTCGTGGGAGGCGCGGTCAGGTGCTGTTATACGGCTTTTTATGTGGATATAGCGCGGCGCGAATACCGCGGGGTGGATTCGGTGTACCGCGGGTTTCAGCAGTTCGCGCGGGCGCTCGTCGCCAATATTTACATATTTTTGATCAATCTTGCGGTCGCCTTCGTCTTCGGATTGCTGTTTTTGCTGTTGTTGGCGATCACGCACGCCACGTCCGGTCAGGCGGCAATTATAGCGGTTTTCGTCATGATTGCGATGCTCGTCGCCATGTTTCTCGTCAATATCAAACTTTCGTTTGTCTTTTATGTAATGAATCATCAAACGCAGCTTTCGGGCGCGGAGTGCATCCGCGCGTCGTGGAAACTTTCCAAGGGGATGTTCTGGAAAATCGTACTCTTCAACCTGTCCTTTATCGGCTGGTGGATTCTGGTTCTGGTCACCTTGGGCGGCATGTACTTGTACGTTTCTCCTTATTATGATACGGCGCGGGCAAATTTATATCTCGACGCTGCCGGAGATGCATACGGAGCGGGAAACGAAGTCTCCCGCCCCGCAGAAGCGGCATAATCTTGCGGGTTCGTCCGTCATTTTTCGCGCGGCGCGGGCATACAATAGCGTATGTTCGTTTGGAAAAGGAGCGCGGCAGCCGCGCTCGCCGTCGCGTTGGCGGCGATCTTCGTATTCAGTTTCGGTCTGGCGGGCATCGCCGCGGCGAGTGTGCCTGCGGAAGCCTTCACCGTCGTTTTGGACGCGGGGCACGGAGGGATCGACCCGGGCGTCGTGGGCGGCGCGAGCAAGGTAAAGGAGAGCGAGATCAATCTGAAAATCGTCAAAGAATTGGAAACGCTCTTTGCCGACGCGGGTTTTCGCGTCGTGCTTACCCGCAAAAACGACGGCGGGCTGTACGGCTTGCCGACGAACGGCTACAAGCGGCGGGATATGCAGAAGCGAAAAGAGATCATCGAGGGAGCGCAGCCGAACGCCGTCATCTCCGTACACCAGAACAATTTCCTCTCCGACCGCACGCGGCGGGGCGGGCAGGTGTTCTTCAAACCGAACGACGCGGCGGGCGAGGTGCTCGCGGCGGGCATTCAGACCCGGCTCAACGGCTTGAGCGGGCAGGAGCTTTCCCCGCTGCGGGGCGATTATTTCATGCTCAACTGTACGGAATATCCCTCCGTCATCGTCGAGTGCGGCTTTTTATCGAACGCAGAGGACGAAAAGCTGCTCCTCACCGAGGAATACCGCAAAGAGGTCGCCCTCGCCGTTTTTCGGGGTACGCTCGCATTTTTTGCATAGCCGCGCACTTGCGCATATGTGCCGGGGATTGAAAGACAGGGGCGGGCGAAAAACAGCGAGTTCCGCGCAAATTGCAATCGCTCAAAAAATATTTGTATATGCTTGCGTCACCGCCTTCCGCTCTTTTGCGGAGGGCGGCTTTTCGTACAGAAAAACATCTCCGCGCGGAAATGCGGGGATGTTCGCCGTTGTGTGCGCTGCGCGGTTCGTGCGAAGGCATGTTTGCCGCACGGAGCGCGGCGGCGCAGGGGTGTGACGGGCGGCGGAAAACTGTAAGGCGGCGCGGGGTCGGGCGGCACGGCGGCGTTCGCGCGCGGGAGGGCGAATCCGAAAAGGGGGCGTTCACCACGCAGATATGCGGCAAATCTGCGAAAATCCGCCGCGTTTTATTGAATTTTTCCGCCGCATATGCTATAATATCTGCATGGTTAAATTCAACGACACGATGCCGCGCGAGCGCGCGCGGGGCATGAATGCCGTCGTGCTCGCCTTCGTGGGGGATGCCGTGTGGTCGCTGTATGTGCGCGAGTCGCTCGTGTTCGAGGCGGACTACAAGACGGGCACCCTGCAAAAGCTCGCCTCCGAGCGCGTTTCCGCCAAGGGGCAGGCAAAACTTTTGGAGAAGATCGAGGGCATGCTCACCGAGGAGGAATACGATATTTTCCGCCGCGGCCGCAACGCGAAAAAGCCGACCAAGAGCAAAAACGCTTCCGTCGCCGAGTACAATATCTCGACGGGCGTGGAGGCGGTCATCGGATTTTTGTATCTCGTGGGCGACTATGCGCGCATCGAAGAATTGTTATCGGGAGAATTTGCATGAAGGTCGAAGGGCGCAACGCCGTTCTGGAACTTTTGAAAACGGACAAAAATGTCGATAAACTGCTCATGCAGAAGGGCGCGGAGGGGAGCGCGGGCCGCATCTTCGCCATGGCGCGCGAAAAGAATATCCGCGTGCAGTTCGCCGATTCCCGCGCGCTCGATCGGGAGAGCGAAACGGGTCGTCATCAGGGCGTCATCGCTTTCGTCTCCGAATACGAATACGCCGACTTTTCGCAGCTGTGTGCGCCGAAGGATTCGCCCCGCTTCGTCGTCGTGTGCGACGGGGTGGAGGACGTGCACAACCTCGGCAGCATCATCCGCGTCGCCGAGTGCGCGGGCGCGGACGGGGTCGTCATTCCCAAAAACAAGAGCGCGCAGGTCACGGGCGCGGTCGTACGCATCTCCGAGGGCGCGGCGAATCACATCAAAGTCGCGCGCGTTCCCGGCGTCAACTATGCGATCGACGAGCTGAAAAAGGCGGGTTATTGGGTATACGGGCTGGAAGCGGACGGCGAGGACATCTATGCGAGCGATCTGACGGGCGACATCGCGCTCGTCGTGGGCGGGGAGAACAGCGGCATCGGCGCGCTCACCCGCAAAAAATGCGATAAAATCCTGTCGCTGCCGTTATACGGCAAGGTGAATTCTCTGAATGCGTCGGTGGCTTTGGGCGCGGCGGCGTACGAAGCGGTGAGGCAGCGCCGATGAGCGAAATTTCCGACGAAAAGCTCGCCTTCGCGGCGCGCAGCGGCGACAAGGCTGCCGAAGAACAGCTGTTGCAGCGGTATAAAAATTCCGTGCGCGGCGCCGCGCGAAGTTATTTTTTGGAGGGCGGCGAAACGGAGGACTTGGTGCAGGAGGGGATGATCGGGCTGTACAACGCCATCACCGACTTCCGCGAAGGGGGCATGAGCTTCAAAAACTTTGCCTATCTTTGCATCAACCGCCGCATCATGAGCGCGGTCAGGAGCGCATCGCGCAAAAAGCACATCCCGCTCAACGATTACGTTCCGCTGTTCGACGCGGACGGGCAGGGGCTTTTGTCCCCGTATGACCCGGAAAGCGCCGTCATTTCGGGCGAGGAAAAGGAAGAATTTTTGTCATTGCTGCGGCGGGTGCTTTCGCCTGCGGAATACAGGGCGCTTTCGCTGTACATGGAGGGGCTTACGATCGCGGAGATCGCCGCCAAGGAAGGCAAGAGCGAAAAGAGCTGCGAAAACGCCGTCCAGCGCGCCAAGCGCAAAGTCGCCGCATCCCTGCAAAGGCAATGAGCAGGCTCGCGGCTATGCATATGGCTACTATATATTTATAATAATCGACAGCGCGTCCGAAAACCACGCTTTTCGGAAAGCGCACCCAAGTAGCCGCATACCTACGGCTTAGGGGAAGAGGGTGAATTTTTGCCCATAAAAAAGGAGAGCCCTTAAAAGGGGCAAAAAGAGGGAGAAAACGCCGCAGAAAACGCGGAAGCGTTTGAACGGCGGTGTCGCCCTCAAATCGGACGAAAGATTTTTGTCTCTTTCAAAAAGATTTCTCCGAGTTTTTTACTCGCGCAAGCAAAACCGCGCTTTTGCGCCAGCGCACCCAATTTGCAAAAACTTTTGCTTATGCAGGAAAGGTGAGCCGCGCAATTTTAATAATAAGCGTGAGCTGAAATATTGCGCGGCGAGGAAAACTCCGATTGCACCGAGCAGAGCGAGGACAACGGGGTTGTCCTGAAAATCACGAAAAACCATAGGCGACAGCTCGCCGAGGTTTTCGTGAACTTAAATATTCTTTTGCAAAAGCAAAAACGACGCTTTTTGCTTTTGCCCTCAATTTGCCGATACTTCGGCTTACGGAAGGGGTGAAACAGCGGCATTATAATAATATGTGTGCCCTTAAAAGTGCCGCTGTAAGGGGAAAGCCGTTCGGGTTTCCCCTCAAATCACGAAAAATCGCAGGCGTCAGCTCGCCGAGATTTTTGTGAATAAGGAGCTTTTCTATGTCCTATCAATCTCTCTACCGTGCCTTCCGCCCGACCACGCTGGACGGGCTGGTGCGGCAGGAACACATCGTCAAAATCCTGACCAATCAGATCGAGACGGGCCGCGTCGGCCACGCCTATCTCTTCTGCGGCCCGCGCGGCACGGGCAAAACGAGCACGGCGAAGATCTTCGCAAAGGCGATCAACTGCCTGCACCCGAAAAACGGCTCGCCCTGCGGCGAGTGCGAGGCGTGCAGGGCGCTTTCCGACCCGTCTAACCTCGACATCACCGAAATCGACGCCGCGTCCAACAACGGCGTCAACGAGATGCGCGATTTGCGCGAAAAGGTGCAGTATCCGCCCGTCGCCTGCCGCTATAAGGTGTACATCGTCGACGAGGTGCACATGCTCTCCGATTCGGCGTTCAACGCGCTTTTGAAGACGCTCGAAGAGCCGCCCGCGCATGCGGTGTTCATTTTGGCTACCACCGAGCCGCACAAGCTCCCCGCGACTATCCTTTCGCGGTGCATGCGGTTCGACTTCAAGCTCATCCCGCAGGCGGACATCGAAGAGCACCTGAAATATGTCTTCAAGCAGATCGGCAAGGAATACGAGGACGAGGCGGTCGCCGCCATCGCCCGCGCGGGCGCGGGGAGCATGCGCGACAGTTTGTCCGTAGCCGACATCTGCATCTCGTTCAGCCGCGGCAAGCTCACCTATCAAGATGTGAATGAGGTGCTGGGCGGCGCGGATTTTTACGACGTGGCGAAACTGGGCGAGAGCATCCTCACCGAAAACGCCTCCGACGCGCTCACCGAAACGGAAAAGGTGATCGCCGCGGGCAAGGGCGTGGGCGTTTTATCCAAGGACGTATTGAACTTTTTGAACCAATGCACCGTGGCAAAGACCTGCCGCAACGGGCAGCAGCTTTTGAACCTCCCCGCCGAAATGTATGCGGAAGTCAAGCGCATCGCCGACAAGGCGGACGGCCGCAAAATTCTGCGCGCGTGCGAAATTTTCGCGGAGGTGGAAACCAGCCTTCGCTATTCGACGTCGCCGCGCATCGTCTTCGAAACGGCGGTCGTCAAAGCCTGCCTCCCCGAGGCGGATGCAGACGTCGTCAACCTCGCGCGGCGGCTGGATATTCTGGAAGGCAAGCTCAAGAGCGGCGCGTTCGTCCCCGCGCAGGGGAACGGAAGCGCGGGTGCCAATGCGGGCGTATTTGCGGGCGAAGCATCCGCATCGCCTACGGTTAGAACAATGCACGCGGCGCCGCCGGAGGAGGAGCTTGCACCCCTTCCTTCCGACGAGGACGACCCGTTCGCATCGCCCCGTTCCGCGGGGCATGCGGGGCAGTCATACCCGCCCGTCGGGGAGCCGCCCGCCGAAGACTACGGCGGCGCGCCCGACTCGTTTTCCATGAAAAAGAGCGTGCAGGGCGTGAACGCGCTTCTGCCCGAAAACAGGCGCAAGGCGGGGGCGTACTTCCGCCAGTCGCTGCGCCGCAACGTGAAGAACGGCATCCTGTTCACCATGTGCCAGGATCTGAATACGTCGTTCGAGGGGGATAAGTTCGTGCTCTCCACCGACAGCGACACGATCTTCCGCCGCCTGAACAGCGAGGAAAACTATAAAAACGTAAAGTTTGCATTGGAGAGCATCGGCATCACCGATTTCGACATCCGTTTGAAGGGCGCGAAGGCAGACCCGACGCAGGAGGCGATCGAGGAGCTGAAGCGCAATTTCCCCGATACGGATATTGAAATCAAAAAATAAACCGGAAAAAAGAAAGGAGTCAGAAATATGGCAGGATATAAAGGCGGCATGGGCGGCAACATGCAGAACCTCATGAAGCAGGCGCAGAAGATGCAGGAACAGCTGCAGGAGACGGAAAAACTGCTCGACGATTGGGAGATCGTGGGCACGAGCGGCGGCGAGGCGGTCGTCGTGTACATGAACGCGAAAAAGAAGATCGACGGCATCGAGCTTGACCCGAAGGTGGTCGACCCCGAGGACGTGGAGATGCTCGAAGACCTCATCATGGCCGCCATCAACGACGGCTACAAAAAGGCGGACGAAGTGTATAAGGAAAAGATGGGCCCGCTCGGCGGCGGCATGGGCGGCATGGGAGGTCTTTTCTAAACCATGCAGGTCTATATCGAGCCGATCGGTCGGCTCATCAACGAGTTTTCCAAGCTGCCGGGCGTGGGCAAAAAGTCGGCGCAGCGGTACGCGTATAAGATCATCAACATGACGGAATCGGAGGCGCAGGAGTTCGCCGCCGCCATCCTCAACGTCAAAAAGAAGGTGAAATACTGCAAGGTCTGCGGCAACTTCACCGAAAACGACGAGTGCGACATCTGCAAGGAGCGCGACGGGCGCGTCATCTGCGTCGTCAAGGAGCCGAAGGACGTCATCGCTCTGGAAAAATTGCACGAGTACAAGGGGGTGTACCACGTTCTGCACGGGGTCATCAACCCCATGGAGGGTATCGGCCCCAACGACATCCGCATCCGCGAGCTTTTGGCGCGGCTGAATGAAGGAAACGTGGAGGAGGTTATCCTCGCCACCAATCCCGACGTGGAGGGCGACGCGACCGCCATGTACATCGCCAAGCTCATCAAGCCGCTGGGCGTCAAGGTAACAAGGCTCTCGCGCGGCATCCCCGTCGGCTCGGAGATCGAATACACCGACGACGTGACCCTTTCGCGGGCGTTCGTGGAGAGAAAAGAGATATAAAACAGTTCTCACAATTTGTTTTAAGCTGATAAAACAAATTGTCGAGAGTTTGAGGACAACCCCAACGCGCACCGCTCTGCAAGCGGCGCGGCGTTTGGAGTTTTCCTCTGCGCCGCGCTTTTTGAGGGCACACCATACTACGCGCGCCGCATTCACCTTTCCTGCACAAGCCGTATGTATGCGGCAAATTGGGTGCGCTTATCCAAAAACGTCGTTTTGGAACGCGCTTTTAATTATTATAAATCCATAAACTCACGGAAAATCGCAGCGCAGCGAGATTTTCGTGAACAAAGGCGGCGGAGCCGAGGCGGAAAGGAGCAATGCCCGGGCAGGGCATTGCGAGAAACTTGCCTCGAGCGCAGCCGCTATCGGAGGGAAAATTGAAGAAAATATCCGTTTTGGGGTGCGGGCGCTGGGGCTCGTTCATCGCCTGGTATCTCGCAACGAAAAAGGGGAAGGACGTCTATTCCTGGGGCCCCGAGGACGATTATTCCTACAAAGTCCTCAAAGAGACGGGCAAAAACGAATACGTCACTTTGGACGAGCGCATCACGCTCACCTGCGATCTGCAAAGAGCGGTCGAACGGGCGGAGATCATCATCATTTCCATCAGCTCGCAGGGGCTGCGCGGCTTTATCCGCCGCATCCGGGAATGCGCGGACGTGTCCGATAAAATTTTTGTGCTGTGCATGAAGGGCATCGAGGTGGAAACGGGCGAGCGCCTCTCTGAAATCCTCGTCGGGGCGGGCATCTCCCCCGATAAAATCGCCGTGTGGGTCGGCCCCGGGCATATTCAGGATTTCACGGCGGGCATCCCCAACTGCATGGTTATCGACAGCCACAACGTATCCCTCAAAAAGGCGCTCGCCGACGATTTCAAGAGCGATCTGATCCGCTTTTATTACGGGAACGACATCATCGGCACCGAAATCGGCGCGGCGGCGAAAAACGTGATGGGCATCGCCGCGGGCGTGCTGGACGGCGGCGGGGTGTCTACGCTCAAAGGCCCGCTCATGTCGCGCGGGGCGCGGGAGGTGGCGCGGCTCATCAAGGCGCTGGGCGGCAACGAACTTTCCGCCTACGGCTTGGCGCATTTGGGCGATTACGAAACGACCCTCTTTTCCCGCCATTCGCACAACCGCATGTACGGGGAAATGCTCGTCAAAGGGCAGAAGTTCGAAAAGCTCGCCGAGGGCGTCATGACGGCGGCGGCGATGAAAAAGCTGGGCGAAAAATGCGGCGTGGAACTGCCCATTACCGACGCGGTGTACGACGTCTGCTTTGCCGAGCACCCGCAGTCGGGCGAGGAGTGGAAAATGCTGTGCATGTCCCGCATTTCGCAGCTGTTTTCACGGGATACGAAGTTTGAGTTTTGAAAAAAACTCTCACAATTCTCGCGCAAAGGCGCTGCGAATTGTCGAGATTTAAGGGAAAAACCTGCCGACAAGGCGGCGGTTTTTCCCTCCGTGCGCGATGTTTAGGGGCTTTCCTATTATAAAATCGCGCACGTTCACCTTTTTCCCGTAAGCCTTGCGGCAAATCGGGGGAAAAAGGCAAAAGCGCGGTTTTGCCTTTTTCGAGAGATTATTATAATAAATATAAAACCGCAGATTCACGGAAAATCGCAGGGAGCAAAGCGAGCGAGATTTTCGTGAATTAAGGCGTAGCGCAACGGGATTTTCGTGAACAAAGGCGGCGGAGGGCGTCGATGCGCCCGGCTGTTTTTTGTGGCACGTTTTTACCTGGGGC
>ERZ1643247.2180-NODE-2180-length-16045-cov-8.784303_pt1 | contig 16045 bp, 12 predicted proteins | sample MGYA00579264_ERZ1643247 | MGnify/ENA primary metagenome ERZ1643247 (study PRJEB29033, sample SAMEA4952262) | chicken gut metagenome | biome: Broiler Chicken; feature: Gastrointestinal Tract; material: Caecum | place: Ireland | collected 2018 | study: Broiler... | reverse complement strand
TGATCGGATTGATTGCATAGCTTCCTGTGAAAACTCCGGTCTTTTCTTTATCCTGAAGACGGTCTACATTGGACTTCATGGAAGCGTCGTAGATATATTTTTCCACTGCTTCTCTTGTCTCATCGGTTGCAAGTTCTTTTGCAAGGGCGTGCTCCGGAGCCAGTACCATAAAGGTTGCACCGTAAAGCGTATCCGGTCTTGTTGTGTAGACAGTGATCTTTTCATCTCTTCCATCCACCGGGAACTCTACCTCAGCACCGTAGGATTTACCGATCCAGTCTGTCTGCATCTTCTTAACTTTCTCCGGCCAGTCCAGTTTGTCCAGGTCGTTCAGAAGTCTCTCTGCATATTTGGTAATCTTGAGCATCCACTGACGGAGGTTCTTCTTTGTTACTTCCGTACCGCAGCGCTCACATTTTCCATTGACAACTTCCTCGTTTGCAAGTCCGGTCTTACAGGACGGGCACCAGTTGATCGGGAACTCTTTCTCGTAAGCAAGGCCGGCCTTAAACATCTTTACAAAAATCCACTGAGTCCATTTGTAGAAGTTCGGGTCTGTCGTGTTGACCTCTCTGTCCCAGTCGTAAAGAGCCGCGATCTCATTGATCTGTCTCTTGATATTCTTTACATTTTCCGCTGTGGACTTTGCCGGATGAACGCCCATTTTGATCGCGTAGTTTTCTGCCGGAAGTCCGAATGCATCCCATCCCATCGGATGAATGATATAGTATCCCTGAAGCAGTTTGTAACGACTCCATACATCGGAGATGACATATCCTCTCCAGTGTCCGACATGCAGACCGTTTCCTGACGGATACGGGAACATGTCGAGGCAGTAATATTTCTCATGTTTTCCTCTCTCATCTTCCTGCACATTCACCGGATGCTCTTCCCAGTGTGCACGCCACTTTTTCTCGATTGCCTTGTGATTATAAGGTGTCGGCATCTTTGATTTCCTCCTTACATAATATAGTAACCATTTTATGCTTTCTTTTATACCCGCAAAAGCTTCCTGACAGATCCATTAGATTATCTATAGAATAAAAAAACTTCCGTCTCTGAACATATCCAAGAGACGAAAGCCATGAAAGCCCACGCGGTACCACTCTTCTTCGCCCGTCCGCAGACCGGCGCACTCTCATCTGTAACGGGAATACCCGCTTCCGGCTACTAGAGTTCACCAGAAGAACTCCGAGGCGAGTTGGGAGTGTCTGTCCTGCTGCCTCGCACCATACGGCAGCTCTCTGAAAAAACATCGGCTCTTACTATTCCTCATCTGACGTTTTTCTCTGTACTTTTTTATACCTGTTCATTTTACTCATATCATCTCCCTTTGTCAAGATTTCCACCTTTTTTCCTATAATTTTTCCATATTTGATTTTTTCTGGATTTATTGGAATGTTTTTCGTTATTTTCATTCTTTTCGAGTTTCTTTTGTGGAATTTGACAAAAAAGGATTGTTTAAAATCCCTGATAGGTGTATAATAATCACAAGTCATTTCAGTACGAAAAATATATAGCTAAAGGAGATAATGCATATGGTTAATTTATTGACAGGCCCGAAAGGGAGCGGAAAAACACAGCAGATGATTGAACTTGCCAACAAAGCGGCAAAGGAGTCCGACGGACACGTATTCTTTATCAAAAAAAGCCACCGCGATACATACAGCTTATCTTTTGATATCCGTGCGATCTGCATGGATGACTATGAAGCGATCGACAATATTGATGCCTATCTTGGATTTATTTATGGCATGACAAGTGCAGATCACGATATTAAGGCGATTTTTATCGACGCTATTTTGAAACATGCACATATCTCTCTTGATGATATCCCGGAATTTGTTGAAAAGCTGAAGAAAATTTCAAAAGAGTGTGATCTTGATTTTTATGTAAGCATCAGTGCAGGAAAAGATGATCTCCATCTTGTAGACGCTGAGGGCTGTACTTATCTGAACTGATAATGCCGGCTGGCGGAACTGCTGCCACAAAGAGTCCTTACCTGATCAGACAGCAGTTCGTTTTTAAAAACAAGGAGACGGTCGATATCCCGTCTCCTTGTTTTATTGCTTTTACTCTTCCTGCAAAGCAGTCCCGCTATTATTGTCTGTTTCTTCGGTCTCCTCTTCAATCGGATTCTTTTCTTCGCCGTTGAGGGAAAGTACCACATTGGTCTTTTCACCCTCCCGGTATTCCATTGTTACTGCCTGTCCGACATCATATTTAATAATATCAATAAAATCAACGACCGAAACATCAAAGATCTCATCCGAACCTTCTACCATCACGTAGAAGTGGGAATCTCCTTCCACAACGCCCTGAGCGATTCTGGTAATCGTACCGGCAATGGTTTTTGTTTCTTTTGCTGCGGCACTGTCATCTGTCTCGATCCCATTCTCCCTCATCAGTTCAAGATAGTTTTCCTCGCACTTGCTGACGGTGTCCCCGATCGCCACGACCTGATATTTCTGAACATTGACCATGGCATATTTTTTCACAAGGCCCGCGTCATCTTTGAGCGCGATGAAGTATGTCGGCTCACCGGAAATATTCAAAAGCAGCGGAAATGTCGCCGTATAATGGAGATTCTGTACCTGGCCTTCCGCCGAGGACATGGCAGAATTCTCCGTCGCTCCTTCCACTTCATAGAACTTCGTCTCCATCGTCCTTTGATTCATCAGGACAAATCCAACGTTGGACTGGTCTTCATTGACCGATGTCACTCCGGTATATACCCAGACATCGTCATCAATGGCCAGATAGTTATATCCGTCTGTTGTCTTCAGGCAGTCTTTCTGGCTCAGAATACTGTTAAAGAATCCATGTTTGAGCGTTCCGTAATAGTCGTAGAGCTGGATCAGAAGATCTGGATCATAAGCGTGGTCAATCCACTCCGGCACTTCATCGATGGCATAGTCTGTCGTCTCTCCGGTAATCGCGTTGCAAAGCACAACCCGTCCTACCGTCTCGCCTCCAAACAACCCGATATTGAATTTCTTCACCGGAGCAACCCAGTACGGCACACCTTCATCATCAATCTCAAAACTCAGTTCTCCGAAAATATAGGTCGGATACCGGAAACGGAGATGTCTGTGGATATTCCGGTTAAAATATTCGCTGGTGGAATATTTCATTCCTTCATCGAGCATAACGAGTTCTGTAGACTGTGTTGTCATATCGATCCGGATATAGGCCGGAATTCCTTCAGACTGATTCGTAAACCACTTGATTACATTCGCATAGCGAAGCGGCGATACCCGGACCGGCTTGTCCTGATAGTTGATCTGGCTGTAGAGCTCATCCACTTCAAACTGGGACACCATGTCCACCATGCTTCCCATCTTTCTGTTTCCAAGAAGGGTTGCAGACTCCCGGTCCAGAAGCGGAATCTGGTCAAAGGAAAGTTCCTTGATATCTGTCTGAAAATCCCCTTCCTCCACAGTCAGGAGCTTCTGATACTTTTTCGCGTTGATGATCGGTGAAGAAAGGAGTGTTCCTCCAAGATAAATAACACCGATCAGCACAAAAAGACCGATCAGACCTTTTGCGATCCCGGACTGTTTGATATCTTCTTTTCGGAACAGTTTTTTCTTTCCAATGTAGATAACCGCAAGAGCCGCAATCACCACAAGCAGGAAAGTCCAGAATCCCGCAGCATGGATATTGATAGCCGGAAGCTTCACATAGTAATAAATACCGGCAAGCAGAATCAGGCCAATTACAGTCAGAACTTTCATTTTTGTCTTTTTCATAGCTTCTCCTCTTCTTTATTTCATTGACTGGTTATGGTAAGCAATTATAACACTCTTTTCTTACGAAAACAAGGGTCCGGCCATACGCTCTTTCCCGCATAGCCGGACCCTCTCTTATGTACGTTCTTTCAAGGTACGATTATTCCTCTGCTGCTCTGTTTGCAATCTCTTTTTCCTGAACGTCGGACGGAGCCTGCTCATATCTTGCAAACTGATATTCATAAGTACCGCGTCCTCCTGTCATGGAACGGAGGTTCGTGCAGTATCCGTAAAGCTCCATCATCGGAACATCGGCTTCAATTGCCTGTTTTCCTCCGTTGACCGGATTCATGCCAAGCACACGGCCGCGGCGCTTGTTCAGATCACCCATAACGTCACCGGTATATTCATCCGGAACTGTTACCTTCAGGGATGCGATTGGTTCAAGAAGTACCGGAGATGCTTCCATGATTCCTTTCTTGAATGCCTGGATCGTTGCGGTCTTAAATGCCATTTCAGAAGAGTCTACCGGATGATAGGAACCATCGTACAGCGTTGCTTTCACTCCGACTACCGGATATCCGGCAAGAGGTCCTTTCTGTACAGCTTCCTGGAGACCTTTTTCCACAGCCGGGAAGTAGTTCTTCGGAACCGCTCCTCCTACGACTTTTTCTTCAAATACGAATGGCTCTTCCAGATCACCGGACGGCTCGAATGTCATCTTGACATGACCATACTGTCCGTGTCCTCCTGACTGTTTCTTATATTTGGAATCAATATCGGATTTCTTCCGGATCGTCTCGCGGAATGCTACCTTTGGTTTCTCAAGAGTAATCTCTACTTTATATCTGGAGGCGAGTTTGCTTGCAATAATTTCCAGATGCTGGTCTCCCATGCCGTACAGAAGAATCTGTCTGTTTTCTGTATCATTGACAACCTTCATCGTCACATCTTCTGCCATCATTCTGGAAAGTGCCTGGGATACCTTATCTTCATCTCCCTTGGTCTTGGTCGTATATTTCATGTAGGTATAAGGCTGGGAATATTCGGTTTTTGCGTATGCAATCTGTGTGTTCTTTGTAGAAAGTGTATCTCCTGTCTTCGTAGTGGTCAGTTTTGCAATGGCCCCAATATCTCCTGCAAACAGCTCTGATACTTCAATCGGCTTATTTCCAAGCATCGTGTAAATCTTGCCCGGCTTTGCCTCTGCATCTGTGTCTGCATTGTACAGCACGTCATCACCTTTGATAACGCCGGAGCACACTTTGATGAAAGAATATTTTCCGATAAACGGATCCACCATGGTCTTATATACATATGCACTCTTTGCTTTCGCAAAATCATAATTTGCCTCATAGATGGCATTTGTTTTCCGGTTCATGCCGACACATTCACGGTTTGCCGGGCTTGGGAAGAACCGTACAATATCAGAAAGAAGGTTTGCAACCCCCTGTGCCTGAAGATTGGATCCCATTGCTACCGGAACGATATCTCCATCCATTACTTCCGTACGCATCGCGGAACGGATCTCCTCAATGGAAAACTCCTCTCCGGAAAGATAGCGGTCCAGGAATTCCTCACTGGTCTCTGCCACTGATTCCATCAATGCTTCTCTGTACTGCTGGAGATATTCCATACAGTAATCCGGGATCTCACATTCTTCCCTCTTTCCAATCTCTGTGTAGCGGCGTCCCGCATTCTTGATAATGTTAACGTATCCGACGAGCTTCTCGTTTTCACGGATCGGCATGAAGTGCGGTGCGATCACCTTCCCGTATTTTTCACGGAGTGTCTCCACAACCTGACGGAAACTTGCGTCGTCCACATCCATCTCTGTCACGTAAACCATACGCGGCAGATTGTATTTGTCGCAGAGTTCCCATGCTTTTTCCGTTCCGACCTCTACGCCCGCTTTTCCGGAAACAACAATGACTGCTGCATCCGCAACACTGACAGCTTCTTCCACTTCACCTACAAAGTCGAAGTATCCCGGTGTATCCAGCACATTAATTTTCGCTTTTTCCCATTCGATCGGGATCAGGCTCGTGCCGATAGAAAATCCGCGTTTCTGTTCCTCTTTATCGAAATCGCTGATGGTATTTCCGTCCCCTACTTTTCCCATCCTGTTTACCGCGCCTGATACATAGGCCATCGCTTCTGCAAGACTTGTCTTTCCGCATCCGCCATGACCTAACAAAACAACGTTTCTGATTTCATCCGTCCTGTAAACTTTCATATAGTGCTGCCTCCTTGATTTTCTAGCTCAAATTTTACCGTTCTTGTTTTAACAGTAATCATGGGTATATTGTACTAAATTTTTCGTAATTTTACAACTCTTTTATTGAATTTTCACAATGTTTCTATAACTATTCAGCCATGCGGCCTGTAACAATGAAAACCTGGCGCAAGCTTGCTTGCAGAAGGTTTGAGTTGTTTCAGGACATATGGCGTTTAGCCATAAGCGAAGATTCAGCTGCGTAAGCAGCGAAAAGCAGCGCGAGCTGCGAATCTGAGCTGCATGGCTGAATAGTTGACTATTACTTGAACATTTTGAATATGGATTCTATCAGATGTATTTTGACAAACATCTGAAAATCTTCTAAAATGGAAGAAATAACAAGATCAGGAAAGATGAGGACTTAATTATGAAAACAGGATTTATCGGGCTTGGATTGATCGGTGGTTCGATCGCAAAGGCCATCCGCCAGTATTTTCCGGAAAGTGAGATCGTCGCTTTTGATAAAAGCCGGGAAACGCTGGCCCTTGCAACTGCCGAATCGGTCATCAATACGGCGGTAACAGTCATTGACGAAAATTTCAAAGGGTGTGACTATCTGTTTCTGTGCACACCGGTCATTTACAATTCTGCCTATTTAAGCCAGATAAAGCCGTTTCTCTCAGAGAAAACGATCCTGACCGATGTCGGCAGCGTCAAGACGCCGATCCATCAGGAGGTGGAAAAACTTGGGCTCTCCGACTTTTTTATCGGAGGACACCCGATGGCAGGATCAGAAAAATCCGGATATGTGAATTCCAAGGCGGTTCTGATTGAGAATTCCTACTATATTCTCTCTCCGTCCAGACCTGAACAGAAGGAAAAAATACAGGCCTTCACAGAGTTTATTCAGGCAATCCGCGCGATTCCGGTCACACTGGACTGCAGGACGCACGATTACATCACAGGAACGATCAGTCATCTGCCGCATGTAATCGCCTCCGGCCTTGTCAATTTCGTCCGGGATCATGATACGACGGATGAACTGATGAAACTATTAGCCGCCGGCGGTTTTAAGGATATCACAAGAATTGCATCCTCTTCCCCGACGATGTGGGAACACGTCCTTATGACAAACCGGGAAAATGTCTCCGAAATTCTCGGAAACTACATCAAGACACTGGAGGATGCCAAAAAGCTGATTGATGCAGGCGATTCCCAGGGAATCTACAATTTCTTCGACACTTCACGGAACTACCGGAATTCTGTTCCGGATATTTCCGCCGGGCCGATCAAAAAGCTTTTTGCCATCTACTGTGATATCATCGATGAGGCGGGCGGGATTGCCACCATCGCAACCATCCTTGCCTCCAATAATATCAGTATTAAAAATATCGGGATCATTCACAACCGCGAGTTCGAAGAAGGTGTTCTCAGAATTGAATTTTATGAAGGTGCCGCTCAGGAAAAGGCAGCCCAGGTTCTCCGCAGACACCGCTATACGGTCTATGAGCGTTCCTGATAGCCGAAAATGATATAAGGGAGATATATTTATGAGACAGATCAAATCATCCTCTCCTCTGAAAGGAGAGATTACCATACCGGGAGATAAATCCATCTCCCACAGAAGCATTATGTTCGGAGCCCTTGCAAAGGGCGTGACCTCCGTCCGCCACTTTCTGGAGGGTGCGGACTGCCTTTCTACCATCGGATGCTTCCGGCAGATGGGAATTGAAATCCAAAAAGAATCTGACGGCCGGATTCTCGTCCACGGCAAAGGAATCCACGGGCTTACAGCTCCTGCCGCCACACTGGATGTGGGAAACAGCGGTACAACTACAAGACTGATTTCCGGAATCCTAAGCGCGCAGAATTTTACTTCTGTACTTTCCGGAGATGCGTCATTAAATTCCAGACCTATGGGACGGATCATCCGCCCGCTTTCCATGATGGGCGCACAGATCAAAAGTCTCCGCGGAAATGACTGTGCCCCGCTTCAGATCGACGGTCGCATGGATCTTCACGGAATCCACTACGATTCTCCGGTAGCCTCCGCCCAGGTCAAATCGGCCATCCTCCTTGCAGGGCTGTATGCTGACAGAGAGACTTCTGTCCATGAGCCGGCTCTTTCCAGAAACCATACTGAGCTGATGCTCTCCCAGTTTGGAGCCGATCTTCATACAGAGATCCTAAAAGACGGCTCCGCCGAAATCCGGATTGCTCCATGTGAAGAGCTTTACGCCCAGGACATTCTTGTACCGGGCGATATTTCCTCCGCGGCCTATTTTATCGCTGCCGCCCTCTTGGTACCGGGATCAGAAGTTCTGATTAAAAACGTGGGGATCAACGAAACCCGTGCTGGAATTTTAAAGGTCTGCAAAGATATGGGGGCCGATATTACCTATCTCAATCAGAATCAGGGTGCGGGAGAACCGACCGCAGATCTTCTCGTACGCAGTTCCAGTCTTCACGGCGTCTGCATCGAGGGAACGGTAATCCCGACGCTGATTGATGAAATTCCGATGATCGCCGTCCTTGCCGCATTTGCCAGGGGCCAGACCATCATCCGCGATGCGGCAGAGCTGAAAGTGAAAGAAACCGACCGGATCCGGACCGTAACGGAAAATCTGAAGGCCATGGGCGCAGATGTCACTCCAACCGACGACGGCATGATTATTCAGGGCGGAAAACCGCTCCACGGTGCCGAAATCCACCCTTACATGGACCACCGTATCGCCATGGCATTTGCTGTGGCAGGACTTGCCTCTGAAGGGGAAACAACGATTCTGGAAGAACAGTGTGTCGATGTCTCCTATCCGGGATTTTTTGAAGCTCTGCACACACTTACCGTATAATCTTTCGAAAAGAAAGGGGTGTCTTATGATGACCAATGAAGAATTATTCGCCTCCATCTATACGCACGATACGATCTATCTGCCGCCAAGCGAACAGGACTGCGCGGCCTTGGAGGTTGCCCTTGGATGCAGCCACGCGAAATGCCGGTTCTGCGACTTTGCAAAGGACCCGTTCCAGATTCATTCCATGGAACAGATCCGGCGGAACATGCAGATCCTGGGCCGTTTCCGCCCGGATGCGTACCGGCTCTTTCTGCTGGGAGAAAACGCCTTTGTTCTCGATTATCAGAAGCTTTGCCAGATTTTTGATATGACAGATCAGTATATGCCGAACATTCACGAATTTTCCATGTATTCCCGCATAGACGACATTGCACGGAAAACGGATGAAGAGCTTCGGATTCTCCATAAGATGGGACTTTCCACCCTCCACATCGGACTGGAAAGCGGAAGTGATTCCATCCTGCTTGAGCAGAATAAAGGAGTCACCTCCATGGATATGCTTGTACAGCTTCGAAGGCTGGAGGCTGTGGGAATCGAATATTATGTCACCATTATTCTTGGACTTGGCGGGCGCCGTTTTTCCGTCCACCATGCTCTTGCCACCGCCCGGCTGCTAAACCAGCTGCACCCGGCGGATATCTGGTGTCTGAAGCTGAAACTCTGGCCGGACACCCCGCTTTATAAGGATGCAAAGAAAGGGCACTTCGACATGATGAACGATGCCGAGATGCTCTGGGAGGAACGGATCATGCTGGAAAATCTGACCGTCAAAGACTGCATGTTCCATGACACTACCGTCCTCAATACCTATACTATCCAGGGACGCCTTCCGGAAGAAAAAGCTTCTCTTCTGGATGCGATCGATATGCTTCTGGCATCCTGCGGATTTTAAATGTAAAAGTGAAAACCAGGGAGAATAAACATATGAAACGGAATCCAAACGCCTGCTTAATCTGCGGCAAAGAATTGATTTATACAGAACACGCGAAGGAAATGGAATGTTCCATCTGTCATCAGACGTTTTTATCCAATGCCTGCTGTGAAGATGGACATTTTGTCTGCGATTCCTGTCACGAAGCAAAGGGACTTGAAGCCATCCGGGACTTCTGCCTTTCCACGGATCTGAAAGATCCGATTCAGATCGCACAGCAGATCATGCAGAATCCTTTTATCTATATGCATGGACCTGAACACCATGTCCTTGTCGGCTCCGCCCTTCTGACCGCTTATAAAAACTGTGGAGGCAGTATCGATCTTGAGGAAGAGCTCTCTTTAATGGAAGAACGTGGCAAACAGGTGCCTGGCGGTGTCTGCGGCTTCTGGGGATGCTGCGGTGCCGGAGTCAGCACTGGAATATACTGCTCCATCCTCTCAAAGTCAACTCCTCTTGCCGGTACTTCCTGGGGGCTTTCCAATCAAATGACCTCCAGGTCTCTGGAAAACATTGGAACTCACGGCGGTCCAAGATGCTGCAAACGGGATTCATTCCTTGCTATTTTAAGTGCAGTAGAATTTACAAAAGAGCATTTTCAGGTGGAACTCCCGGTTTCCTGCAGCATCCGCTGTTCTTTCCATGAAGAAAACGGACAGTGTCTGAAAACCCACTGCCCGTTCTATCCACTTTCCTGATATGTAATCAAAACTTTTTCCATGCTCCCGGATGGAATAATAAAAGAAGCGGAAACAGTTCCAGCCTTCCGGCGAGCATATCAAAGATCATAACGAGTGTCGTTCCGTTGCTGAACGCACTGAAATTTCCTGTCGGCCCGACCATTTCAAGTCCAGGGCCGACATTATTTAATGTCGTTGCTACTGCGGTAAAATTTGTTACCAGATCGAAATCATCAATTCCAACCAGCAGTACCGAAAACGCAAAAATCAGAATATAAATAATCATATAGACATTTGCAGCCCTGAGTACTTCGTGTGAAATCAGCCGTCCGTCCATCTGAAGTTTCTTGACTCCGGTAGGATGTACAAGCTGGTTCAGTTCTTTTCTGATGGTCTTTCCGAGAATCAGAATACGGGATACCTTGATTCCTCCTCCGGTACTTCCCGCACATGCCCCTACAAACATCAGCATGACCAGAATGGTCCGTGGCACCTGTGCCCATAGGTTAAAGTCTGTCGTTGCATATCCGGTCGTTGTAATAATAGATCCCACCTGAAAAGCAGAATGCCGGAAAGCCTCTTCTGCGGTCGGATAGGAAGACCGGATATACAAAAAGATCACAAGCACGGCCGCCGCAATGATCCCAAAATACCATCTGACTTCCTCGCTTTTTAATGCTTCTATCGGTTTTTTCAGAAGCAGAAGGAAATAAAAATTAAAATTAACACCGAACAAAATCATGAAAGTTGTCACTACATACTGCAGATACGGCGAATATCCGGCAAGACTGTCGTTCTTAATTCCAAAGCCGCCGGTCCCGGCCGTTCCAAATGTGATGGTAAGTGCGTCAAACAAAGGCATCTTCCCGATCAGAAGAAGTATGATCTGAATGATTGTCATGACAATATAGATCTGATACAGAACTTTTGCCGTACTCTTGATTTTGGAAGTCATTTTTGTGACGGACGGTCCCGGACTTTCCGCCCGCATCAGATTGATATTTTTTCCTCCGCTCAGCGGCAGAATCGCCATAATGAAAACGAGTACTCCCATTCCGCCTATCCAGTGGGTAAAACTTCTCCAAAAGAGAATACAACGCGGCACTACCTCCACATTCGTCAGAACGCTGGATCCGGTGGTTGTAAATCCGGATACTGCCTCAAACAACGCTTCCACCGGATTTGGAATCACTCCGCTTATCACAAATGGTACCGCCCCCACGATGCTCAGTACAATCCATCCAAGGGCAACGCTGGCAAATCCTTCCCTGGAATGGAAGTCTTTGTTTTTTGGTTTCCGAACCGTCAGCGGTATTCCGATTACCAGTGCAGCTGCCATTGTAATCAAAAAAGAAATTCCGCATTTTTCCTGATAAATCACCGCCACAAGACAGGAAGGAAGCATAAACGCCGCCTCAAAATTCAGTATCCACCCTATGATATACATTACCATAGAATAATTCATAGTCTTTACTCCTTTTCCCCGTCTGGTCTCTCATTAATATTTCAGAATATCCGTAATGTCGTGAAGACCCTTGTGAGTTGTCACGATAATCACGGAATCCCCTACTTTCAGCATGTCCTGTCCACGGGCCATCTTCAGTTTTCCATATCTGCTGATATAACATACAAGCAGATGATCCTTTAACGGAAGATCCATAAGCCTCTGGTTTGTGACACTGGAATCTTCCCGGATGACAAACTCCAGCGCTTCCGCCTGTCCGTCCAGGATTTTGTAAAGAGTCTCCACATTGCTTCCAAGGGAATTCTGCATCGCTCTTGTATAGCGGACAATGTGATCCGCCGCAAGGTTTTTCGGATAGATAACGCTGTCAATATCCAGTTCATCCACTACTTCCTCGAAGTGAATCCGGTTGACCTTGGCAATCAGTTTTGCGTTCGAGTATTTTCGTGCAAGCAGTGCAAGCATCAGGTTTTCCTCATCCATATTGGTCAGCGCCACAAAGGAATCCGTATGCATCAGACCCTCTTCCAGGAGAAATTCCTTGTCAGTTCCGTCTCCCTGAAGAATCGTAGCTTCCGGCAGCTGTTCACTGAGCATCTCACACCGCTCTTTATTCTGTTCTATAATTCTGACATCCACCCTCATTTCGAGAAGCTGCTTTGCAAGATAGTATGCTATCGTGCCCCCGCCTACAATCAGTGTACTTTTTGCCTGATGGGTCGGAATCCCCATTTTGCGGAAGAACTTTGCTGTCTCCTTCGGCACTGCCATCATGGATACCAGATCGTTGTTCTTCAGAACAAAATCTCCGTTCGGGATCACAACCTGTCCCTGTCTCTCCACGCCGCAGATCATAATGTCACACTTCATTTTGGAAATAATATCCGCGACCTGAAGTCCGTCCATATGGAGTTCCGGATTCATCCGGAATTTGATCATTTCCACCCTTCCTCTTGCAAATGTATCAACCTTCTTGGCGTACGGAAGACGAAGCAGCTGGGAAATCTCCTGAGCGGCCGTCAGCTCCGGATTGATAACAGCCGACAGGCCCATCTGGCGCTTGATGAAGTTTACTTCCTTGCTGTAAATCGGATTTCTTACTCTTGCGATTGTCTGGCACTTTCCCGTCTTCTTCGCGATCAGGCAGCAAAGAAGATTCAATTCGTCTGAACCGGTAACTGCGATCAGAAGTTCCGCATCCATGACACCGGCCTCCACCTGTACCTGATGGCTGGCACCGTTTCCCACAATCCCCATCGCATCAAACTCTTCTTCCGCCTCTTCCACTTTCTTTTGATTCAGGTCAATAATCGTAATATTATGATTTTCAGAGCTAAGCTGGTCTGCAATTGTTGTTCCTACTTTTCCAGCTCCTACAATAATGATATTCATGACTCCTCCTGCGTAAACAAAAAAATTTCATATAATTTTTATGAAATCTTAATCATTATACTCCTTTTCCGCAGAAAAGCAATATCTTTCTCCAAGATTTTACATTGACCCTGACCGTACTTTTCTTTTCATGCAAAAAGACGCCTTCCGGCGTCTTTCTGCTATCATGGCTACACAATATAATGTTATTTGTTCAGTCCCATTTCTTCACGCACTTCGATGAAGCATTTTACGATGAAATCGATATCTTCTTTTGTATGGCTTGCACATACCTGTGTACGGATTCTTGCTTTTCCCTTCGGTACTACCGGATAGGAGAATGCTACGACATAAACACCTTTTTCCATCATTCTCTTAGCGAATTCAGCAGCTGTCTTCTCATCGTAGATCATAACCGGCACACATGGATGTGTTCCCGGAATAACGTCAAATCCATTTTCATCCAGTTTCTGGCGGTAGTAAGTAGTAACTTCCTCCAGATGGTCACGGAGTTCTGTGCTTTCGCTTAACATATCAAACAGTTCCATGCTTGCTCCGACAATTGCCGGTGCAAGAGAGTTGGAGAACAGATACGGACGGCTCTGCTGACGAAGCAGGTCAATAATTTCCTGACGTCCGGATGTGTATCCGCCTGATGCTCCGCCCAGGGCTTTTCCAAGTGTTCCCGTGATAATATCTACACGGCCTTCTACTCCACAGTATTCTGCTGTACCACGGCCTTTTTTGCCTACAAATCCAACTGCGTGGCTGTCATCTACCATAACAAGTGCATTGTATTTGTCAGCAAGATCACAGATACCTTTCAGGTTTGCGATGATACCGTCCATGGAGAATACACCGTCTGTAGCGATCAGTTTGATTCTTGCTCCGGCTTCATCTGCCTCTTTTAATTTTGCTTCCAGATCTTCCATATCATTGTTTTTGTAACGATATCTCTTTGCTTTGCAGAGACGTACTCCATCGATAATGGAAGCATGGTTCAGTTCATCACTGATGACTGCGTCTTCTGCTTTCAGAATTGTCTCAAACAGACCGCCGTTTGCATCAAAGCAGGAGGAGTAAAGGATAGTATCGTCTGTTCCAAGGAAATCAGAGATCTTTTTCTCCAGCTGTTTATGAATGTCCTGTGTTCCGCAGATGAAACGTACTGAAGCAACACCGAATCCTCTTTCATCATAAGTACGCTTTGCAGCGTCGATCAGTCTCTGGTTGTTACCAAGTCCCAGATAGTTGTTTGCACACATGTTGAGGTACTCTTTTCCATCTTCCAGAACTACTTTTGCTCCCTGAGGAGAGCAGATCGGAGCTTCCCCTTTGAAAAGGCCTGCTTCTTTGATTTCATCTACTGTTTTTGTATAAATGCTTAAAATATCATTTTTACGTGCCATTTGAATCTATCTTCCTTTCTTATCTTCGATCGCTTGCCTAGTCATTGATATGAGACCAGTCAAGTACTACTTTTCCTGAATTTCCGGAGATCATTGCCTCGAATCCTTTTTCGTAATCTTTGATGTCGAAGCGGTGTGTAATGATCGGGGAAATATCAAGTCCTGCCTGAAGCATTGTGGACATCTTGTACCAGGTATCCCATACTTTTCTTCCATAGATACCGCGGATATTCAGACCATTGAAGATTACTGTCTCCAGATCGACTTTCGTTTCTGTTCCCTGAAGTCCGAGAAGCGCGATCTTTCCGCCGTGTTTCATATTGTGAATCATATCAGAAAGTCCTGCCGGGCTTCCGGACATTTCAAGACCTACGTCAAACCCCTCTGTCATACCAATTTCTTTCATGACGTCTGTCAGTTTTTCTTCTTTTAAGTTTACTGTTCTTGTTGCCCCAAGTTTTGTTGCAAGATCCAGGCGATACTGGTTCAGGTCTGTAACAACAACGTGTCTTGCTCCTGCAAATTTTGCGATTGCCGCTGCCATAATTCCGATCGGGCCTGCGCCTGTAATCAGAACATCCTCTCCCAGCATATCATAGGAAAGAGCTGTATGTGTAGCGTTTCCGAACGGATCAAAAATCGCATACATCTCTTCCGGGATATTCGGATTGCACGGCCATACATTGGAAGCTGGAATTACAAGATATTCTGCAAATGCACCATTTCTGTTAACGCCAACACCTTTTGCATCTTTGCAGTTTTCCTTGTGTCCTTCCAGGCAGTTCCGGCATTTGCCGCATGTGATATGTCCTTCACCGGATACGAGATCTCCGATCTTGAATCCCTGTACTCCAGGACCTACTTCTACGACTTCTCCGACATACTCATGACCTGCTGTCAATCCGATCGGAATCGTATGCTGTGCCCATTCATTCCACTGATAAATATGTACGTCTGTACCGCAGATAGCCGTTTTGTGGATTTTGATCTTTACATCATTTGGTCCTACTTCCGGAATCGGTACTCTTTTCATCCATAAACCTGCTTCCGGTTTCTCTTTTACCAATGCCCACATCATGTTATCGCTCATTTTTGAATTCCTCCGTTCTTTTGACAAACTGCCTAATTTCTATCTTAATAATACTCCCTCCTTTGTAAAATTTCAAGCATTTTTTCCGCCTCTGACAAACATTTTAATCTCACTTGTCTTTTTCTCGCATACAAAGACAGTTGTCTTTCTACAAAAGGCAAGTTGATTTTTTTCCGGATTTTCTCTTTTCTTTTTATAGATCTTTTGATATAATATATAAGCTGATTCTATCAGCGACTATGGAGATGTACTCAAGTGGTCGTAAGAGGTCGCACTCGAAATGCGATAGGTCCGC
>ERZ1643247.2179-NODE-2179-length-16053-cov-4.129016_pt1 | contig 16053 bp, 23 predicted proteins | sample MGYA00579264_ERZ1643247 | MGnify/ENA primary metagenome ERZ1643247 (study PRJEB29033, sample SAMEA4952262) | chicken gut metagenome | biome: Broiler Chicken; feature: Gastrointestinal Tract; material: Caecum | place: Ireland | collected 2018 | study: Broiler... | reverse complement strand
GTTTCTTATAGGTGCTTATTGAATCATTTAGATTTTCTATTACAGAATCTTTTCTCTCTAAGTAAAGCAAAGTTTGTCTTAAATTTAAATTTTTATACTGTAATTCTTGTTCAAGAGAATATACTTGTTTCTTTAATTTATCAATTTCTTTTGCTTTTGAAAAGAACATATTATTCCCTCACTTTCTATAATAATTATATCATAAAATAGTAGTTTTGTCAATAAAATTTAATTGATATAATAAAAAGTCATAAGTTCTCCATTGATATCTTCTTTTTTCCTTTTGATTTGTCCCATTTTTACCATAATATTTAATTGTCCAAGAGTACGAGGAGCATCTTCATTTAAATATTGAACAATTTCTCGAAAAGTTTTCCGTTTTTCTGAAGATTCCTTTATAAATTCAATAATACTTTTTCTTTTTTCAATCTTTTTTTCTTTCTTAGCTTTCTCTTCAGCATCAATAATAATATCTGCTAAACCTTCTCCTATACGACATCCAGCCCACATAGCACCAAAAATTGAAAAAGTATTAAACATACTAATCCTCCTTATTTATTTTCTATAATAATTATATCATAAAATAAAAATTTTGTCAATATAACGAAAGGAGGACTCCCGAAGAAGCCCTCCCCTATAAGGAATGGTATTCAATCAGCCTTGAGGACAACCTATCGGCCACTAATTCACTCCGAAAAACCTTTAATCAAGGATTTTATTGTCTTTGCTCTTTAGGCGTAATTTTAAAGAAGCATAAATTATAATAAATATCAATAAAATTCGCCCTTCTCTTTATATCTTTACGCTTTAGACACTTTAATAAACTTTAAAGTTTAACCTTTGAGCTTTAGACTTTAATCTTTAAGATTCTTCATTTAATACTTTCTATTAAGTATTATTGGGAATTTAACCCAATAGTATCTTTTACCAGATTTGCTGTCTGTGGCCTCAAAAGCAAGGCGTAAATTCATTATTATCGTATAATGAAAACGGAACTAGGTTCTAGGTTTTCGACTAGATACCACTGACGTTTGAATTAACCTACGAGGTCAACCTCGATAAAGGTATTAGAGTTAGACTCAGAGAGAACATAATCAACTTCTGTGTTGAACTGGTCATTCTCCTTTGTCATTTCCTCAATAACCGCACGAAGGTTATTTGGGTCAATCATAACAACCTCATTCAGATTTTTATAAGACTCTGTTAAAGAGTCAATCAAATCTTTGTTGTTAAGCTCTTTGGTTGTATTCTTGATATAGTTCTCAAGACTTGCTTGCAGATTATCCTCATACGCACGAACCTCACGGTCTGCGCGGTTAAACTGCGCCTTCAGCGTATTCACAACGGACATGCGCATATTCATAAAGTTCTTGCGCTCGATAGCATCAAGAACAGTCATAGTCTCTCCGCCAATAGTTACTATAGTGGTCTCATTAGACTTGGCGATAGCAGACTTCAAAATCTGACGATTACGCATAAGGGCACGCAGAGATTGAAGATTTGCCTTCATCTCTTCCTTGTACTTCTCAACATCAATTCCATGAACCTTGCCGATTCTTTTCTTGCTTGCCAGAACAAAGTCCTTATCAAGCAAATCAACAATTTTCTTATCGTATAACTTAATTTCTCCCAGTGCGCGATGAATAGTCATTTTAGTAACCATTTCGCATTTCTCCTTTAATCATTTTTCTTTAACATATTTATTATATTATTTTATTCTACTTTTGTCAAAATTTTAAGAAATCGTTTATTTAAATCGGCCAAGTGCTTATCAAGTAAAACGGAATCTTCAAAATAGTAGGTAATATAGGTATCTACTACTATTACAAGTTTGGCTCCTTTATTTCTTAAATATCGAAGATACTGCGCCGGGGTCATTTTCATTATTCGACTTTCAATTATAATTTGTTTTTTGTGGTCAATATTCATATACTTACGATAAGTAATTGATATGCCACTCATTCGATAGCGGTGAGAGAGTAGTGATTCTCTATTTATAAAGAAGTTCAAAATAAATCCTCCTTTGGTGCGGAATGAGGGACTCGGACCCACAAAAACCTTCCGGGTGTAAACCGGACGCTCTAACCAGTTGAGCTAATTCCGCATTTCTTATATTTCTATTATACTACGCGCAAGCAGGAAAGTCAAATTTTTCACGATGCTTCTGCTTACGCGTATAAGAACCTTTGCCTTTTTTAATTTTGCTTACCCCATGTCTTTTTTTAAAGTGCATATACATCTGCAATTCCTCTAGGGTTTTCTTGAACATTCTTTTATCCATTTCTATCACCCTTTCTTATTATATTATATCACTATATTTGAAAAAAGTCAAGGGAGCTAAAAAGCTCCCTCATACCTCTACTTTAATGTATCTCCCGCAATGACACTCTCCAAGTTCTTGACTCTCTAAGAATTGTTTACAAGGACATTTTGTATCTTCATTTTTAAAAAGAGAGCAAGGACAGTAGCCATCATTTTCTTTTACTTTTTGTCTAATTTCTTCTGCTTTCTCTTTATCTGGATTAACCTTAATTTGCATTTTCATCAAAGAACCTCCCGTAGTGACAAGCATACTGATTATCAGAAGCTAATTTAACACCAAGAACTTCATCATATTGTCCTGGGTTATTGCATTTATATCTTCCATACTTTATAATTATATTTCCAAAAGGAATAAGTTGTTCTACTTTATCCTCTATCTCATAATCATAATATCCAGTATAAATAATAACCGGGTCTTTTGTAACTACTCTAAGATAAGTAATAAAATCTTTAATTTCCTCAAACTGACAAAAAGGTTCTAAACCTCCAATTACAACAGCTTTTGAAATTGGATTATTTATATATTTATTAACAAGAGTTTTTATTCCTACTTCAATAATTGGCGCGCGGGCTAAAGAGGAATTTTGACAGAAGGTAGCTCCTGTCAAATCCTCTTTTTCGCACTTAAAATCACAAAAACAAGTTGCTATAAACATAGAAGGAAGGCGATAATTTAGCATATCCTCTTCTACTAATCCTTTTAATCTAATATTTCCCATTTTATCACCTATATATAACAACCATAGAAGGGAAAGGAGCAGAAGATTGTGCTCCTACAAATTTTAATCTTCCCTTTATAAATCTTATTTCTGCTTTATTATAAATATAATTATGAAATGCAATGGTATCTGTTCTTGCTGATAAAAGCATTACTATAACGCAGTTTCCTTTTTGATATTCATCATAAGCTTTCTTAATCCAATCGGCTTGACCTTTTTTCTTTTTTGTACTTCTTGAATATGGAGGATTACACCAAACGGTTTCTCCTTGCCAGCTCTTAGAAAGTCCATCATCTTCTTCTGAAAAATACTTATCCACTTTATGATTTATTTTATTTGCGCATGCGTCTAAAGTAAAATTAAATTCTTTATTTAATTCATTAAATAAATCTGGGGGTGTTTCCCAATCATCTTTTCCTGTTGAAAATAACACTTCATCCATTTATTTTCTCCCATTGTCTCATTTTAAATTCATCTTTTCTTTGCTTTGACCATGTGCTAATTGGAACATAGAAACCAACCACCCTAGTATATTCTGTTTCTACTGGGCCGCCGCACTCTGGACAAGTATCTCCGAAGAATGCGTGATTATGCTTACAAGCCTGAATTTTTACGTTAAAGGCAAAATAAGTAAGTCCTTGGTCTGCAATCCATTCAGTTAATGCCCATGCCTTTTCAAAGGTATCAAAAGGAGATTCAATATTGATATGAGCGATTGAGCCGCCATTACAGTAGGAATCAAAGGTAGAAGCAATTCTTACTCTTTCTTGGATTGTGGTTTTAATACCAAGAGGGATAAACTGATTTCCATAAAGAGGAAGAATATCTACGACTGTTTCTGGATAAAGAAGAGCATCTGCTTGTTGCATTTTATTTGCTGCTGTTTCACCCAAATCTATTACTTTTATGACCAATCTGAAATGTCTTTTGTTAATCGAATATTGTAGATAATAAACATTTCTTCATTATTTTATAGATTGGCGGGAACGGTGCTTCTTTAAGTGGTCTGGTTACCTCTGACCGCTCCTCTCACCCTTTTATATATAGGTGAGTTTAGACTATCGCATCTCCAATAAAAAGTGTCAATTTGGAGGTTCCACATTTAGTCGTTCACGGTGTATTTAAACTTCCGCCCTGTTATCCTTAATACACAACTTATATTAAGGAACTCCAAGTCAATTAGTGGAACTTTTTATTACGTAGATTATTTGACTTTATGCTACGTGTTCCCAGTTATGTTTAGGAACTTGTTCAAGATTTATTTTATAGTTTTTATCAAGGGCAAACTGGTCTTTTGTTTGGTGAATAACCTTAAAGATTTTTTCGCCAAACTTCATCGCTTCTTCTTTATAAAAGGTATTTCCAAATTCATCTTCTGTTACATATCCAAAGCTCTTCATAGTTTCATAAACACCAATTACTCCAACAGTAGAATAAAGATGTTCAAAATCAATTAAACCTTTGGAGAAATTTGGAAGCAAACCTTTTTCAACATTTCTCTCAATAATATGACGAACAACATCGAGAACTTTACAATCAAGTTCAACAATCTCTTTCAAAGCAATTAAATAATCCTGCTCAGTATGATTTTCCAAAGCTAAACGAGCAAGATTAACAGTAGAAACTTTTACAGAACCTACTTTTAATGCCGTTCCGCCAATTGAATTAAAATATGCGCCTTCTAAAATATCTTCTATATTTGATTTTAAACGACAACAATTTGAAAGAGAAGTAACACTTTTATCTATAAATAAATTTGAATCAGCCCACTTCATATTGTGCTGAATGCCCCACTTCGCGAACTCTTCGTCAGCAAATTTACCATCTTGTCTTAAAAGAGAAATTGTCAAAACTGGGAAAGTCATCATATTATGAGAACGAATTTTAGAAACTTCTTCCATAAAAAGTTTCTGAAACTCCTTAATATCATCAAGTTCATCAATCATATAACTTCCATCAGGGAATTTTGCACCACCAAATAGAGCTTCTAAGTAAGGGCCGTCAAACACCGAAACATTCGTAAAGGCACTCTGCATACCATCTCTAACATATGGCTGGTTAATAGCATAAACAAAACGCTGAATTTGTTGGCGAGCGTAGTAATCGGGATTCTTAGTAGCATATCCACCCTCGCAATCTTTCTTCCAAAAATAATAAATATAAAGAATAAGATTGGGAAGTCCACAAGCTCCAGAAGTTCTATTTGAGTTGAAGCTGATAAATTCTTTTACGAAGTCAATAAAAGTAGAAAGATGCTTCGGCGGCTCTGCGTTAAAATTATTAAGGAAGAAAAGTCCTTTTTCTGCCAAGTCTTTTAAGTCATAAGCGAAACAATAGGGAATAAAAGTAGATGTGTCAGCGTCGTGCATATATAGTGCTTTTGTCCATTCTTTTTCGAGCCACTCGTTGGCTGTTCTAAATCCGTACTTCTTATTTAATTCATAATATATTTTATTGTACGCGAGAAGTTTCCTATGCGGTTTTGGCATTTCGTTCATAAGAGTTCTCATATCTTTGTTGCCAACATTTGCATTACCATCTACGCTCGCGTCGGCAACAGTTTCAGAGTCAATAAAGTTATCAATAAAGTCCGTATAACTTAATTGCTCGTCTGCGAAACCGTTGAGTTTAGAAAATTCCTCGCCATATTTTTCTTGCATCCTGTTAAATGCCGTTGTAAAATTTTTATTCAATCTGATATTTATCTGCATTAAATCGCTCCTATTACTGTTGATTAATATAATTGTTTGCTGCTTTAAAGTCAAGGTATTCATTATTAACCTTTAAAACAGGAACTACTGTCATACCTAGTTTTTGCATTTCTTCAACATCATTACACTCTTCAAAATCTATGTGTTTAGCATATAGCTTTTCTTTCAACACCATACACTTTGGACAATTTGTACTATACAGAACAACCATCTGCGTGCCTCCTACTAGATATTGTGGCTTCTTTTAAAGCTCTATACTAATTATATAATAACTTCTGAAAAAAGTCAAGTTTCTCCAGTTTGATATTTGACTTTTGCCAAAATTTACGTTATAATAATAAGGTAAAGTTATGAACGCCCGTAGGAGAGATTTAATGGCTATGATTAAAGTCTGTATCGACTACGAGTTCGGCATTGATTTAGATGCTAATTCAGAAGAAGAGTTCGATAAGGAGTTCAACAAACTTCGCGCAATTATTAAAGAAGATACTGAGAAGTTTGTTCTTTCTAATGTTGATAATGCAACAATGAAGAAGAGAATTCTATTTGAACTTACTGAATAAGCTCTAAGGGGGAAGTCATTTATTTGACTTCCCTTTCCTTTTGTGATATAATATTATTATAAAATAGAAAGGAGATTTTTAATATGGGATTTTTCGATGGACCTTATGAGGAGAGCCAAATGCCTATTCAGGTCTGGACTGACGGCGCCTGTAGTGGTAATCCAGGAAAAGGTGGGGCTGCGGCGATTCTCCGTTATGTAGATAATACAGTCAAAGAACTGGCTTTCCATGAGGAGAATAGTACAAATCAAAGAATGGAAATTAAGGCTGTTATTATAGCCTTTGAACAAATTTTAGAAACTTCTCACTCTGAAAAATATATTGAAGTTTATAGTGACTCTGCCTATGTCTGTAACTGCATAAATCAGAAATGGTATGAGAAATGGTTTAAGAATGGCTGGATAAATTCTAAGAAAGAACCAGTTGCGAATAAGGATTTGTGGGAGTCTTTATTTGACAAGCTCAATACTCTTGAGAAAAATCACCAAGTTACTTTTGTTAAAGTAAAAGGACATAGTGGTGAGAATGTTTGGAATGAAAAAGTAGATAGACTCGCGGTGAGAGCATCGCAAGGAGAGGTTTAATGATAAATGTTATAATACCATGTTATAACTCAACAGAAACCTTACCTAAAACTCTCGATTCTTTGGTAGCACAAACGCAATCAAGGTTTCTGGTAACGGTAGTCGATGATTGTTCAGAAGAAAATATGTTGAAAATAGTTAATGATTATGAGGACAGGTTGAATATTTCTTATTTGAGATTAACAGAAAATGGCGGTCCTGGTGTAGCAAGACAAGCGGGAATAGATAATAATTCTATGTGTGAATATTTAATGTTTCTTGATGCGGACGATATGCTAATGCCGCAAGCTATTGAAGTATTAAATAGAGAAGCAAATAAGAATAAACCAGATATTCTAGTTAGTGCATTTATTCAGCAAAATAAATACTCCATTGACAGAATTGTTCCTTCAACAGAAACGATAACTTGGGTGCATGGCAAACTTTATAAAGCATCTTTTTTAAAAGAAAATAATATTAGATTTCCTGATAAAGTACGCTTAAACGAAGACGGTTCTTTTAATACTATGGCATTTGGGCTAACAAAAAATATTTTTAGAACTTCTACTATAACTACTTTATGGGTGGATAATAAAAATTCTTTAACAAGAAAGGATAAGGATTTTGCGGTAACTTGCTTACCAAGTTATATTGATGGACAGATATTTGCTTTTAATTTTTTAATGGACAAACAAGTAGAAAATTCAAATGGTTTATCCGCTGGTATTATCTTTATTTATAATTACTATCAAGTTCTGCTTGACTATTCCGTTTACCCAGACGATGAATTAGAGGATAAGATAAGAAAATTCTTAAATCGAGTAAATGATAAAGGATACTTCAAAGATGAAGCGTTTGTAAAAAATCTTATGGAAGTAAATCACGAGAAAAAGAATAGTAGCGGATATGAATATTTTGAATCTCAAACTTTTAAACAATGGCTGGAATTATACGGAATAAAATTAAACTAATTGAGATTCCCTATTATAATTATGAAAAATTAAATTGGGAATTTTTAAAGGAGATGATGTAAATGAAGATAATCATTATAAATGGTTATCCTCTTTAGCTAGTGGGTAAAGATACCTTTGTTCAACTTTGTCAAAAAGTAAACGGATATAATATTAAGAATTTATCAACTATAGATTTTGTAAAAAAAATTGCCAAAGAATGTGGTTGGAATGAGGAAAAAACTCCTGAAAATAGAAAATTTTTAAGTGATTTAAAAGATCTTCTTAGTTCTTCTCCTTGGGGAGATATTCCTTTTCAAAAAATAAAAGAAGAAATTAATAATTTTAATAAAGAAAATAGTTCTTTAAAAAAAATCTGTTTTATTCATGCGAGAGAGCCAGAAAATATTGACAAATTAGTAAAAGAACTAAAAGCAAAGACATTATTAATTCAGAGAAGTAATTCTTCACAAAATTATTTTAATCATGCGGATAAAGAAGTTTTAAATTATAATTATGATTTTATTATAAACAATGACAAAGGCATATTAGAGCTATCAGTAAAAGCAGTAAATTTTTTGAAAACAATAGACGAGGAATAATTATTCCTCGTCTTCTTTGTATTTCCAAATATATCCACCTGCGGTTTTTGTTCTCCCTCTTAAACAACTAGAAATATCTCCTTTTCCAATGCTTCTTTTTGCTTCCGCAATCGAAGAATACGTTGCTATTAAATCCATATTCTTATTAAATTGGCAAATTTCTTTAGCTTTACCATTAATAAATTTAACAGGTTTTATGTCTTCTTTTGAATTAGTATATCTCCATTGAAAACCAAAAGCAGTTTTTTGATTTTTCCCTACAGCAGAACTCCTAATTCCACAATCACAATTTTTTCCAAAATATCTTTCTGCTTCTTTTAAACTATTAAAAGTCTGAATATATCTTCCATTTAAATCATATTGAGAAATTGGTTTTGATATACTTTTATATCCTCTATCTTTTATTAATTTTTTATCTATCCCTAAAAGAAGTAAACACTTAGATATGCTTGTAGTGCTATAGCCCAATTCTTTTGAAATTTCTAATATATTTTTCCCATTCTGCCAAGATAAAAGAACTTTTTTAGGCTCAATAAAAAAGCACCAATCTGCTCCTCCTGGAGTTGAATTATATCCATTTTCATATGAATTAAAATATTTTATCCAATATTTTTCTCTATCTAATAATATCTTATTATCACATTTTTCTATAATTTCTAATTTAAAATTTTCTTTTCCATATTTTCTAATTGCTTTATGAAATATTACATTATAAGATATAGAATTTTTATTAAAAGATGAAGACAAATGTTCACCCCATCTTATTTTAGCATCTCTTTTTGTTTGACCAATATAAATTTTATTGTTGATTAAATTAGTTACTTTATAAATAACACCCATTTTATCACCTCTAACTATAAGTAAAATTTTCTGCGGGTTCTCTATATTTTACTATACTTGACAAAACTCCTTTTTTATGTTATAATATTATTAGAAAAAGAAAGGAGAATAATTATGGAAAAATATTATAAAATTTCAGAAGGAGAGTTAATTGAACTCCTTGCCACTTCTATTAAGATGGACGCTCTTGAACGTTGGGGAGTAGATAATTGGTGTGGATATGGAGAAAATTTTAAAGAGACAAGAGCTGAGTATGGTCCAAAATGTGAAACTTTTTATGATTGTGCAAAAATTCTCGTGACGGATTATCCTGAAGTGGAGGACTAAAATGGAAGTTATTATCAATGGATACGATTTTTGGAACTTAAATCCAGAACGCTATTATGCCCCCACAAAAAATACTAATCTTAAAGAATTAGTAAATAATGCTATTTTCTCTGGCGAATATGTTGGCTCTCGAAAAGTCGACGGACAGTGGCTAATGATTATTAAAGATGAAAATGGTAATCTTTATGCTCGTCCTCGTAATGAGTCTATAAATGGCGGATACCCCAACAAGATTGATTGGATTCCTCATATTAAGAAAGAGTTTGAGAGACTTCCGAATGGGACAGTCCTTCTTGGAGAAATATATTTTGACGGGAATGAGGGGTCTCGCAAAGTAACAACTATTATGAATTGTCTAAAAGAGAAAGCAATTCAACGTCAAGAGAAAGGGGATAAACTCTCTTTCTATATTTTTGATATGCTTGCTTATGATAAAATATTAGTAAAAGACTGGTCTTTAGAAAGCAGGGTTATTGAGCTTAAAGCTCTTTCTGAATGGTTTAAAAGTCCTTATATTAAATATGCTACTTTTTATGACGGCGAAGAACTTCTCGATTATATTGCTTATTGTCGTGAGCAAGGTTGGGAAGGAGTTGTTCTTCAGAGAAAAGATGGAATTTATGAACCTGGTAAACGTCCTGCTCGAAAATCAATTAAAGTAAAGAAAGAGCTTGATAAAGAAGTTGACTGCTTCTTGACTGGTAATTATAAAGAAGCAACTTGGGAGTATAGTGGAAAAGATTGCGAAAACTGGAAGTTCTGGTTTGATTTAAAGAATAATCAGAAAAAAGAAGGTCTTTTCTATGAAGATTTTCAGCACGGCGCGCCCATCGAACCTATTTCGAAGGGGGCTTTCTTTGGATGGGCTGGTTCTGTTGAAATCGGAGTAGTCAAGGGAGAAGAGGTTATTCCGATTGGCTGGATTTCTAATGTTACTGAAGAAGTAAAAAGAGGAATTGTTGAAGATAATTCTAGCTGGGCGCGCAGAGTAGTAACTATTTCAGCGATGAGTCTTGAACCTGATACTAAAGCATTTAGGCACGCAAAGATTATGGAATGGAGAAATCCAGAAGATATGAGTTGGAAAGATTGTACTTTTGAAAAAGTATTTGGAGAGGAGAAATAAAAATGGAAAAAGGCGCTCGTATTGAAATTAAAATTACTAGCAAAGATGATGGTAATGTTACTAAGCTAGTAAAGGATTATAACTTCTATCCAGATTTGGGTTGGGAGTGCGAATTTATTGGTGAATTTTCTTCTGTTTTAAATAAATTTATGTCTTTGCTTGGTTATTGCTATAACAAAGATAGAGTTTTTCTTGAAAGTGTTAGTGATGACGAATATGATTATCTTATTGGAAAATTAGATGAATATAGGAGTAAGGAGAATAAAAATGAGTAAGGGAGAAGAAAAAATTTCTTCTCTCTCAAAATCTGCTCGCGTATCTTATGAAAAAGAGTATAGTTTTTCTGATTTAAAATATAAAAATACCTTGCTCCGTTTTGATTTCGCAATTCTATCTGGCGGACAGCCTATAAAACTTATTGAATATGACGGAGAACAACACTTCCATTATGTTAAAAAATTTGGTTCTTATTCAGATTTTAAGCATATGCAGGAAAACGACAGAAGAAAAAATACTTATTGCTTAAGGAACGGTATTCCTTTAATACGAGTTCCCTACTGGGATTTAGAGAAATTAACTTACAATTCTTTATTTAATACTCCTTCTTATTATGTTTCTTCTAAATTCCATAATGACCTATTACGCCCACCTAACTAAAAATTTAGACAAAAGACTTTCTAAATACACATATCTGTTGAAGATATGTGTATTTTTTTATTTGGGAGGGGAGCATATGTTAGATATTAGAGGAAATAAAGACCTCTGGATAACTAGGGGAGATGACGCATATCTTGATTTAGAATTAAGACAACAGACTTTCCCTTATGATATTTATGAGTTTGAAAGTGGCGATGTTGCTGTTTTATCAGTTAGAAAATCAAGAGATGCTGACGTTGATGATAATAACCCTATTCTTCTCCAAATCCCTCTTGAGAATGGAAGATTCCATATCCGTTCAGAAGATACTGAGTTTATGGATTTCGGGAATTATAGTTATGATGTTCAAATAACTTTCTCTGACGGAAGGATAAACACAGTAATAGGCCCAAACGTATTTAGAATATTACCAGAGGTGACTTACTAATGGCAACGAATTGTCCTGGAATTCTAAATAAAGAGCCTCGGTTGGTTGGTATTCTAAATAATAGTGTAATCAACAAAGGCGGGACAGGAGAAGCTACTTCTTTTATTATTGAAGACACACTTCTTAAATCAAAATGGATAAAGATTACTGAAGAAGATAAATTAGTTTATCAATACTCAAATCCAAAACTAAATAGTAATTACTTTATCCAAGTAACCCCTGATGTATCAGAGCAAGACAGCATAGAAATTGCCAAAGCTGGTGTTATGCAAAACATTTATATGGACTCTGATGTATCTAAAACAGTTTATAATATTTACTGTAAGGTTCGACCAACAGTTGATATTAAAATTTCCATATTGGCAACTAAAATAGGAGAGGAGTGATTAAATGGCGACAAAAGTCTTAGGTACATTTAGTCTTCCTGGCGGATTAAGTTCTACTCAATTAGACACTATTATTGAGTCAATCTCAAAAAGCGGTGTTTATGATGAACTAACAAATTCTATTATCTTCAAAAATGAAAGTGGAGATGATTTGTTTAGTGTAGACCTTTCTGCCGCAGGAAAGGATTATACTGGTGGAACCTCTAGTACCGGTACTGTTTCTATCGACCCTGAATCTGATGTAATTACTATTACTGTTAATTCAGAAGCAGTTATTGCAACAGAGAAAGGTAAAGCAAGTGGTATTGCTTCTTTGGATGAAAATAGCTTAGTCCAAGAAACTGCGAAGAAAGCTCAAGATTATGATACCACTGGTACTATTAAAACTAAATTTGATAGTATTGATAGTAATATCGGTAATATCCAAAATAAATTAGATGGACTAACTGGCGCGACTATTTACCTTGGAAAAATTGATGAAGTTAATCCTAACCAAGAGCAATTAACTCAAAAAGCTCAAGAATTACTAGGAGAAGGAAAACAACTTATCGCTGGTCATACTATTATTGATGGCGACGGCAATGAGTGGAATTATAACGGAACTCAATGGGTAGACCTTGGAACTAGCTATATTGGAACTGCCACTAATACTGAATTTGGTATTGTAAAAGGTGGAACAGATGTTTCAATTAACGGCGGCGAAATGACAGTTCTCCATGCTACTAATGCAGACCAATTAGGTGGAGTTGCTGCAAATCAGTACGCTTTAAAGAGCGAACTAACTGGCGCGAATACTGTATGGCAAGTTGATGTAACTGGAGAAGCAACTGACGCTTCTAAACTTGTTGAATTAACAAACGCTAAAAAGGGAGATATCGCTGTTCTTGTTAGAACGGATATTGGTAATCCTGTTATTTCTTATATTCTGAGAGAGAATGGACCAACCACTGTGGCCAACTGGGTTGCTCTTTGCGGAAAAGTAACTACTGAAAACGTTGTTCTTGGATATACTTTAAAAACAATGGGTAATGGTAAAATTGGTGGTATTGCTGAAAATACTACATTCCAACCCAACACAACTTTGAAAACAATCTTAAATCAGATGTTTGTTAAAATTATCCAACCAACTATTAAACAACCTTCAATTTCAATTTCCGCAAGTGGAGCAAAAAGTGTAGAAGCCGGAACTCAAGTTAATATTACTGTAACTCCAACATTTAATCCTGGTAGTTACACATATGGCCCAGCTACGGGAGTTACTCTTCAAACTTACACTCTCCAGCAAAACTTAAAAGGCTCAACAACTACTATTGTTGATGCAGCTTCCACCGCAGAACCTCATACTGTTCAAAATATTACCATTGAAGATGGTGTTACAATTCAGTTTAATGCAAGCTGTACCCACACCGCAGGCGCTCAACCTCTTGATAATAGCGGCGCGCCCGCCACTGTTCAAGGTATTCAAGCTGGAACAAAATCCGTTTCTAACCAACAGGCATTTAGTGGATTTAGAAAATATTTCTATGGTTGCAAAACAACTATTACTGAAACAGTTGATAGTGCATATATTAGAGGATTAACTGGAAGTAGCGGAGCTTACAATAACAATAGCTGGAATATCAATGTTCCAGAAGGGACAAAAGAAATTACTATTGCTGTTGAAGACGGAAAGACTTTAAGGAATATTCTCTATGTTGAAGGTATGAATACAGATGTTCTTTCAACTTTCACTATGACAAAAGTTCCTGTTGAGGGAGCGAATGGCTTCACAGCTAAAAACTATAATGTATATAGAGTAGAAGTTCCTGGCGGTCTTACTGCTAGAACTTATAAAGTAAACGGTTAAGGAGGGAAGATAAATGGCTACTTATGTTGATAGTAATTTTAATTTCTTAGGCTTCCCTATGGGATTCCAAAGAGACTTGGGATTCGCACTTGACCGTTCGGAGATTTTTGATAGCTATGCTGATGCGGTTAAGTACGCTTCAGGTACTCTTGTAGATGCCGAAAAAGATAAAAGAAAATTATCTCCTACTTCTTATGTAGGTCAAAAGATTTCTGTTGTTACAAGTAATGCTGTCGAAGTATACGTTATTGATACTGATAGAAGTCTTCGTAGATTAGATGTTCAGGCAGTAACAGTTGACGGCGTTGTTATTGTTCAAGGAGATAGTGGTCTAACTCTTAAAGGTTCTGAAAGTGCTCTTACCGGACAAGTCTTCGGTAAGAAAGAAGATGGAACTTTTGGATTTATTGACCAGACTGGAACTGGTGGCGGAAGCGCCGACGCAGCTATTGCTTCTGTTGATATTGCGGTTGAAGGATGGACTGGAGATAATGCTCCATATACTCATACTATTAACTACTCGCAACACCAGCTTTCTCGTTCAGACTTGATTGTTGCTGTCTATGATAGTTCAACAAATCTTGAGATTAACAAAGATATTACTTGGACTATTAACGCGAATGGTGATATTACTCTTAGCTCTCAAGAAAAAGTTGCTATAAAAGTTCTTATCGCTGGTGGCGCGGCCACCGCAACAGACTCCGAAGCAAGACAACAGTTAATTTCTACTGTTACTTTAGAAGGAAATACTTTAAAATTAAATAAAGCAGATGGCAGTTCAATTACTTGCGATTTAAGTGCTTTTGCTCCTAATATTACTTCTTCTGACAGCACTCTCACAATTTCCACTAGCACTGGAACTGTTGATATTAAATTAGCAAACGCCGACCAATACTTAAAGAAAACTGATATTGGAACTACGGAAGGAAAACTTGTTGCTGTCGGCGCGGGTAATAAAATTGATTCTTCCTTAATTGGAGATTTGTTTATTACCGACGTATTCACAGTAGCAAATAAAGCTGACTTAATCACTTTAAGCCAAGCTAAACAAGGTGACCTAGCTCTTGTTCAGCAAACAACAAATCAGACTACTGAAATCTATATTCTAAAAACTGCACCATATAGCACTATTGATAACTGGGTTCAGATGATTATTCCTTGCGACGTTCTTTCCGTTAATGGTAAAACTGGAACAGTAGTTATCGGAATCGACGATATTGAAGGATTAAGAGCTGCTATTGATAAAGTAGGAACTACTTTAACAGCAAGCAAGATTGTCGTTACTGATGCAGACGGAAAAATCATTAGTTCTGAAGTTGCTTCTAGTGAATTAGCTAAACTTGCATTGATTCCGTCAGGATTTAATGTGGCTAATTATGAAGTAGTTTCAAACAGGACTGATACTATTGCTTCTGATACTTCAACAGATACGAAATATGCTACTGTTGCAGCAATTAAGACCTATGTTGAAAGCAAAATTCAAGGACATACCCATAATGGTACAGATTCTCCAAAAATTGCTTTCTCTAATTTAACTGGAACAGAAAACGTAGCTACCACAACTACTGTAAGTGATGCAGTTTCTGCTCACGATAGCAATCCTTCTGCTCACTCAACTTTATTTGGAGCAAAACAAAATAAAGTTATTCTTCTCCGAGCACAGACTCTCGCTTCTGCAAGCTGGGGAGAAGATAAAGGAAACTCTGGTTACTATGAATATGTCTTTGGTAACGCTGCGATAAAAACAAACACAAAGGTCGATATTGTTCCTGCTACTACTTCTATTGAAACTATTTTAGCCGCTGGCATCCTTCCAACTGTTCAATCAGATGTAGGTACAGTAACAATCTATGCTGAAACAATCCCAACTGCGGATATTACGGTTGATATGTACTTAACTGAAATAATTGAATAAGGGGGTATGTTAATGGCCTTCGGTTCATTCAACTTACCCACAGGTGCGGTCGTTATTAGGAAAAGTAGTTATCTTGAGTTCCCAACTATTGGGAACTCA